>Ga0134128_10004866_pt1 | contig 16355 bp, 12 predicted proteins | sample KB31754_FD_96462 | JGI IMG/M metagenome (GOLD analysis project Ga0134128, IMG submission 96462) | Terrestrial soil microbial communities with excess Nitrogen fertilizer from Kellogg Biological Station, Michigan, USA - KB3-175-4 | ecosystem: Environmental > Terrestrial > Soil > Unclassified ...
CATTCCGCAGAAGGACGGCGGCACGCACCTGGCGGGCTTTCGCAGCGCGCTCACGCGCACGCTCAACGACTACATCGAAAAGGAGTTGTCCGCAAAGAAGGACAAGTTGCCGACCACCGGCGACGACTCGCGCGAGGGCCTCACCGCGATCCTGTCGGTGAAGCTGCCCGATCCCAAGTTCTCCTCGCAGACCAAGGACAAGTTGGTTTCCTCCGAGGTCAAGGGCGTCGTGGAAGCGGTGGTCGCCGGCAAGCTGCAGGAGTTCCTGCTCGAGCACCCGCAGGAAGCCAAGTCGATCGTCGCCAAGATCATCGAGGCGGCCCGCGCCCGCGAGGCCGCGCGCCGGGCGCGTGAGATGACGCGGCGCAAAGGCGCCCTCGATGTCGCGGGCCTGCCGGGAAAGCTGGCCGACTGTCAGGAGAAGGACCCGGCCCTGTCGGAGATCTTCATCGTCGAGGGCGATTCCGCCGGCGGCTCGGCCAAGCAGGGCCGCGACCGGCGCACGCAGGCGATCCTGCCACTCAAGGGCAAGATCCTCAACGTGGAGAAGGCCCGTTTCGACAAGATGCTCTCGTCAGCGGAAGTCGGCACCCTGATCACCGCGTTGGGATGCGGCATCGGCAAGGACGATTTCGATCTCAGCAAGCTGCGCTATCACCGCGTGGTTCTCCTGACCGACGCGGACGTGGACGGAAGTCACATACGCACGCTGCTGCTCACCTTCTTCTATCGGCAGCTCCCCGATCTGATCGCGAACGGGCACATCTACATCGCGCAGCCGCCGCTCTTCAAGGTGAAGCGCGGGAAGCAGGAGCTCTATGTCAGGGACGAATCGGAGCTCGACGCCGCTCTCCTCAACACGGCGCTGGAGCATGCCGCTCTGCACGTGAATGTGTCGGCGCCGCCGCTGCAGGGCCCCGGGCTCGAGGCGCTGTCGCGCAAGTACATGGAGGTCCAGGCGATCATCAAGCGCTGGTCACGCCGCTATGACGACCGGCTGCTCGAGCAGCTCATCTATATGCCGGAGGTCAAATCCAGCGACTTCGACCGGCCCGACTGGCTGCGAAGCTGGGCCCAGGATCTCGATCAGCGTCTCAACTCTCTGGATGACGCGACGCGCGCGTACCGTGTGGAGCTGCACGGCGCCGGTGGCGATCACGCGGCGCGCATCACCATGCACAAGACCGAGCACGGTACTGCCAGCCACAAGTACCTGCCGCGGGAGTTCTTCGAGTCCGCGGAGTACCAGCGGATCGCGGATCTCGCGCGCACCCTGGCGGGCCTCATCGGTGAGGGCGCCTATGTCAGCCGCGGCGAGGAGCGGCAGGACGTCGGCTCCTTCAAGGAAGCCATGAAGTGGCTCTTCGAGCAGGCGCGCAAGGGTCAGACCATCCAGCGCTACAAGGGCCTGGGCGAGATGAACCCTGAGCAGCTCTGGGAAACCACCATCAATCCCCAGACCCGCAGGCTCCTGCAGGTGAGGATCGAGGACGCCCTGGCCGCGGACGAGATCTTCACCACCCTGATGGGCGATCAGGTCGAGCCGCGCCGGGAGTTCATCGAGAAGAACGCCCTGTCAGTGACCAACCTGGACGTTTGAGCCTTCGATGGACTATACCCCCAGGCCGCGCACCCCGACGTAAACCGCGTAGAGCGAAGTGCTGGCACAGATGTAGAGCCGGCAGCGGTTGTGCTGATAGCCGCCGAAGCAGAGATTCCCCGCCACTTCCGGAAGAACGATCCGGCCGATCGGCGTGCCGTCCGATGCGAATACGCTGACGCCGTTGAACTCCTTGTCGGGCGCCCAGCCGCCGGCGCACCAGAGGTTGCCATCCTCATCGACGCGGATGTCATCGGCGATACCGCCGCGCGTATCCGCGAAGTCGTGGAACACGCGCTCGTGCGTCAGCTTCCCGCCCTCGCCGACTTCGAAGACCCGGATCACCGAAGGCGGTGCGGCCGTGTCGGAGACATATAGCTTCTTCTCGTCCGGCGAGAAGCAGACTGCATTCGGCTGCTTGAAATCGGTAGCCACCGCAGTCAGCGTGCCGCTGCGCGGATCGTAGCGATAGACGCTGCCCGGCAGCTCGGACCTGGCGCGCCAGGCTTCGTGATCACCCAGGATGCCGTAGGTCGGGTCAGTGAACCAGACGGTGCCATCGGACTTCACGACGACGCCGTTCGGCGAGTTCAACCTCTTGCCCCGGTAGCGATCCGCGAGCACGGTGATGCTGCCGTCGTATTCCGTGCGGGTGATGCGTCGCGTGCGCTCCTCACAGGTCACCAGCCGTCCCTGCCGGTCGCGAGTATTGCCGTTGCCGTTGTTGGAAGGGTAGCGAAAGAGCGTGGTCTCGCCGGTTACCTCGTCGTAGCGCATCATGCGGTTGTTCGGCACATCACTGAAGATCACGCAATGCATGTCGCCGAAATAGACGGGCCCTTCGGTCCACTCCGCACCGCTCCAGAGCCTGCGGATTTCCGTCGTGCCGACCCGGTATTTTTTGAAGCGCGGGTCGAACGCCTCGATCGCCGGATCCGGGTAGACGACCGACGCCGGATCGTTCCAGTTCCGCGATGGCGGCGTCGTCCCCGGCGGGTCGGATTGCGGCCGTGCCAGCGCCGAGGCGCTCGCGACGGAGCCGACCGCTGCCGCTGCTGCGTTCAAAAAAGAGCGTCTGTTCATGATGAGCCCCCTCACGCCGATCATACGCGAATCGACGTCCTCTCTCGGCGGGGACCGAGTCATCTTCTACGCTTTTGTTTCGGGCGAATCAGGTCAGCACTTTGTCGGGCGTGATCGGCAGCTCGCGCGCGCGCTTGCCGGTCGCGTGATAGACGGCGTTCGCCACGGCGGCCGCGGCGCCGACGATGCCGATTTCTCCGATGCCGCGTGAGCCCATCGGCGTGGAGCGCTCATCGACCTCCTCGAGCCATACTGCCTCGAGCTCCGCGATGTCGGCGTTGCTGGCGATGTGATAGCCCGCGAAGTCATGATTGATCACGTGTCCGAACCGCTCGTCGATGACGCTTTCCTCGTGAAGCGCCATGGACAGCCCCATGGTCATTCCGCCGATGAGTTGCGAGCGCGCAAGGCGCGGGTTGATGATCCGCCCAGCGGAGAACACCCCGAGCATCCGCGATACTCTGACCTCGCCGGTCTCGGCATGGACCCGCACCTCGGCGAACTGCGCTCCGAAGGAATGCTGCGCGAAGGTCTCGTCCTCGGGCGGCCTCGGGGTCTCGGCCGTGGCCTCGGCCCCGGGTGACGGGCGCGACCCATTCAGGCGCCGCAGCTCTCGGGCTGCCGCCACGATGGCCAGGCCCCAAGAGGAGATGCCCGACGATCCGCCCGCGACGGTGGCGTTCGGCAGATCAGTGTCGCCGATCTCCAACCGAACGCCTTCGACCGGGCACTGCAGAGCGTCAGCGGCGATCTGCGTCAGAGCCGTCCAGGTTCCCGTCCCGAGGTCCGCAGCGCCGATTCGCACGAGGTAGCGGCCGTCATCGCCCACTCGAATATGGGCTCGCGAGCCCGGTAGCACATAACGCGGATACGTCGAGCTGGCGACACCCGTCCCGACGAGCCAGCCGTCTTCAGTCCGTTGCCTCGGCCTGGGGTCCCGGCTGCTCCAACCGAAGCGGCGCGCGCCCTCCCGCAGGCACTCGAGCAGATGACGATTGCCCCAGGGTTTGCCGGACTGCGGATCGCACTCGGGCTCGTTCCGGATCCGCAGCTCGATCGGATCCATCCCACAGGCAACGGCCAGCTCGTCCATCGCCACCTCGCCCGCGAACATGCCCGGAGTCTCGCCGGGCGCCCGCATCCAGGACGGCTTCGGCACGTCCAGTGCCGCAAGGCGGTGGCGAGTGCGCCGGGCCGCGGAGGCATACATCAATCTCGTGGGCACCGCGGTCTGCTCGGCGAACTCCTTGAAGCGGGAAGTCAGCTCAACGACCTCATGAATGATCGCCGTCAGCCGCCCATCGCCGGTCGCGCCCAGGCGAAAGCGCTGAATCGTGGGCGTGCGGTAGCCGGCGACGACGAACATCTGCTGGCGCGTCAACGCAAACTTCACCGGGCGACCCGGCACTTGCATGGCGGCGAGCGTCGCGAGGATATTGTGGGCATGCGGCTCGCCCTTGGAGCCGAAGCCGCCGCCGACGTATGGCGAGACGACTCGGACCTTCTCGGCCTCGAGGCCGAAAGTCCTGGCGACGGTGGAGCGCACCGAATGCACACTTTGTGTCGAGTCGTACAGAGTGAGCTTCGGCGGCTCCCAGAGCGCCACGGTGGTGTGCGGCTCCATCGGCTGGTTGTGCTCCATCGGAGTGAAGTAGGTCGCATCGACCTTCACTTCGGCCGCCTCGAAGGCCTCCCCGGCATCCCCCTCATCCGTATCCGTCGGGTAGCCGGCGTTCACGCACTTCGGCGCGTAAAGATCCTTCCGCTCCGCGCTCAACCTGACATCGTGCCGCGCCGGCTCGTAGGCCACGCCCACCAGGTCCGCCGCCTGAAGCGCCACCTCCGGAGTCTCCGCCACCACCGCGGCCACGAACTGGCCGCGGAAGTGCACCTCGGCCGACTGCAATACCCAGAGCTCCTTGTTTGCATCGGAGGCAAGCCTCGAAGCCGTCTCGTGGGTAACGACTGCGATCACACCGGCGAGCGACTCCGCGGCGCTGGTATCTATTTCCGCAATGCGGCCGCGAGCGATCGTGGATTGCACGGCGCACAGGTACACCGGCCTTTCCAGCCGATGCTCGAACGCATAAGCCGCCGTTCCCATGACCTTCGCCCGCCCGTCCATCCGTTCCAAGGCCGTGCCCATGGCACGCGGCTCGAGCAGCTCTATCACGACGATGCTCCCGCAGTCAGACGGCGCAGCACCATCCGCAGGGTGTTGTGCGCGAGTGGAACCTTGAATGCGTTGTGTTGCAATGGCCGCGAATCCGCGAGCTCCGCGTCCGCCGCCCTGCCGTAGGTCTCCTCGGTCGCCGCCGCTCCTCGGAGGACCGCCTCGGCCCGCAGTGCCCGCCAGGGCTTGTGGGCGATGCCGCCCAGGGCGATGCGAGCGTCCGCCACACGCCCGTTGCGGACCTCGAGTGCCGCTGCGACCGACACCAATGCGAAGGCGTAGGACGCCCGGTCGCGCACCTTGTAGTAGGCCGAGTTCACGGCGACGGGCAGAGCCGCCAGCTCGACCGCGACGATCAGATCCCCCCGCTCCAGGGCGGTGTCGCGCTCCGGTGTATTGCCCGGCAATCGATGCAGGTCCGCGACCGGGATTCGTCTCTCACCCGCGGGCCCGAGCACGATGACGACGGCATCCAGGGCTGTCAGGGCGACCGCCATGTCCGACGGGTGAACGGCGACGCAGTGCTCGGAAGCGCCGAGGATCGCGTGATCGCGATTGTGCCCGTCGATTGCGGAGCAGCCGGTGCCGGGATTGCGCTTGTTGCACGGCGTGGTCACGTCCTGAAAGTATGCGCAGCGGGTACGCTGCAGCAGGTTGCCGCCGGTCGTCGCGAGGTTCCGCAGTTGCCCTGACGCGCCCGCCAACATCGCCTGCGACAGGACCGGATATCGCTCCCGAATCGCCCGGTGTGCGGCCAGATCACTGTTGCGCACGCCCGCGCCGATGCGAATCCCGTCGTCAGGAAGCGTCTCGATTTGCGAGAACGGCAGACGGCTGACATCCACGAGCAGATCGGGCCGCGCGACACCCAGCCGCATGTGGTCGACGAGGTTGGTGCCGCCGCCAAGAAAGACCGCGTTGGGATGCCCGGCGACCCGCGCGACCGCGGAAGTTGCGTCGGGGGCGCGCTCGTAGGAGAAGGGGGTCACGGCGCGGCTCGCTCGGCCGTGCCCGGGCCCGTCTCCCGGCCACCGACCTCGCCCATCGCCTGGCGGATTGCGGCGACGATGTTCACATACGCGCCGCAGCGGCAGAGATTGCCGCTCATGCGCTCACGGATCTCCTCATCGCTCAGCGCGGCGGGCACACCGGGACCTTCCGTTACGAAACTCGGATGGCCCGCCCTGAATTCTTCCAGCATGCCCACGGCGGAGCAGATCTGACCGGGTGTGCAGTAGCCGCACTGCAGCGCGTCATGGTCGAGGAAGGCCTGCTGAACCGGATGAAGGTTGCCGCTCGCGGCGAGGCCGCGAGCGGTAGTGATCGTGGCCCCGTCGTAAGCCACGGCGAGCGCCAGGCATGTCGTCGCACGGCGTCCATCGAGCAGGACCGTGCACGCCCCGCATTGGCCGTGATCGCACCCCTTCTTTACGGAGGTGACGCCCAGCCGCTCTCGCAGCGCATCGAGCAGCGTCGTGCGCGTATCCACCCGCAGGGACCGCTCTCTGCCATCGACTCGCAAGGTGATGCTGGCTTCCACGCAGAGGCCTCCCCGGCTGACCGATCCCGCCTCAACGCCTTGCCCTCGAGGCAGTTCCGCGGGCGGGCCGAGCTAGCGCACAGGATCGAGGAAGAGGAGCTTCAGAGAGCCGGGGACGACGGGCGAGCGCCCATGGCGGTGGGCCCTGCGGGCGGCCATGAAGGCGGCCATGGCCTTGGCATTCGTCTTTGCGGCCGCGACGAAGAGGCGTCCGGTCGCCGGATCGACGCTCATCGTCCGGCCGGACAGTGCCGTCCGGATGGTGCCGGCGGGCACGAAGGTGTTGGCGCTCACCTCCCGAATGGCGGTCACGGTGCCGTCCATTCCGTTGGAGCTGAAGGCCAGCTTGCGCATCGGGTCGAACGCCGCGCCATCCGTCCCTCGGCCTATCGGCAAAGTCGCCATCACGGCGCCATCCTCCGCATTGACCACCACCATTCTCTGGTTCTCGCAGCTCGAGAAGAGCCTGTGAGTCGCGGTGTCGATGGCAAGCCCGTGCGGCGCGAGGCACTGCGGGATGGGCCAGGTCGCGTCGACCCGATTGGACGCGGTATCGACCCGGAAGATCTCCTTCTTCTCCACGCCGTTGACGTAGACCTTGCCGTTGCCGCCCGCAACCGCATATTCCAGCTTGCTCCCCACCTGGACGGTCGCCACCGCGCTGTCGCTTGCCGGATCGATGACCGTGAGCTCACCTGAATCGCCGTCGACCACGAAGACGTGTCCGCTGGTTGGATCGATGGTGACCGCGTCGGCGTCCGCAGCCGCCTTCAGGCGCTTCACCACCTTCAGCGTCTTCAGACTGAAGGCCACCGCCTGTCCGGCCTCGCCATCATCGGTATAGCCGAGGCCCGCGGCATGAGAGATCGCGATGCCGTGGGTGCCTCCCGGCATGCCCAGAACCTCGCCGATCAGCCTGCCGCTGCGCCCATCGACCACGGTAATACGGTCGCCATGAGCGACATAGACCCGGTGCGAGGGGCTGTCGTAAAGGACATAGTCCCAGCGATCGGGAGACCCCAATTTGACGCTGCGTACCAGGTGGTAGCGCACGGCGGGTGCGGGCGTGGAAGCCGCGGCGACCTCACTGGGCTGCGCAAACGCGATCGGCATCGCTCCGAACGCAACAGCGGCCGCAACCACGAACCACAGATTTCGCCGGAGCATGGAGTCTCCTGTTGATTCACACGCGATGGGGCGGGCACCTTAGCACGCGCCTCCTTTGCCGTCACGCGCGCCGGCCGCTACACTGCCCATGCAATGCACCCCCTCCATGCTTCCAAGTCCGGCGCGGGGGAACTGGATCTCCAACGTTACTTCTCGCGTGTCGGTTATGCCGGCACGCCCCGGCCGGACCTCGAGACGCTGCGCGCGCTGGCGCAGATGCACCCGGCCGCGATTCCGTTCGAGGCCGTCGACGTGCTCCTCGGTCGGCCCGTCGACCTCGGCATCGACGCCATTCAGGCGAAGCTGGTCGCGGGCGGACGCGGCGGCTACTGCTTCGAGCACAACGGTCTGCTGAAGCAGGTGCTGCTCGCGCTCGGGTTCCACGTGGAGGGATTGATCGCGCGCGTGCTCTGGATGCTGCCGCCGGACGCACCGCCCCTGCCGCTGACTCACATGGCCCTGCGTGTCACGATCAACGGCGAGCGGTGGCTGGCGGATGTCGGCTTCGGAAGCTGCATTGCCGGCGCTCCACTGCGCTTCGACGCCCTCGGCGCGGAGCAATCCACACGGCACGAGACGTTCCGCCTGACCCGCAGGGGAACGTGGACCCTGCTCGAAGCGCAGCTTCCGGGCGGCTGGCAACCGGTCTACCTCCTCTCGCCGGAGCCGGCGCTCGACATCGATTACATCGCGGCCAACTGGTATACCTCGACCCACCCCGCGTCGGGCTTTCGCCGCGAGCTGCGCGCCGCGTTGACGGCGCCATCGCATCGCACGACCCTCGTGAACAACCGCCTGACCATTCGCCGCGCGGGCGGCGGCATGGAGCGCCGATTCCTCACCGAGCCGCAGATCGCCGATGCGCTCGTCTCGACGTTCGGACTGCGGCTCGATGCCCAAACCGCGGCGCAGGCAGCGGCGGTCGCACTGAGGGGCGCCGCCGAGCGAAGCGCGTCGAGCACGCTCACCGAGCTCCAGCACCATGGCTGAGAGGGTTGAGAAAATCGACTGCGCCGTCATTGGCGCGGGCGTGGTCGGCCTCGCCGTCGCGCGGGCCTTGGCGCTGCGCGGCCGGGAGACGCTCGTCCTCGAGGCCGAGAGTGCCATCGGTACGGGCACGAGCTCCCGTAACAGCGAAGTGATCCACGCCGGGATCTACTACTCGCCTGGCTCGGCGAAGGCGCGGCTATGCGTCGACGGTAAGCGCCTTTTATACGCGTACTGTGAGGCGCGCGGCATCGGACATCGACGATACGGCAAGCTGATCGTCGCTGCAGACCAGGAGCAGGTGGCCGCGCTGGAGAAGATCGAAGCCACAGCCCGCGCCAACGGTGTAGAGGACTTGCGCTGGCTCAGCGCTGCCGAGCTGAGACTCATGGAGCCGGCCCTGAACGGTGTGGCCGCGCTGCTTTCTCCGTCCACCGGCATCATCGACAGCCACGGCTTCATGCTCGCATTGCAGGGAGATCTCGAGGAAGCCGGCGGCACGGTGGCCTTTCGATCGCCCGTGCAACGCGGATGCTGCGGCGAAGATGGCATTCGACTGGCGGTCGGCTCGGATCAGCTCATCGAGCTCGACGCGCGGACCGTGGTCAACAGCGCCGGCCTGCAGGCGCAGGCGGTGGCCCGGCGGATCGAGGGCGTTCCGCGGGAAAGCATTCCGCCGTGCGCGTACGCGAAGGGCAACTACTACGCGCTGCAGGGGAAGGCGCCTTTTCGCCATCTCGTCTATCCGATCCCGGAGCCAGGCGGTCTCGGGGTTCATCTCACGCTCGATCTGGCGGGTCAGGCGAAGTTTGGACCTGATGTCGAGTGGATCGAGCACTCCGACTACGAGCGCCTGAATTACGCTGTCGATCCGGCCCGCGCGCGCCGCTTTTATGACGCGATCCGCCGCTACTGGCCTGGGCTTCCGGACGGCGCTCTGCATCCAGGCTACGCCGGCATTCGCCCCAAACTCGGCGGGCCGGAGTCCGCTGCCGCGGACTTCCTCATTCAGGGACCCGAGGCGCACGGGGTCCGCGGCCTCATCAATCTGTACGGAATCGAATCTCCGGGCCTGACAGCGGCGCTCGCCATCGCGGAGCGAGTCGCGGCACTGGCCGCGACCGCCTAGTCAGCGCCGTAGCGGAGCGCGCGCTCACCCGCTCAACGAACGAATCGCGCGTTGCGCCTCTCCGGTCCCAGCAGCGCAAGCAGCACCAGAGCGACGGCAACCAGACCGCACACCCAGGTCAGCGAAAACGCGTAATCCGGCCGGCCGTGGCTCGGGTACGCGGCGGCGATGGCCGCCTGCATCGTACCGTTCATGGAGGTTAGAAGGTTGCCGAGCTGGTAGACGGTTCCCGGGAAGGTGGCACGGATGCCGTCGGGTGACAGCTCGTTGAGGTGCACGGGCACGACGCCCCACGCGCCCTGAACCATGAACTGCATGGCGAAAGCCGCGGCTGCCAGCGCCACCGCGGTCGTCGAATACGCCCAGAAAGGCAGCACCAGCAACGACGAGGCCGCTGCGAGCGCTATGGCGCGGCGGCGGCCCAGCCGGCCTGACAGCGCGCCGAACACCATGCCGCCCAGGATCGCGCCGATGTTGTAGATGACGGCTATTTCGGAAGTCGTACCCGAGGAGAACCCTAGCTGCTTTTGCAGCATCGTCGGATAGAGATCCTGCGTGCCGTGACTGAATGCGTTGAAGCAAGCCATCAACACGACGGCATAAAGCGTGAGCATCCAGTGCCCGCGCAGGCCGGCCAGCAGGCTGCCCTGCTCCGGTTGCGCGCGGCCCGCCTTCCAGGTCTGCGATTCCGGTACCTTGCTGAAGATGTAGAACACGAGGAGCGCCGGAGCCGCGCCCACGACGAACATGCCGCGCCAGCCGATGTGATGGAACAGCAGTCCGAACACCACTGCGGCGATCAGGTAGCCGCAGGGATAGCCAGCCTGCAGAATGCCGGAGACCAGGCCGCGGGAGCGCACCGGCACGGTCTCGAAGGCGAGGGACGCGCCGATTCCCCACTCGCCCCCCATCGCGACGCCGTAGAGCGCCCGCAGCGCGATGAATACATCCAACGACGTCGAGAAGGCGGTGGCGAGCTCCATGACCGAGTAGAGCAGAATGCTGGCCATGAGCGCCGGCCGGCGGCCATAACGGTCACCGAGGCGCCCAAAGAGAAAGGCGCCCACCGGCCGCATCGCCAGAGTCGCAAAGAGCGCTACCGTCACCGCGGTGACGCTGGTCCTGAAGTCCACGGCCAGACGCGGAATGACGAAAACGACGAGAAAGTAATCGAACGCATCCAGCATCCATCCGAGGAAGCTGGCGATCACGACACTGCGACTCTCGGCGCTCCACGCCTCGCTCGATCTCATCCCGTCTCGGCCCATGTCTCGCTCATGAAGGCCCGGGATGATATCGCGCTCCGGCCGCCTCGCCCCATGCCAACCCGATGGGATTACCCGGATCCGCCGTCGGCCCCCGCAGACAACCCTGGCTCCCTCCCGCCGCCGGGGTTAAGGTAGGCGCGGAATCCCGGAGCTCAAGATGAGGAGGCGCCATGGCCAGACGTCCACTCGAGGGAAGCGAGCGCAGCCCGCTGCCGAATTCCCGCCCGTTGGGGCCCGCGGACCCCGCGGAGCGGCTGGAGGTCACCGTCATCGTGCGCGCCTCAGACCGCCCCGGCCTGCAGGAGCGCCTGACCGGACTGGCGAGGCGCGAAGGCGCCCCGGCGCGGCTGTCCCGCGCCGAATTCGCGCGCCGCCACGGCGCCCGCCGCGCGGACCTGGATGCGGTGCGGGATTTTGCCGAGGCTCACGGCCTCGCGGTCGTGGAAGAGAGCTCCGCCCGCCGTACCCTGGTGTTGGCCGGCACCGTCGCGCAATTCAACGAGGCATTCGGAGTCGAGCTGCAGCATTACTCCCACCCGCAAGGCACCTACCGCGGCCGGACCGGCGTGGTGCAGATTCCCACGGAGCTGCATGGCATCGTGGAGGCGGTTCTCGGTCTCGACAATCGCCCCCAGGCGCGGGCGCATTTCCGTATGAAGACGGCGGGCCCGAAGCGGCGCTCCCGGCCCGCCCGCGCCGGCGCGACTTCGTTCACCCCGCTGCAGCTCGCCTCGCTCTATGCTTTTCCGCCCGGTGACGGCAAGGGCGAATGCATTGCCATCATCGAGCTCGGCGGCGGCTACCGGCCGCAGGACCTCCAAACCTACTTCGCCGGCCTCGGCGTTCCCGCGCCTGCCGTCACCGCGGTCTCGGTCGATCAGGGAGCGAATCAGCCCACGGGCGATCCCAATGGGCCGGATGGCGAGGTGATGGTGGACATCGAAGTCGCTGGCGCCATCGTTCCCGCGGCGGCCATCGCCGTTTACTTCGCACCCAACACCGATGCGGGCTTTCTTGACGCCGTGACCACCGCCATCCACGACGATGTCCGCAAGCCCTCGGTGATCTCGATCAGCTGGGGCGGCCCGGAGTCCACCTGGACTCAACAGGCCATGTCGGCGATGGACCAGGCGTTTCAGGCGGCCGCCACCCTGGGGATCACGGTCTGTATCGCTGCCGGCGACAGCGGATCGACCGATGGCGTCGGTGACGGCAACAATCATGTGGATTTCCCGGCTTCCAGCTCGTACGCGCTCGCGTGCGGAGGAACCAGCCTTCAGGCGAGTGGCAGGGCCATCGCGCGGGAGGTGGTCTGGAACGACGGCAATGCCGCCAGCGGCGCCGGGGGCGGCGGTGTCAGCGCCGTCTTCGCGTTGCCCCCCTGGCAGAGAGGGCTCGACACCACCGACGCGGAAGGTAACCGCAGTCCATTAGCGAAGCGCGGCGTCCCCGATGTGTCCGCCGACGCCGACCCACAAACGGGATATGACGTGTTGGTGGATGGAACGAGCGCCGTGATCGGCGGCACGAGCGCGGTCGACCCGCTGTGGGCTGGACTCATCGCACGCATCAACGCACTCACGGGGCGCGCCGCCGGCTTCATGAACCCGGCCCTCTACAGCCAGCCTGCGGCATTGCGCGACATCACGCAAGGCAACAACGGCGGCTTCGCCGCCTCACCCGGTTGGGACGCCTGCACCGGCCTCGGAAGCCCGGATGGCGCCAAGGTGGCGGCAATCCCCGCCCCCTGAATCCATCGCATGACCGACAGCCACTTCGTGCGCGTCGCCCGCGTTGCCGACGTGCCCAGGGGAAGGATGCTCGAAGTCGCCGTGGGCTCGCGCAACATCGTGCTTTGCCATACGCGCGAGGGATGGTTCGCGGTGGACAACGTCTGCACCCACGCCTACGCCAAGTTGAGCGAAGGGCGATTGCGCCGGACGAAGCTGATCTGTCCCTTGCACGGCGGCACGTTTGATTGTCGCACTGGAGCGGCGACCGGGGCGCCGGCGGTGCTGCCGCTCGCCACCTATCCGGTCCGGCTGAGCGGTGATGAAGTGGAGATCGCGCTCGGCGAGCTGCCCGCCGCCTCCTGACGGGCCCGCCCGGCATCCCGGCCGTGGCAGTTGTCGTCCGCAGGCAACGATCGCTTCGGGCCCCCTGAGACATCTTGAGCATTCTTCACGCAGGGTCCGGGGTCAGGCTCGACCCCATCGCGTAAGATTCCTGCCCATGGAAAAGCCCCTGATGCGAACGCTCGAAAGCACCATGACGATTGGCGGCTCCGCCGGCGTTCTCGCTGCTGCTCTACCGGCCAACATGACTCACGGCACCCGTCAGCCGGGCGAGCTGTGGACCCATGGCGTCTACGCCCTGATTGCCGTCGGCTGCATCGCGCTCGACTACTACCAGTTCCACGCCGTCGTGCTGCGGATTCTGGCGATTGCCGACAAGGAGCACGCCATCCGCGCGCTCGCCTACCCCGGACTTTTCTGGCTGGGGCTCGGCTTTCTCCTGATCGTCCTGCGCACGATCTTCTGGATGCTCTACCGGCCAGCGCCCGCGGCAACGCGCGAGGGCGCGCCCAGTCTCACCGTCATCATCCCCGCCTACAATGAAGGCGCGATGGTGTTGCAGTCGATCGAGTCGGCGGTGAAGGCCGACTATCCGCACGATCGACTGGAGATCCTGGTGGTCGATGACGGCAGCAAGGACGACACCTGGAGTTACATCTCTCAGGCCGCGGAACGTTATCCCGGACTGGTCACCGCGCTGCGACAGGATCGCAATCGCGGCAAGCGCGAGGCGCTCGCGCTCGGTTTCAGCCGTGCCCGCGGGGAGATCCTGGTCACGATCGATTCCGACAGCGTCATCGAGCGCGGCGCGCTCCTCGCCCTGGCCGGGCCGTTCCGCGATCCGAAGGTCGGCGCCGTGGCGGGCCGGGTGGAAGTCTACAACCGCCGGCACGGCATCATCCCGCAGATGCTGCATGTCCGTTACATGCTGTCCTTCGACATGCTCCGCGCCACGGAGTCCGTCTACCGCAACGTCTACTGCTGTCCGGGCGCGCTCACCGGCCTCAGGGCCTCGGGCGTGCGCCGGGTCCTCGAGCGCTGGAAGAACCAGCAGTTCCTCGGGTCCCGCTGCACCTTCGGCGAGGACCGCGCCATGACCAATTACCTCCTCGACAGCGGTTATGACACGGTCTATCAGCGCACCGCCGTGGTGCACACGCTGGTGCCGATCGCGTACGTGAAGCTCTGCAAGATGCTGCTGCGTTGGGACCGCTCCTATGTCCGTGAGGAGATCCGGTTCACCCGCATCGTATGGAAGCGACCCTGGCCCACTCGCGTCATGGCGCTCTTCGATCGCGCCGTGACCAACTTCCGGTATCCCGCGTCCTATTCCAGTCTCGGGCTGCTGCCGCTCCTCGTGATGCGGGACCCGACCATCACGGTGCCCGTGATGGCCACGATGGGTGCGATGTCGCTCTTCAGCGTGCTCTACTTCCTGCGCAGCGAGCGCTCGATGAGCTTCCTCTACGGCGTGCTGTACTCGTACTACTCGGCCATTGCGCTCTTCTGGATCTTCCCCTACGCCGTGGCCACGGTCCGCTCGCGCAAATGGATGACGCGCTGAAGAACCCGTCGGCCTGGCGGCCGCTCACGCCTGCAAAGAGGCCACGGTCGCCTCGACCCACGCCTGGATCTCGCGGTTCACCTGCCGTATGTCACGCCCGGTCGCGGCGACGGGCTCACCGATCACGACCCGGATGGTCCCCGGCTTCTTGCGTAGGCCGCGCCGCGGCCAGTAACGGCCGGCGTTGTGTGCGACCGGCACGATGAGCTTGCCCGTCTCCGCGGCGAGTAGCGTGCAACTGACGCCATAGCGGCGCGTCTCGCCCGGCGGCATGCGGGTGCCCTCGGGAAACACCATCACCCAATCGCCTTCGGCGAGACGCTCACGGCCCTGGGCGACGACCTGCGAAACCGCCGAGTGGCCCGACTTGCGGTCGATGGCGATGGCGTGAAGCTGGCGGATCCCCCAGCCGACCACCGGAACCCAGAGCAGCTCCCTCTTCAACACCCAAACCTGCCGCGGGAAGACCACGTTCATCGCGAGCGTCTCCCACGAGGAGGAATGCTTCCAGAGCGCGATGTGATTGCCCGCCGGCACCCGTTCCAACCCTTCCACCCGGAAATCCAGCCTGCAGGTCCATTTGAGGGCCGTGAGCAGTACCCGCGCCCATACCCGCGCCAGCACGAACCGGTGTCGGAACGGCAACAGCGAGCACGCGATCACGAAGAAGATCGCATAGCAAAAGGTCCAGGCGAAGAGAAACGCCGTGAAGACGATCGAGCCGATGAGCTGCATGCCGGTCCGCGCCGCTCAGCCGGGCAGTCGCGACAGGTCCGCAACCCCCGCGAACAGCCCACGCATCTGCGCGAGCAGCGCCAGCCGGTTGGCCCGCAGCCTGGGATCCTCGTCCATGACCATCACCTGATCGAAGAACGCATCCACCGCCGGCCGAAGCTGCGCCAGCAGGGTGAGTGAGCCGGCGTAGTCCTTCCGTGCCGTGGCGGCCGAGACGCCGTGGCGTCGCTCCCCCATTGCCTGGAACAACTCCCGCTCCGCCGGAGCCTGCAGCGCGCCGGCATCGACGCTCGGCGGAGCGCTCTCGCCCGCCTTACGCAGGATGTTGGCGACGCGTTTGTTGGCGGCGGTGAGGCTCGCCGCCTCCGGCAATGTCAGAAACGAGCTGAGCGCCTTGATTCGCGCATCGAAGTCGAGCGGCGATGCAGGGCGCGTTGCGAGCACGGCATCGAACATCTCGGTCGTGATCGATGCCCGTGCCGCGCCTGTGGCGCCCGTACCCGCGCCTTCATCGGTGCGTTCCAGGTAATGAGCGCGCAGCCGCTCGAGGACGTAATCGTAGACTTCGGCCGCGACCTTCTCGACCGCGTCCGGCGGGGCGGCCTTGCCGGCGGCGGCGGCCAATCTCTCGATGTCTTCGCGCGCCAGCGCTACCGCGCGGCCCGAGAGTCGCTCCAGATCGAGGTCGAGACGCTTCTCGATCGCAATTCGGATGATGCCGATCGCCGCGCGGCGCAGCCCGAACGGGTCTTTCGTTCCCGAGGGCTTCTCGCCGATGGCGAAAATACCGGCCAACGTGTCCAGCTTGTCGGCGACGGCGAGCGTGGTGCCGGTCTCGGTCAGCGGCAGCTCATCGCCGGCACCGCGCGGCTGGTAGTGCTCGCGGATGGCGGTGGCGACCTCCTCGTCTTCGCCGTCGGCGAGGGCGTAGTACGTGCCCATGATGCCCTGCAGCTCCGGGAACTCCCCGACCATCGCGGTCAGCAGGTCGCACTTGCAGAGCTCCGCCGCGCGCTGCGCCCGCGCGACGGCGG
>Ga0134128_10004867_pt1 | contig 16351 bp, 15 predicted proteins | sample KB31754_FD_96462 | JGI IMG/M metagenome (GOLD analysis project Ga0134128, IMG submission 96462) | Terrestrial soil microbial communities with excess Nitrogen fertilizer from Kellogg Biological Station, Michigan, USA - KB3-175-4 | ecosystem: Environmental > Terrestrial > Soil > Unclassified ...
ATTGAAGCCCTACACACCCAGCGGTAACCCGCTGGGGCTTCTTTTTGGCGTTTCGCCATAGCTATTCCTCCTTTCCGCGGGGTTACCGCGCGCCTAAACGGTTTTTACCCTCGGGCACGAAAAGAAGAAGAGGCCAAGCAGTTCTATTTATAATCCTTATAAGTTCGAATACCTATTGTACTTTAGTCCTATATTTGGATATTTAATGCTGAGCCTGTGGCGGTATTTTTGACGGTATCCTACTACTCACTGTTATATAAATATAAGTAAAAACAGATGCATACAGGTTATATTCGAATGAGGCTCCGGCACCACAGAACTGACTCTGCAAGAAAAAATGTTGGTTAAGGGAGATTTAACTTTACTGCTACGGATTTAATATCCCTTGAACTTAACCGCCCTTGCTGTTCGACCGGCTTCGCCATCAGCCCAGAAGAAATATGGAGACACCAAGAAAGCCGTAAAGGACGCGATAGACAAGCTCTAAATCAGCCTTCCAAACATTTCCCCTCCCTAACCCGCCTCGGCGGTTTTTTGTTTATTGATTCAGTCTTTAATCCTTGATCTTTTTCTGAGGAGACTCCTTGTTCGTGCGCTATTCGTAAAAAATACGAATAAACCAATAGAGCTTCCTCCCAAAGCTTGAATAGCGAGGATAAAACTCTTCTTTTTCGCTTATCACCTCCCGTTTCACGCAACCATACTTCCTACCACCCTTCCCGAGCACTGAGCCGGATCAGCAGGCCGAGACCTACAGCCGCATTGCCAGCCATCAGTGATGAGTTCTTCTACCCCCTTCCTGCGAGGAGGTGGTAACAAGGTCGCAGTACCTTCGTGGCGAAGGGCGAGTCGAAATCAACAATTAAAAAGCGCAACGCAACGTACCACTAAACATCCAGCCGATTTGATCTGACATCAGTCAGTTCAAGCAGCCAGGATGTTTCTATGTTCGTCAATATTACCCAGATCCGCGTTGCGAAGGAGTGATAGCCGTTGGCCCAGTAACGGCCGTATCGGCAGATTTCATCGCTCAACCTGCAAGATCATTTATGCAACATGGGTAGCAGAAGCACGACGAACCTCAAGAGATATCGTTCATTAATCTAAAGGGAGATAAAAATTGAAAATCAAGTTCCTATCCTGGATTGGAAGCCTCCTGTCCACACTAGCTTTGCTCGTGCCGCCGATTTCTTTGGCTGCCGAACAAGTAATCATAGATCAGGGGGCAGAGTGGACAGCTTCTGCCCGAAAGGATTTCTATAATCGCGATCAGGGGTCTCGTATCATGCCGCTGCGCTGGATATCCGCCTTGAAGCAACCAGACGGCCAGCCGTTCATGGCTGAAAGCCTGGGCCGATATGGCTACCTCCCCAATAAGGCCAGCAAACCAGCCGGATTACCCGTGGGATTCACTGTTGCAAGTGGAAGCGAAGGACAGGAAATTGGCATGAACTGCTCCGCTTGTCATACGCGTCAGATCGAGGTCAACGGCACCGCATATCTGATCGACGGGGGACCGGGAATCATCGATTTCCAGAGTTTTCTGGCTGATCTCGATACTGCTGTGAAGATCGTTTTGACGGACAAGCAAGCGTTCACGGAATTTGCACGGGCCGTCCTTGGCTCGTCAGCAACCCGGAAAGACAAGGAAAAGCTGCAGGAAGCGGTGAAAGCGTGGTATTTACCCTACCATACGTTGGTCGAGCGCGCACTTCCGGCAAAACCCTGGGGTCCGGCGCGACTCGATGCGGTATCGATGATCTTCAACCGACTGGCCGGCCTCGATATCGGTTCTCCACCGACGTATATGATTCCCGAAAACATCCAACCAGCTATCGCACCGGTACGCTACCCATTTCTCTGGAATGCCTCGATCCAGGATAAGACACAATGGCCCGGCTTCTCCAGCAATGGCAATGATATTCTCGCGCTTTCCCGAAACCTCGGTGAGGTTTACGGCGTATTCGGGGTTTTCCATCCTAAAAAGGATAGATGGCGTTTGCTGGGGATTGATTACCTGTCCAATAATTCAGCCGAATTTCAGGGGCTGGAGGCGTTAGAAGACCTGGTAAAAAAAATTGGTCCTCCCAAATGGTTATGGAAGATAGATCAGGCGCTGGCCGATAAAGGCAAGGAAATCTTCGCCCGCAAGACTGAGCAGGGTGGTTGTGCGGATTGCCATGGTATTAAACCAGGGCAAACACGGTTTCGGGATCAAAAAACCTGGGCGACGCCCCTCATGGATGTCGGTACGGATTCCAAAGAGTATGAAGTACTTGCACGGACTGTTAAGACAGGTGTGCTTGAAGGCGCGAAGATTCCATTTCTCGCCAAACCGCTCAAACCCGTGGATACGGCCTTCAATGTCCTAGCAACATCCGTTCTCGGCTCTATCCTCCAGCACTATGTTCCCGTGCTCATGAAAACTGAAGAGGAAGCTGGGGGGGCGAAGAAGAGCGCGCAATCCCCCTTTCCGCGAGAGACAGAGTCCCTTCAAGATGCTTTCATTGCTCAATCGACCGAGGCTAAACCGTCCTATCCGTATGAATCACGCGTCCTCGAAGGTATCTGGGCCGCTGCTCCCTATCTTCATAACGGATCGGTTCCGACATTGGCAGAGTTGCTGAAGCCTGCAGCTGAAAGGATGGGCTCGTTCAAGATTGGTCCGGCTTACGATATTGTCAGTGTAGGACTGGCCATCGAGCAGAATAAATTCGACTACACGCTGGAAACTACGGATTGCAGTGATCGAAATTCCGGAAACAGCCGTTGTGGCCATGAATTTGGGACAAAGCTTTCGGCTGAAGAGAAAAAAGCGCTGCTGGAATATCTCAAAACACTTTAGCCCCTCATATCGCTCATTTCCAAATCCATATCATCTTCTTCTCTCTATTCGGGGTTCATCGCACTTTCCTCATCGTGTGATGAACCCTTCTCTTCTTCAGCAAGCTCGCCTTATTTGCTGTTCACAAGAACTTTCATGAGATGTGTACTATCGCAGAACAGCTGAGACAGCATTAGGGAAACCGGTTTATTACTTCGCTGCTTGGCAACAATCAATTCCTCGAAACCTTGAATTTCCCCTGAAGCGATAGCGTTTCGATCTGGGAACATGTACTTAAGTACAATTTATTCCCCCCTGATCAAGAACTAGAATGCCATTCGTAAAATTATTTCTCGTTCACATCCCTGGAGGAAAAAATGAAACTTGCGATGGCACTCCTGACGGGAGGCTTTTTCGCATTCTCATCAGGAGTTCAAGCGCAGCATGATGGCATCGAACAGAAGTATAACGGTTTGCACGATTTGCAGCGGGCTGGACACGCAAGGCACGAGCAGATGATGCTGGAACAGCAGCAATTGCGAGTTCTGCAGGGGCAGAACGAGCACCGGCGGAGAGACCACCTCCGTTCCCAGCGATTACGAGCGGCAAACTCCTGGGGAGGGCACAGGTTTCGACTCCGGGCATGGGCAGCTGCCACCCTTGCCGGGGATTCATAATCCCCTGATCGTAGTTTCAATCCCAGCATAAACACCAATAGATTGGGGAGTTACAAGCATCTACTTGTAACTCCTTTTTATTTTCTGATAAATGAAAATGAATATCAAGGCTCGCGTATGGAATAATGAGGCAGGTGTAAGCAAGACCATTAAAAGGGCAACAAGTAATCTGGATGCGGGTGAGGCGGTGGGGAGAATTCGCACTTGGAGATTTACATGTGCATCATGTCCGGCCTGATGGTGGCCCGGCATAAGAAACCTTGGTACTTGAAAGGAGGCCGATCGCTCTGCTTCTGGTCTTGTTAGCTGCGTTAGGGGTATCCTTCCCCGCCTGAAGCACCGTACACCTGTCCGGTTGCGTAGCTTGATTCCTGCGACGCGAGAAAGACATACAGGGGGCCGAGTTCCGCCGGTTGGCCGGGGAGCCCAAGCGGAGTCTCCTTGCCGAACCTGCTGAGATCTGCCCACCCAGCCGTCTGCAACGGCGTCCAGAAAGGCCCCGGCGCCACCGCGTTCACCCGTATACCCTTCTCGGCTACCTGCTTTGCCAGCGATTTTGTGAAGGCAACTGCGCACGCCTTTGTCTGCGCGTAGTCGAGAAACGCATCGGATGGAGTGTAAGCCTCAACGGAGCTTGTATTGATGATTGCCGCTCCGGGCTCAAGATGCGGCATGGCGGCCTTGGTAATCCAGAACATGGCATAGACATTGCATTTGAAGGTCGAATCGAACTGTTCAGTCGTAAGATCGACGATAGAGGGCTGCGCGGCAGCCATGGCCGCATTGTTGACAAGAATATCCAGTCCGTCCAGCTCCCGGACGGCGTTGATGACAAGCCTGGAGCAAAAATCCTCGTCCCGGATATCGCCAGGGATCGCGACTGCCTTTCGCCCTTCCGCCTGGATGATTTCCACGACTTCACGAGCGTCGGACTCCTCAACAGGGAGATAGTTGATCGCGACATCGGCACCCTCACGCGCGAAGGCGATGGCGGCGGCGCGCCCAATGCCCGAATCGCCACCGGTCACAAGCGCCTTTCTACCCACTAGCCGGCCCGAACCCTTGTAGGTTGTTTCGCCGTGATCAGGGCGCGGTATCATCTTGCTCACAAGGCCGGGAGGCTCCTGTTTTTGTGGGGGGAAAGGAGAAGTAGGATATTGCGTTCTCGGATCCTGTTTACGGGATTGGCTGGGCCTTTGCAGCGAGTTGGGATAGCTTTCTTGCTGCCCTTGCTGCGCGAAGGCCGGGTAGACAAATGCTGCGGCAAGGCCGGTTGTCATGCCGCCAACAAACTGACGCCGCGCGGTGCTGGCGTCGTCTTCTGGTTTCATATCTGTTCTCCTATGAAAATTGCCGGGACGATTTCCGATCAGTTTTCGCCAAGCCGAGCCTCGGCAATACCGCTAATGGAAGTTTTCCCTGCTTGGAGTGGATAGGTCTGTTGATAACTGCTGGAGCTTGGGTCCCGGCTTGGGTTTCCTACACCTGATCAAAATTATGGCATTGAAAGATTTGCTCTCTCGCTAAGGGTCCAAAAATGCCCCATCTGAGTGAACGCGGATTCTTTGGTACGGTAGCGAACATATTTCTTATTCAGGCATCGTCAGAATGCCGTAAGACCTGAAACGAGGTCTCTTTTTAACTGATATGTTTCCCGGGTTCCTGGCTCGGCTTTTATATAGGAAGCAAAAATGGCAACTGGCACAGTAAAATGGTTCAATGAGGCAAAAGGATTTGGTTTTATTACCCCTGTTGACGGCAGTGAAGATTTATTCGCACACTTCTCCGCAATCAACATGTCCGGCTTCAAAACGCTCAAAGAAGGACAAAAAGTAACGTTTGAGGTTACGCAAGGCGCAAAAGGCAAGCAAGCATCAAACATTCAAGACGCGTAAAATTGCACGCTGGGCGGAATATTCGTGCCAGCGTGTAGTCTCTTATAGAGTTACCTGATTCGTATGCTATTTCTATTTGACTGATTGGCAATCAGCCAGATCAGCGAGCGCATGAAATGACTCAAGGCTCGGAGTGCTATCCAGGCAATCCTTGAGGATCAGCAGGTCCCCTTACCTTACCTTGGAAACAAAGAAAACCTGTTTACAGCCAGCCCTCAAAATCATTCCATTCAGTTACTCGGCAGCAGATGTTCAGCTTATCCTGACGCCGCTATCTTCGCAGGAAAGAAGACGACGGCGGCGCGTCATCATGCTCACCATCGCTAAACCGGCGAGCAGCATCGCATAGGTTTCAGGTTCTGGTATGGGAGCCAGGAAACCACGAATCTCACCACTTGTAAATTCGGGCATAGTATGAATATTTGTGTACGCCTGCCCGTCATTTATTCCCGCCACCAATGCGTCGAAGGCACCTTGAGCGGTTCTGCCATTCGCGTTCAGGAATGGCAGATTGTAACTCGCGGGATCCAGCATATTGAAGGTATGATCGTAATTACCCGACGTGACTCCGGAGGGAAAGCCAGTAAACGTGGGCGTCATAGTGGCTATACCTGCCAGACCTTCATTAGGAGTTGTCGTGCAGCAATGGATATGCGAGGCGAAAACATTTCCCGTAAGCCCGCCGAAGCTCTCTTCCACCCGCATCGTCCCGGCATCCTGATTAATGGTGATCATTGCCGTACCGGTACCTGGAGAAGAGTTCGGCGGATCCTCGTTGGGACCGGTAAGGTTCGCTGTATAAACCGTAGTCTGCGCAGCAGTTGGCATAGCTACTGCCGCCGTGAGCAGACATCCCGCAGCCAAGACGTTGAGCTTCATGATTTATCCTCCTTTAAAGATGGGACTCCAGACACTACGACCTAAGCAGATTTACCGGAAAAACGAAAACCAGCGGACCTGATAAATCCGGGAACGCTATCTAAATATAGTACATATGGATTAAAAAGATATTTTTCACTTGAGGTTCACAGAGGTATATTTATAACTTTCTGTGTAATAGAAAACTTCGGTATCACCTTTTCGAATCCTTGCAGGTCACATGTTCAAAAACCTGACATTTAAAAACCTGACTATCAAATCGCGCCTGATCTTTACCCTTTCCTACCTGGTTGCCTTTTTGCTGGGGATGGGAATGATCGGTTTGTTCGGCATGAGCCATGCAATAGACGGCCTGAGAACTGTCTATCATGACAGGGCGATTCCGCTGAGCCAGGTTGGATATATTGAGTCACTTTTGCTCCAAACCCGGCTCGCCGTCACATCTGCCCTGGTAATGCCAACACCCGAAATCATCAGTAACAAGACCGCAAAGGTTGAGAAGAATATTGCGGAAATCAACAAAACCTGGGAAGAGTATATAACCACCCGTCTGACCCCCGTGGAAAAAAAGCTTGCTGCCAAATTTGATGCCGACCATCGGAAATATGTGACCGAGGGGCTGCTGCCGGCCACAGCAGCGCTGCGCGCCAATAAAGTCGGCGAAGCAAACAGGATACTTATAGAAAAGATTCGTCCGATGTACCTGCCGGTAGGCGAAAGCATCGACGCGCTTGTTTTGCTGCAGGTCGATGAAGCAAAGAGAGAATATGACCAGGAACAAAGCCGGTACGAGACAATCCGCGCCATTCTCATCGCTTCGATAATCGTTGCCCTGGGGGTGGCGGTGGTGTTCAGCCTCATGTTCATCCGTGCGATTTTTCAGCCTCTCGAGAATGTGGTGCGAATCTCCCGCGGCGTGGCGGCAGGAAACCTGAGACAGGAAATCGAAGTTCGTCCATCGAATGATGAAATCGGCCAACTCATGGAGGCCGTGCGGGAAATGCGCGACAGCCTGGTGGACACAATCGGCCAGGTTCGTGCCAGCGAAGCAAATACGCGTGCCTTGATAAATAACCTAATTGTGGGTGTTGTCTCCGTGGACGAAGAGGGCGCGATCAAGACCGGGAACCCGGCAATGGAACAGATCTTCGGTTATTCCGAAAGGGAGTTGATCGGACAAAACATGGGATTCCTGTTCCCCCGGCCTGAACACGGTCAACTGACGGATTATTTTAAAAATTACCAGGAAAATACAAAACTGCAAGTGCCTGGAAAAACGAATGAAGTTACGGGGTTGCGCAAAAACGGTGCAACGTTTCCCCTGGATATTTCTGTGACTGAGATGCATGGCCAGGAGCACCGGATGTTCGTCGTCATTCTGCGTGACATCAGTGAGCGCAAACAGGCAGAGGAACAGAAAGCGATACTGATGGCCGACCTGGAAAGCGCCAATGAAGAACTGAAAAGTTTCGCATATGTGGTATCGCACGATTTGAAAGCGCCGTTGCGTGCAATTGGCGCACTTGCAGACTGGCTCTCTACTGACTACCTCGATAAGTTCGATGATGAAGGCAGGGAGCATATGCGCCTCCTTGTCAGCAGAGTCCACCGCATGGGAAACCTGATCGACGGTATCCTGCAATATTCACGTGTGGGGCGAGTCAGAGAAGCGCCTGTGGAGGTGAAGGTCGATGAAGTCCTGCGCGATGTAATAGATTTCATTGCCCCTTCGCCAAATGTTACCATTACCGTCGAAAATACATTACCAAGCATAGTGATAGAGCCAACGCGCATCCAACAGATATTTCAGAATCTGCTTTCAAATGCCATCAAATACATGGATAAGCCTCAATGCGAAATTCGTATTGGCTGCATTGCGGAGGGCGAACATTGGAGGTTCAGCGTCAGTGATAATGGCCCTGGTATCGAATCACGCCATTTTGAAAAAATCTTTCAGCTTTTCCAGACGCTTGCCCCAAGAGACCGGGTAGAAAGCACCGGGGTTGGACTCACTCTGGTAAAAAAGATCGTGGAAATGTATGGTGGCAATATCTGGGTGGAATCCACGCCCGGTGAGGGTACAACTTTTTTCTTTACTCTCCCTAAAACAGTAGCAGTCGCAAATTCAACCAAAGGAACAGCAGCGTGAAAATAACCAATAGACCTATTCTCCTGGTGGAAGATGATCAAGTAGATAAAATGACGGTCGTTCGTGCTCTAAAAGAGATTCACGTAACGAACCCGCTCGTCCACCGGGAAAATGGTGAGGAGGCTGTTCATTATCTCCAGGACCCGGCAAGCGAAAAGCCGTGCATCATTTTGCTAGACTTGAACATGCCCATCATGAACGGTCTCGAATTCCTGAAAGCGGTTAAAAATGATGACAAGCTGAAGCGTATTCCCATAGTAATTCTGACTACATCAGAGGAACAGCAGGATAAGATAAACAGCTTCGACCTCGGTGTGGCGGGGTATATGGCGAAGCCGGTGGATTATCGTCAATTCGTCGAAGTCATGCGTTCCATCGATGCTTACTGGACCATCAGCGAGATGCCATGATAAAGGCTCAATCAACTCCCTGATTTTACGAAAGCCCATCCACTTATGACCAAACCCCTGATTCGCGTTCTACTCGTCGAAGACGATGCCGTGGATCGTATGGCCTGTCGACGTGCCCTTGCCCGGGACCCGGACTATGAGTTCGTTCTTTCCGAAGCCGAATCAGGCCGTGAGGGATTGCAACTTGCCTATGAGCAAAAGCCGGACTGCGTCCTGCTCGATTACCACTTGCCGGATGTGAATGGTCTTGAGTTTCTGGCGGCGCTGACCGACGAGAGTGGTGATGTTTCCATTCCGGTCATGATGCTGACAGGTACGGACAATGCCACTATTGCGGTAGAAGCAATGAAGCGCGGGGCGAAGGATTACCTGATCAAGGACCTTGAGCACCAATACCTTGAATTATTGCCTGCCATAATCCAGCGCGTGCTGAGCGACCGGCGGATGCGGCTGGAAAAAAAGCAGGCGGAAGAGAAACTCGCCCAGGCGGAGGCCAAATATCGCTCCCTGGTCGAAACCATTCCGGCAATCGTTTACATTGCTGCACTGGATGGGAGCAACCGTTTCCTCTACGTCAGCTCGCGTATCAATATGCTTGGTTTTTCAGCAGAACAATGGTTGAACGATCCGGCCATCCTGCTTGCACAGATTCATCCGGACGATCGGTCGCACGCAATCGAGGAGCGGGCAAAAAGCCGCGCAACGGGCGCCCCTCTGCGTTGTGAGTACCGTTTGCTTACTCAGGATGAAAGAGTCTTGTGGTTTCGCGACGAGGCGAATGTCGTGCGGGATGAATCGGGACGCTCGCTGTTTCTGCAGGGTATCCTGGTTGATATCACTGAAAGCAAACACGCGGAAGAGGAGTTGAAGCAGCATCGTTTCCGTCTCGAAGAACTCGTCGCTAAGCGCACCGATGAACTGGCGCGGGTGAACGAGGAGTTGCGGTGCGATATTACCCACCGCAAGCTGATCGAAGAGGAACTGATCAAAGCCAAGACAGAGGCGGAAAAAGCCAATCTGGCAAAATCAGATTTTCTTTCCAGCATGAGCCATGAATTGCGCTCGCCGCTGAATGTCATGCTTGGTTTTGCCCAATTGATGGAATCGAGCTCTCCGCCGCCGACATTCACGCAAATGACCATGCTCAAGGAGATCAATTCTGCAGGATGGTATCTGCTTGAACTGATAAACAAAATCCTCGATCTCGCCGCAATCGAATCCGGCAAGCTGGTTGTTGCGCAGGAACCGATGTGTATTGGAGAGGTCATGGTCGAGTCCCGGACCATGGTCGAATCGCAGGCCCAGGAGCAAAACATACAATTGATCTTTCCGCCATCATCGGACATGGGCTTCTTCATTCGGGCAGACCGAACGCGAGTGAAGCAGGTTCTGATCAATCTTCTTTCCAACGCAATCAAATACAATCGCGAGGGTGGCACAGTCGAAGTGAGTTGCTCCATGACAGGGCCCGGACGTCTCCGCGTAAGTGTGCGCGATACCGGGACGGGATTGCCGCCGGAAAAACTGACACAGCTTTTTCAGCAATTCAACCGGCTCGGACAGGAAGCGGGGTCTGTGGAAGGCACAGGCATTGGCCTGGTAGTGACGAAACAACTGGTTGAACTAATGGGCGGAACAATCGGTGTGGAAAGCACTGTCGACGTCGGCAGTGTGTTCTGGTTTGAACTCACCGCCGATGGAGCTTCCGAGGCTGCACCCGATGCAGATAAAAACGAAGAACTCAGTACCGAAGGTTAAGATAGCACCCCTGTCCCCTTTCCCCTGACTTCATTCTTCAGCAGATGAAAACGCCTCTACCGGACCCTTCACATCCTGCTGAACACGCCGGAAACACCATCGTTTCCCTGCGTAAAGCAGCCACGAATTGCCGCGCCTGTCACCTCTGGGAGCACGCCACCCAGACTGTCTTCGGAGAAGGTTCCTCGGGTGCATCAATCATGCTCGTCGGTGAGCAGCCTGGAGATCGTGAAGATATTACAGGCCATCCATTCGTTGGACCAGCCGGATCGATTTTATCGCACGCACTGACAGCAGTCAGTATATCGCGGGAAGAAGTCTATGTAACCAATGCAGTCAAGCACTTCAAATTCGAACTGCGTGGCAAGCGACGCATGCATAAGAAACCGGTCGAGGCAGAAATCGTGGCATGCCATGCCTGGCTGCAACGGGAAATTGAATTGATTGCGCCCCGTCTGATCATTGCCCTGGGCGCCACGGCGGCTCGCTCACTGCTGGGCCGCGCCACCCTTGTCAAAGTCAACCGGGGAAAATTACTCGAATACGCAGCAGACGTATCATTACTGATTACAGTCCACCCCTCGTTCCTGCTGCGTGTACCGGAGGAAAACAAGGACGAAGAGTACGAGCGCTTCGTGGATGATCTCAAGCTGGCAAAGCCCTTTCTCGGCTGATTTACACTGAGACAATGGCCCTGTTCGGTCGGCCATTCTGCTTAACCCTTCCCTGTCTCCCCTTGTCTCCTCTCCCCTTCTCGCGAAACAGCGTTGTTTTTCTGCTGTCAAATTTCTGTAACGGATGAGATAGGAGAAATGGATGAAACGGAAAAATCTGCAGTTCGAAATCGGATTTCGCATTGTTCTTGGTAACCCGAGTTCGCAGGCGGCGGAAATGGTTTTACTTCCAGGGCAAGCAGAAGGAGGCCCGCATAATCGCCACCGCGGTGCTGACCAGTGGCTGTATGTCGTTTCGGGAATGGGTATTGCAACCATAAATGATAAGCGCTATCGCCTGGGCGAAGGTTCCCTTTTGCTCATCGAGCGTGGCGATGAGCATGAAATCCGCAATACGGGAGAAGACCTGCTCCGAACACTCAATTTTTATGTTCCCCCTGCATATACGACTGAAGGGGAGGAACTGTCGCGTGGACGGAGTTGAGAGCGGGTGAGCGAGACGCGTATCGGCATTTCCGGCTGGCGTTATCCGCCCTGGCGCGGCGTATTTTATCCTTCCGGACTTCCCCAGCACAGCGAACTTGAATATGCTGCCAGGGTATTGCCGACTATCGAGATAAACGGAACTTTTTACTCCCTGCAGACACCGGACAGCTTCCAGCGCTGGTATGACGACACGCCCCCCGGGTTTATTTTCAGCGTTAAAGGATCACGCTACATCACGCATATCCGGCGCCTGAGCGACATCGACATTCCACTCGCCAATTTCTTCGCTTCGGGAATATTCAATCTCCGGGAAAAACTCGGTCCCATCTTGTGGCAATTTCCACCCAATTTTCGCTATGATCAGGACAGAATGAGGGGGTTTTTCGACCTCTTGCCCCGAGATACCGAGCAGGCTCTGCATCTGGCCCGCCACCGGGACAAACGCATGACAGGTCGCGCACGCCTGGCGATCGGCGCAAAACGTCCTCTACGGTATGCCATTGAAATACGGCATGACAGCTTCCTCGATGAAACCTTCGTAGAACTCCTGCGCGCATACAATATCGCACTGGTCATTGCAGATACCGCAAGAAAATGGCCCTACCGTGAAGACGTAACGGCAGATTTCCTCTATCTCCGCCTGCATGGTGATCAGGAAATCTATGCGAGCGGCTATACCGATGAGGCATTGGTACATTGGGCGCAACGAATTCGCCTCTGGCGTGAAGGTTTACAACCCGACGACGCACATCTCATCTCACTGCATCAGCCGCCGCGTATACCCCGCGATATCTACTGTTACTTCGATAACGATATCAAAGTAAGAGCGCCTTTCGACGCACAATCATTGATCTCCAAGCTTTAGTCTACGAAATGAGTAATGAAAGGATTCTCGCGTTTATTTCATGACACGAGATGTTGGGGTTCGTGCTCCGAGCTTCCCTCCTCCTCGTTCGTCCTGAACAAATCAAAAGATGAACGATGGTCAAAACAGCTCGCTGAAGGGTAGCCGCTGCTCAAGGCGGATACGGAAAAGACCACCCCACTCAGGTAACGGTGTAGAAGGCTCTACCGGTTAGTGTGATTTGAACTGTCACCCTTGTCGTGCTGCCCGGGTTTCCCACTCCGCGACGAGTATGGGGCCTCCTTCTCGTGCTCAGCATGTGAACCGCCTTTTCCACGTGATTCCCCGCCTTTGCGCCCTGCTTCGCGCGCCTCCTGGGAATCAAACTCATGCGCCGTACCCTTCTCGTGTGCAGCCTTGCCACCCTTTCTGCCCGCCTCGCGCGCTTCCTGGGAATCAAACTCATGCGCCGTACCCTTCAGATGAGCCGCCCTGCCCCCTTTCCTGCCCGCCTCGCGTGCTTCCTCAGAATCGAACTCATGGGCAGTACCTTTCAAATGGGCCGCCTTGCCGCCTTTACTGGCGATTTCACGCTGCTTGTTTGCATCCATTGAAGCAAAACCGCGCCTGTCACCGCTTTTTCCTCGCTCTTTATCTGCAACCATGCATGCCTCCGAATTATCAAATACTTTTTAGAACCTCCCTCTGACAAGCCATCGGAAAACTCCCAGGCATCATAAGGATGAGGGTTTCTTATCTCAATTTGTTAAAGTTAAAAGCAGAGAATGATTTATCCTAGCCTGGAAAACATATTTGCTCTGTTCGGAAGCATACATAGTCCATTTTATTCAAGTTGTTGCAATAATTCCTGTTTTCTCACTCCGGCAGTATCGATTGGTGGAAGAGAGTCGCGGGCATGGGCAAAATAATTCTGCGATGTCGTGCAGGCCGCCAAATTCCACTATTCCGGCGCCTCTCCATAGGCGAAGATACTGTTGGGAGAGCTGTTATTTAGGGTAATCGCCAGTCCGAGTAGCAGAGCTAGGGCATGGAGCCATACAGAAAGCTAATCGTTTTAGCTGATTTGATTCCACTTCTCCAAGAACGACTCCGACCAGATTGTCCTTGCCATGCTGTGCAACCACTACACAAGGTTCATATTGGAAATACTCTGCATTTTTCCCATCTCTGCGAACACTGTTGCCTTGGATTTCTCGATTGCTTGCAACTTCACTCTGAAATAGTCCAGAAAAACATCTCTGGATGTGATTTCCTGGAAGACCATTTGTGATGAATAATGGAAATCGACTGCAAGAATAGGCTCAAGGGGCGCAGGATTGAGAGTGTTAGCGCCTTAGCGTATGCGCGAAGGGCATCTTCAAGGGTCAGACTCATTTATTGCTCCTGGAGAGCTTGAATTCATTTTGGGTCTGGAAAGATTATACTTTTTCTCCCTCGACTGAGAAAATAATTGAAATAAAGAGCCGAGTACTGGCAAATATAATTACTTATCGAATTTATCGGAAGAAATGAAATTTTCAGGTTTTGCTCCCCGACCGGCTTCTGACTATTGGCCTCCCGAAATAAGCCGAAGTGCTTGCATAAATGCTCATACGCTGTTTGTGTCCCACACCTTGATCTTGTGCTCACCTAAGGTATCGCCTTCAATTGCTGCGATCGCCGCAGATGGCAATAAAAAACCCGCACTCAGGCGGGTTTTTAGACACTCTTGGATTTCGTTAGATGAACTAATGGAGGCGGGGGTCGGAATCGAACCGGCGTCCACGGCTTTGCAGGCCGCTGCATAACCACTCTGCCACCCCGCCTTACTACGACCTACGACGACCGTATTGCTACTTTGGCACTATTGCTGTGCGAAAACAAAAAGCAAAAAGGGAAAACGGATATTTTTAGCCTGAGTCCCTCAAGTCCAATCCGACAGAGACTGCAGCAATGATCCATTTTCCCAGTAACTGGAGCGGGAAACGAGGCTCGAACTCGCGACCCCAACCTTGGCAAGGTTGTGCTCTACCACTGAGCTATTCCCGCGAAAAACAGCCTGCCATTATAAGGGCGGCGCTATCTTTGTCAAGAAAGCAGCAACCCAAAAGTAAAAGTATTCGCTTGAAGATTAAAAAGCATGTAACTCCGAGTGCTTGTCCCTATTCTGCATAAAAGAATGGCAATCTTGGAGTATTTATAATAGCGTGATAAGTTGGGGCCGTAGCGCCGGCATTGTGCAAGACAGATTCAGATAGCTGTTTCTCGCCGGTTCCTGCCGGCCGAAGCTCATCCTTTTTTTGTGAGCCCTTATGAGTCGGCGAGCAAACAATACAAACGTCATACCGGCGGAAGCCGATATCCAGGGGTGTTCAAAGCACGTCATTATTGGTTTGGACTGATTCCGGGTTGCTGGATTCCGAGTCAGGCCCGGAATGACGAGATTCATAGTACTTTCTGGCCGAATCAATAAAATACCTTACATCTCCGGCGGCTCCGGGTTCAGGCCCGACATCACGATAATTTCCATCGGTGCGAGATGGCTCAGGTTTGATGCTCTTGCAATCACATCCTGTTCCTGCAAGAGTTGATACTGAAACGCGCCCTCGTACATATCCTCCACCAGCAGTTTCACCACTCTCTTCGGCCATCCTGTCATCCACCGGTTGGCAATCCCGATTCCCGTTTCTCCCGATTCGCATATCATTTCCCGAACCTCGTCGGGGTATATATCCGGGTTGTACAGTGATTGCATTTTCTCCTCCCTTCCTCCCTTTATCACGGCTTGTTCAGCCGTGCTTCAACGCCTGCGGAATCGCGACCTTGAGATAATAGGCCATCGACCACAGCGTCAATATCGCCGCAAGATAGATGAGCCAGGTGCCTATCTCATGCGGGTCGAAGCTTTCACCTATTTTTTCGTGATATAGCAGCAGCGGAATCGCCACCATTTGTGACACGGTTTTCAATTTGCCCAGAAAGGAAACGGCTACGCTCTTGCCTTTGCCGATCTGGGCCATCCATTCGCGCAATGCGGAAATGGTGATCTCCCGCCCTATGATGATAAAGGCAATGAGCGCATCCAGCCTGCTCAAGTAAACCAGCACGATGAGCGCGGCAGCGACCATGAGCTTGTCGGCAACGGGATCGAGGAACGCACCGAAGGCCGAGGTTTGCCGAAGAATGCGCGCAAGATAACCGTCCAGCCAGTCAGTAATGGCGGCGCCAGTAAAGATAATGGTTGCGATCAGGTTCTGGTCGGCGTGCGATAACCAGGTCGAGGGAAAATAGAATATACCCACGAACAGCGGAATCGCCACGATGCGCAGCCAGGTGAGAACGTTGGGCAGATTAAAAGGCATAGGGGTTGGGAATATGCCATTAAAAAACGAATCCGGAAAGCGTCCCATTGCACGCCACTGAGCCTGCAGGCTGGGTAAGATTCAATGCAGTTCCCTGTAAATTTTCTCCGCCAGCGCGCGACTGATACCGTCAGCCTGCTGCAATTCTTCGATGCTCGCAGTGCGCACGCCTTTCAGCCCGCCAAACCTTGCCAGCAGACTTTGCCGGCGCTTGGCGCCGATACCGGCGATCTGCTCCAGGCTTGAACTGACGCGGGACTTGCCGAGCTTTGCGCGATGGCCGTAAATTGCAAAGCGATGTGCTTCATCCCGAATTTGCTGGATGAGATGCAACCCGGGATGATCCTTTGACAATTGTAGTGGTTTTTCCACCTCCGGGAAAATCAATTGCTC
>Ga0134128_10004868_pt1 | contig 16351 bp, 12 predicted proteins | sample KB31754_FD_96462 | JGI IMG/M metagenome (GOLD analysis project Ga0134128, IMG submission 96462) | Terrestrial soil microbial communities with excess Nitrogen fertilizer from Kellogg Biological Station, Michigan, USA - KB3-175-4 | ecosystem: Environmental > Terrestrial > Soil > Unclassified ...
ATGGCGCGGATCAGCTCCGGAGTGCTCACTTTCGGAACGACCGAAGAGAGGACGATGAGCCGCGGAGCATCTCCCTCGATCGCGCGCAGCGCTTCCTCGCCGTCCTTGGCGAAGAACGGTGTGAACGGCTGGCCGGCCAGAGCCTGCCTCACGCGGTCGGTATAGCGGGGCTCGTACTCGACAACGAGAATGTTTTCAGGCATGTAGGTTAGGGCTCACGAGGAATGGCGTTTATTTTGGCACAAAACTATGCTTGACGCTGCCCTTTCGGTTTCGCATACTACGCCGGCACCTGCGTGCGGCGATCCTGAAAGAGCAATAGAGCGGGCGTACCGAGATCGATTCTCCGCCCCGATCGCCGGATTCCCCCGAAGGTGAAGCAATACCAGGGTTTTCGAGTACCGCATGACACCTGAAAATCGTGAACCGCGGAAGCGGCGACGCCGCAGACGGCGGACGCATAGCGGCGCGCCAGACGGCGATGCCCAGCCGCAGAACAACGGAAACGGAATGCCACAACCAGGAAATGATCAGCAGTTCGGTGGAGGGGGCGGAGGCGGACGGCGACGCCGCCGCTCGCGAAGACGGCGCCACAACGGCGGAGGCGGAGGCGGCGGAGCGATGGCTCCGGAGACCCCGCTGCCGATCGATCTCCCCGCCGGCGAGACGATGCCGGTCAGCGGCGTCCTCTGGGTCAAGCCCAACGGCACCGGCCTCCTCGTCCAGCCCGCCAACAACTACGTCCCCCAGCAGACCGACGCCATCGTCCCCCGCTCCACCGTGGAAAAGCTCCACCTGCAGCAGGGGCTGATGCTCAACGGCAGCGCGCGCCGCGCCGGCAACAACCTCGAGTTCGTCGCCCTCGATCAGATCGAAGGGATGTCGATCGAGGATTACCGCGAGTCGCGCCGCCCCTTCTCCGAGTTGATCTCCATCGACCCGAATCAGATGTTCAAGCTGGAGACGGAGTCGGAGCGCCTGACCACGCGCGTGCTCGATCTGCTGTCGCCGATCGGCATGGGACAGCGCTGCCTCGTCGTCGCGCCGCCGAAAGCGGGAAAGACGACGCTGCTCAAAGACATCGCCCACGGGATCAACCGCAACCATCCCGACGTCACGGTGATCGTGCTGCTCGTCGATGAGCGTCCTGAGGAGGTCACCGACTTCCGGCGCTCTGTGGAGAAGGGCGAAGTGATCGCCTCGAGCTCCGACGAGACGGCCGAGAACCACATCCTCATCGCCGAGGTCGTGCTCGAGCGCGCCCGGCGCTTGGTGGAGATGAAGAAGGACGTGGTCATCCTCTGCGACTCCATCACGCGCATGTCCCGCGCCTACAACAACGAGCAGCGCGGCTCCGGCAAGATCCTCTCCGGCGGCATCGACGCCCGGACGATGGAGAAGCCGCGGCGCTTCTTCGGCGCGGCGCGCAACGCCGAGGATTGGGGCTCGCTGACGATCGTGGCTACGGCGCTGGTCGACACCGGCTCGCGCATGGACGAGGTGATCTTTCAGGAGTTCAAGGGAACCGGCAACACGGAGATTGTGCTCGACCGCGGCCTTTTCGAGCGCCGCATCTTCCCCGCCATCAACATCGCCCAGACCGGAACGCGCAAGGAGGAGAAGCTCCTCCCGCCGACGGTGCTGCCGAAGGTGCACACGCTGCGGCGCGCGCTGGCGGGGACGGATCCGATGAACGCGATGAAGATGTTGCTGGAGCGGCTGCAGAAGTTTCCGACGAACGAGGCGTTCCTGAAGAGCTTCTAGGGACGCCATCCATTCGGTTTTCCGGCGATGACGTTCGGTTTTCCGAATGCGAGGGACTCTGCGATTTTTCACGCGGCTGCGCTTGTCGCCCACCGAAGAATCGACTAAGGTAGCGCATCGAAAAACCCGATCACTGTCACCGGTCCTGACAGATCGCAACAGGAGGATTTATGTTCGCTGGCCGTAACGTAGTAATCGGCAGGTTCGTACGAGCTCTGTCGATTCTCGCGCTCGCGGTATGCGCCGTCGTCTTCACGACGCCCGCGCTGCACGCGCAGGTCACCACAGGAAACATCGGCGGTACCGTCACCGGCGCGGATGGCGCCGCGCTGCCGGGCGTCACCATCGAAGCCGTGCACCTTCCGACCGGAACGCGCTATTCGACGGTCACCGGCACGGACGGCCGCTTCACCATTCCGAACGTTCGCGTCGGCGGGCCTTACCGCGTGACGGCGACGCTGGAAGGGTTCCAGGAACGGCAGACCGAGGGCGAGCAGGTCTCGCTCGGTGAAACGCGCTACGTGCAGATCAAGCTGTCCCTGGCCGCGGTCACCGAGACCGTCACCGTCACCGCGCAGGTCGATCCGATCATCAACTCGGAGCACACCGGCGCGACCTCGTCGGTGACCACGCGGCAGATCGAAAGCCTGCCGACGGTCAACCGTACGCTGCAGGACTTCGCCCGCACCAACCCCTACTTCACCACCGACCTCTCCGATGCGAACGGCACCACGCTGAACGTGGCCGGCCGCAACAACAAGTTCAACAACATCCAGATCGACGGCGCGGTCAACAACGACCTGTTCGGCCTCGCCGGCACGGGCACGCCGGGCGGCCAGACCGGCGCGCAGCCGATCGCTCTCGACGCCATCGCCCAGCTGCAGCTCGTCGTCTCGCCGTACGACGTCCGCCAGAGCGGCTTCACCGGCGGCGGCGTGAACGCCGTCACCCGCTCCGGAACGAACGACTTCTCCGGCTCCGTGTTCGGCACGAAGCGCAACAACAACTTCGTCGGCAAGGGCGCCAACAACACGCCGGTCGCGGAGTTCAATCAGACCCAGTGGGGCGGCCGCGTCGGCGGTCCCATCGTCAAGGACAAGGCCTTCTTCTTCGTCAGCGGCGAGCGGAACCGCAAGGCCACGCCGCTGGGCATCTCCGGCTCGATCTACACCGGCAGCGGCACCGGCAACCTGCCCGGCCTGCAGAACGTCATCGACGTCGCCCAGTCGAAGTACAGCCTCGACCTCGGCGACACCGGCGACATCACGTCGCAGGTCAACAGCGACCTCCTCTTCGGCCGCGTCGACTACAACGTCAACAACAGCAACAACGTCACCCTGCGCCACAACTACGTGTTCGGCACCCAGCCGTCCGCGCCGTCGAGCTACAGCCGCAAGTCGAATCAGTTCTACTTCCCGACCTCGCGGTATTTCATTCAGGACCACACCAACTCCACCGTGCTGCAGGCGAACTCGGTCTTCGGGCCGACCTACTTCAACGAAGCGCGCCTGACGCACCAGCTCATCAAGGACGCGCGCACCACGCCGGTGCTCTTCCCGACCGTCGAGATCGGCGGCAGCGGCCCGCGCGCCGGCGCCGTGCAGATCGGCACGGAGCGCTTCTCCGGCGCGAACACGCTCGACCAGAACATCATCGAGTTCACCGACGACTTCACGATCGTCCACGGCGCCCACAACATCGTCGTCGGCACGCACAACGAGCGCTTCAAATTCAAGAACCTGTTCATCCAGGACTTCTACGGCTACTACTACTTCCGGACGCTGGACGACTTCGTGGCCGGCAACGTGAACCAGTACAGCATCGGCTTCGCGACCGGCAACGATCCGCGCCGTCCGACCGCCTTCCGGGTCGGCCAGTACAGCCTCTACATCAACGACCAGTGGCACGTGACGCCGAACTTCACCCTCACGGGCGGCCTCCGCGCCGACAAGCCGGACTTCCCCGATACGCCGAGCCTCAACCCGCTCGTGCAGACGGAGCTCGGCCTCCTGACCTCGTCGAAGCCGAAGGACACCATCACCTGGGAGCCGCGCCTCGGCTTCAACTGGGATCCGAGCGGCCAGGGCAAGCAGCAGGTCCGCGGCGGCATCGGCATCTTCCAGGGACGCGCCCCGTACGTCTGGATCTCCAACGGCTACGGCGGAACCGGCATCGAGACGCAGGTCCTCAGCTGCAACACGCCGGCCTGCACCACCCCGTTCGTCGCCGACCCGAACAACCAGCGGCGCGACTTCCCCCCCGGCACGGCCGCTCCGCAGATCTCGATCACCGATCCCGACCTGAAGTTCCCGCGCATTCTGCGCAGCACCCTCGGCTATGACCGCGAGCTCTGGGGCGGCGTCCGCGGCACCGCCGAGCTGCTCTACAGCAAGACCCAGGAAGACATCTTCTACTACAACATGAACTGGAAGCAGACCGGCGTCAGCCCGCTGGACGGCCGTCCGACGTACAGCCGCGTCACCACCAAGGTGAGCGACACGTTCCTGGTGTCGAACACCGATCTCGGTCACGAGTTCACGCAGACCCTCCAGCTCAGCAAGATGTTCCGCAACCTCACCCTCAACGCGAACTACACGCACCAGGATGCGAAGAGCGGCGCGGACGCCGGCTCCTCGACCGCCTCGTCGGGCTTCAACTTCCAGACGACCAGCGGCGACATCTTCAAGCCCGAGCTCGCGCCGACGTTCTTCCAGGTCAAGCACCGCTTCAACGTCGCCGCGACGTACGACCTCAACACCGGCCCCTTCAGCCACTCCTTCGGCCTTTTCTATGCCGTGCAGACCGGCAATCCGTACTCGCTGCTCATCGACGGCAACCCGAACCGCGACAACAGCTTCAGCAACGACCTGCTGTTCGTCCCGGCCGGCGGCGCCGGGGGCGTCATCCTCTGCCCCTTCAACAACGGCAGCACCGCCGCTCCCACGGCCGCCTCTCCGTGCGGCGTCGCGGGCATCGCGCCGCTCGACTCGTCGCTGTTCACCAACTTCCTCAACTCCGTGGGCATCGATTCGAGCAACCCCGGCATCGTGAAGCGCAACAGCCTTCAGGCCCCGTGGCAGCGCCGCCTCGACTTCCACTACGAGCTCGGCTTGCCCTCCTACCGCACCGTGCGCGTCCTCGTCACCGGCGACGTTCAGAACCTCCTGAACATGATCGACCGCGACTGGGGCATCGAGCGGTTCGTCAACTTCTCGACCTACACCCCGGTTCGTTACCAGGGCATCGACCCGACCTCGGGCAAGCCGGTCTACCGCGAAGAAGCAGCCGGCGCGCTCACGCCTGGCAAGCAGTTCGCGGGCGACACCAGCACCGCGTCGCGCTGGCAGGCTCGCGTCGGCGTCCGCGTCAACTTCTAAATCAATCCCGAAGCCGTACGAAGAGGGCCACCGCGAGGTGGCCCTCTTCATTTAAGCTGCGCGCTCGATGAAGCGCACGCTATTCCTTCTCCTTTTTCTCGCCACCGCTGCCTCCGCCGCGCCGCCGCCGAGGCTCGTGGTGGTCATTTCCATCGACCAGTTTCCGTCGTACTACCTGACGCGCTTCGACAACGTTCTCGGCGACGACGGCTTCAAACGCCTCGAGCGCGAAGGGACGTGGTTCGTCAACGCCGCCTATCCGTACGCGACGACGTTCACCGGACCGGGGCACGCCTCGATCGGCACCGGCCACACGCCGGCGGAGAGCGGCATCGTCGGCAACAACTGGTACGACCGCGCCGCGCACGCGCGGATGTACTGCGCCGCTGACCCGCGCGTCGACCCGATCTTCCCGCCGTCCGTCGACGCCAAGGTGCGCGACGCGAACCGCATGTCGCCGCTCAACCTCGACGCCGCCGGCCTCGGCGACCGCCTGCAGGAGCGCGACGGCGCGTCGAAGGTCTACTCCGTTTCGCTGAAAGACCGCGCCGCGATTCTCATGGGCGGGCGGAAGGCCTGGGGCGCGTTCTGGTTCGACCCGAAAGCCGGCTTCACCACGACGACGTACTACCGCCACCGCCTCGAGCCGCTGCTGCGCGGCTTCAACAAGACGCTCGCCGCGCGATTGAACGCGCATCCGGCCTGGACGCGCGACCCGCGCACGCGCAACGCGCACGTGACCGATCCCGAGTCGCTGCGCGGCGCGAAGACGAACCGCTACGGCCTCGGCACGTCGTTCGATCATCCGATCGCCAGCATGGAGGCGCTGACCTACACGCCGTTCGGCAACGAGCTCGTGCTCGACTTCGCGCGGCAGCTCATCAAGCGCGAGCAGCTCGGCGCCGACGCCCATCCGGACATTCTTTTCGTCAGCCTCTCCTCGAACGATTACCTCGGCCACCTCTTCGGCCCCGACTCGTGGGAAGCAGCCGACGCGGTCGTCCGCACCGACCGCCAGCTCGCCGCGTTCCTGCGCGACCTCGGCGACGGCGTAACGGTCGCGCTGACGGCCGATCACGGCGTGCAGTCGATTCCCGCGGTGGCCAAGGTGAAGGATCCGTCCGCAAGCGCCGGCCTCGTCGACTTCAACAACGCGCAGTCGCCGGGCCGCGTGGCCATCGAGAAGATCCTCGGCCAGAACGCGATCTTCTGGTTCGAGGAGCCGGCGTTCTACCTGCAGTTCCCCGCGAATGCGGACGCCGAGGCGCTGAAGCGCGCCGTGCGCGACGCGGCGAAGACGATCGAGGGGGTGAGCGACGCGTTCACGAACTCGGAGTTGATGTTGCCGGAAGGAGCGGGCGAGTCAGCGGAGAAAAAAGCGATGCGCCTGTCGTTCCGCGCCGACCGCTCCGGCGACGTGCTGATCACGCTCAAGCCCGGCTACCTCTGGAAGTCGAGCGTGGCCACGACGCACGGCCAGCCCGTGCCCGACGACCAGCGCGTCCCCGTCATCTTCTGGGGCAAAGGCATCGTGCACGGCGACGAGCCCTGCCGCACGCGCGCGTCGTCGCCGCTCGACATCGCCCGCACGCTCGGCAAAGTCCTCGGCGTCGACGCCGGCGGCGCGCACAGTCAGGACCTGCAGTGCGCGCGTTCCGCTACGGATTGATCTCGATCTTCGCCAGCGTCGTCGTGGCCGTCTTCGTCCCGTTCGCGAAGTTCTCCTCGCTGAACGGGAAGAGCAGCCCGTCGACGCTCTTGAAGTCCGCGTACGTCGTGGCGAACTCGATGCCCTCGCCCTTCCCGACCGAGCGGACGACGCGGTTCGTCTTCGCGTCGATCTCCATCGTCACCGTCAACCCCGGCGCGATCGCCACGTCGATCACGCCGTCGTGCACCTTTGCATCGGCGCGATGGTCGAGCAGCAGCACCGGAATGGCCAGCCGCGCCGCCTGCAGGCGCATCGCGGCGAGGCCCATGCCGCTCGCTTCCTTCCCGTTCTGCGTGCCGTGGTCGCCGTCGACGATGCGCGTCTCCTTGCCCGTCGGATAGACGACGTCGAACGTCAGCTTGTCGGGCCGCGTCCAGAGCCGCGTCACCGCGCCGGGCGCGGGCCGCATCGGCGACGACACCGTGCCGCTCTGCCGGAACGACTTCACCTTCGCCCACGCCTCGGCGCCGCCGTACGCCTGGATCACGTCGTCGACGAGACCGGCGGAGGCGGTCGTTGCGGCGAAGAGGAGAGCGAGGAAGGCAGCGCGCTTCATGCGCGCCATGTTACGCGACGACGCTGCCGACGAGGTCGTACGGATGCGCGTCCGTGATCTCCACGCGCGCAAAGGCCGGCAGTGCCTTCGGCAGGAGCTCGATGCCGTCGTTGATCAGCAGCCGGCCGTCGATCTCCGGCGCCTGCCCGACGATGCGCCCCTCGAGCAGGTGCTCGGTCTCGTCGCAGACGCCGGTGACGAGCGCCTCGAACGTCTGCCCGACGCGGGCCTCGTTGCGCGCCAGCGCGATCTTCTGCTGCAGCTCCATCAGCTTCGCGCGGCGGCGCTCCGCGGTCTTGCGCGTCGGGGTGTCGTCCATCGTCGCCGCCAGCGTGTGATCCTCGGGCGAATAGACGAACGCCCCCATGTTGTCGAACTGCGCCCACTCGACGAAGTCGTGCAGCTCGCCGAAGTCGCGCGGCGTCTCGCCGGGATGGCCGGTGATGAACGTCGAGCGCAGGGCGATGTCGGGGGCAAGGTCGCGCATCTTCGCGATCATGTCGCGGTATTCGCTCGGCGAGCCTGGGCGGCGCATGCGTCCGAGGACGTTGGCGGTGACGTGCTGCAGCGGGATGTCGCAGTACGACGCGAAGCGCGGCTCGCGTCCCATCAGCTCGAAGAGCGACCAGTCGAGCGAGCCGGGATAGGCGTAGAGAAAACGGATCCAGCGGAAATCGGTGTCGTCGAGCAGCGCGCGCACGAGCTGCGTGAGCGTGACGCCGAGGTCTTCGCCGTAGCGCGTCGTGTCCTGGGCGACGAGGCAGAGCTCCCGGACGTTCTGCCCCTGCAGCGCCTGCGCCTCGCGCACGAGCGAGGCGATGGAGCGCGAGCGGAACTTGCCGCGCATCTGCGGGATCGCGCAGAACGTACACGGATTCGAGCACCCCTCGGAGACTTTGAGGTACGCGTGCGCCGTGCCCTGCGTCAGCACGCGCGGCAGGTCTTCGTACAGCCGCACCGACATCTTGCGCCGCACCGGCGCCGAGTCGTCGTCGGCAATGCCCGTCACAGCCGACGTGATCTTCTCCAGATGATCGAGCCCGACGAACGCGTCGATCTCCGGAATGGCCTGCTGCAGATCGCTGCGGTACTTCTGCACCATGCAGCCGGAGACGATCAGCCGCTCCACGCCGCGCCCCTTCCGCTCGGCCACCTCGAGGATCGTGTCGATCGACTCCTGCTTCGCCGCGTCGATGAAGCCTCACATGTTGACGATGACGACGTCCGCCTCTTCGAGGTCGTTGGTGATCTCGACCTCGGACTCCTGGCGCAACTGTCCCAGCATGATCTCGGCATCGACGAGATTCTTGGGACAGCCGAGGGAGATCATCCCCACGCGGCGGACGGGAGTCGTGACTTCACTGCTCATGAAGACGACCGTAACGGATGAAGGCCCCGACTACTTCCCTTTCAGCACCGCGCTGGCCCGCTCGTCCGCCGTGATCTTGGTGAAGAAGCCGTTGAGCTCCGGCAGGTCGGCACGCGGCACGAGGAACGTGTCGATGCGGTACTGCCGGCGGTAGCGCAGCGTCTGGTTCTCCACTTTCGTCTCGCTGCGGTACGAGGCGGACTTATTCGTGAGCGCAAGCGGCTCCGGGAGCTCGTCGGCGGCCAAGCCGGGCGGGAGGGCGATGTCGATTTCGTCCGTCTCCAGCGACGGCCCGTCGCTCTCGTACCCGTACGTCCGCTCGGCGAGGTCGAGCACCGCCTCGGCCTTGCTGCCGAGCACGCGCGGGCGGATCAGCAACAGCCCGCCGGCGTTCTTGGCGTACGACGGCGCGGTCAGCTTGTAGTGCACGAGCAGATCTTTGCCCAGGTCCTGCAGATTCTCGAATGACAAATCGCTGAGCTGGTACTGCGCGAGCGAATACGACAGCCGGCGCTCGATCCATTCCTTGCGCTGCGCTTCGCTCATGGCCTCAAGCCCTTCGCGCGACATCGCGGCGAGCCACCCGGCACGCGTCTCGTGCACCTCGCCGTGCAGCGTGCCGTCGGGATCGAGCGTCAGCTTTGCGGCGATCTGCAGCCGGTTGACCGACGGCGCGTGCGGCGCGACGTGCAGCAGCTCGCCGCCGCCGTCGGTGACGAGCAGCAGGTCGTTGTCCTGCAGATACGGCGGCAGCGTGCCGAACGGCGTGGCCGGATTCGTCGGATCGAACAGCAGCAGGTTGCCCTTTACGATGGCCGGATAGTCCTTTGCCTCCGGCAGCTTGATGGCGATGACGACGTGGTTGAAGCCGCTGACGGAGGGAAACTTCGGGTCGATCACGCCGCGGTCCGTGCTCACCAGCACGTAGTGCGAGTCGACGCCGATCGCCTTCAGCATCGCCGCGAGCAGCGTGACCTTGTCCTTGCAGTCGCCGAAGCGCGAGCTGAGGATGGCCGGCGCGGGGTGCGGCTGGATTGCGCCGACGCCGATCTCGATGGCCACATAGCGGATGTCGCGCTGCGCGAACGCCGCCAGCGCAGCGACCTTCTCGATGGCCGTCTGTTTCCCCGCCACGAGCGCGCTCGCCTTCGCCTGCACCTCGGCCGTCGGCACGCGGCGGTCCGCCGCGAGCGCCGCGTACCAGCGCCCCACGTCGTCCCACGAGCGATGCGACTTGCCCGCGAGCTGCGTCTGCGGCGGGATGAAATTGATGGCCATCCGCCCCGCCACGGCGCGGTAGGGCGGCCGGCGCGGTTCGTCCTTCACCGCGGCGATGCCGGTGAGCTGCCACGACGCGCGGTTGCCGCTCGTCTGCGGCGCCACCGGCGCGGCATTGAACCAGCGCTCCTCGTGCGTCCATCCCTCGGGCAGCACGAGCGTGAGCCGCGACGTCTGCACCGGATCGCCGCGCTGGAAATCCCAGCTCTCCTGCAGCCACTGCGGCCGTTCGCGCCGCTCGTACTCCCACGCGAACACCGTTCCCGGCTCGGAGAGCGGCATGCGCAATCCTTTGATCTTCTGATCGGCGTACAGCTCGCCGTCGACCGCGGCCATATCCAGCGTGTCCTTGTCGCTCGACGAAAATTCGTCGCCCTTCGGGCCGATCGACCATCCGTGCAGGCCGCTGATCTTCGTCTCGCCGTCGAACGGAATGGCCAGCACGGCGAGACTGCGGCCGTCGGCGTCGAGGATCTTCCCGGCCATGCGCCGCGTCTCCGTGATCTGCCCCGACTCCGACACCGTCAGCGTCCGCTCGTCGAGCAGCACGACCGCGTGCGTCTTCGGCGGCATCGGCGGCAGCGGCTGTTTGGCGAGCTCCTTCAGCCAATCCGGCGCTCCTCCCCACGCCAGCGCGGAGGCGGGAACGAGCACGGCGAATGCGGCGGCGGCGAGCGCGCGGCGCATTACTTCGCCGCCTTCTTGAGCACGACCTGGTCCTGATCGGCGGCTGCGACGTCGTGGAAGAAACCGCGGGCCACGTTGTACTTGTCGGCGTCGATGGAGATCGTCTTCACGGTCAGGTTGCGCGTCAGGTGCACGGCCGACGCCGTCCGTTCCACCTTCGAGGCGAAGGCGATGCCGCCGAGGTTGTTGTCGTGCGGCGCGGGAACGACTTCCACCGCGTAGCCGGCGGGGACGTCGAGGGTCACGTCATCGTCGATGCGGTATTGATGATGAAAGTAGATCTCGCTCTTCCGCCGCTCCGACGACAGCGGCGATTTCGCCGCGGCGCTGAACACCGCCATCGGAATGAGCGCGCGCGAGCCGGTCACGGCGCCGGTCGACGGCAGCTCCACGTCGAGCTCGGCGACGAGCGGCTGTTCGGCCTCGCGCAGGCCGGTGAGCTTCGTCAGCTTCACCGCCGACCCGTTGAAGAACCATCCCTTCACCGCGTCTTCGATGTTCTTCTTCGCCGTGGCCTCGTCGTGGTTGCGCTGCTCGCGGCGCACGGCCATCGCTTCGTGGCCACCGTACGTCACGACGACGCTGCCCTTCAGCACGCCGTCGTCGAGGCGGAGCTTGGCCACGCGCTTGATCTGGGCCTTCTCCGGCGGGTCTTGGGGGATCTCCATCCACTGCGGGCCGTCGCTTTTCTTCACGACCTTGATCCCGGTCACGTTCGTCTTCTCCCACGACAGCATCCCGAACGGCGCGAACGGCGTGGCCGGGTCGAACAGCACGTCCTGGCCGCCGACCTTCACCAGGGCGACCTCGTTGTTGATCTGCGATCCGATGGGCAGTTTCTTCGACAGGAACCATTCCGAGCGGTCGCCGATGCGCACGACGTTCGCTTCGAATCCGGCCGCGCGCGCCAGCGTCACGAAAAAGCGGTTGATGTCGTCGCGCCACCCGTAGCCGTTCTTGAGCACGTCGATGGCGCTCTTGTTGTCGCGAAGCTCGCGCTCCTCCTGCTCGGTCTTCTCCGGCTCGAACGTGAGGTTGCGGACCTGCTGCGCGCGGGCGTAGAGCTTGCGCAGCTTTTCCTCCGGCGTGTTCGCGCCGGCGATGGCCTGCAAGGCCGCCTCTTTGACGCCGCCGCGCTCGTTGAGGAAGCCTTCCACCGACTCGCCGTACGACTTCGCGGCCGCCTTCCAGAACTCCTCGGCGTTCGGCGTCGCGCCGGCGGCGTAGTAGAAGATGACCGTCGGCTTGACCCAGTCGTCGGGGGGCGCCAGCGGCTCCGCCTCGAACGCCGGAATGTTCTCCAGCTCGAGGTCGAAGTGGTCGCCGTTCTTCACCGGCTTCTTCCCCGCCGGCAATCCTTTGTAAATGAAGAAGGTCGAATAGCCGCCGAGGGTGTACGGCCGCAGCCAGAGCGTCTCGTGCAGCACCGGCAGCTCGCGCTGCACGGTGAAGACGGTGTCGAAGATCAGGTTGTTGCGGAATCCGCGCTCGTAGCTGTATTCGAGAATCGCCCCCGCCTGCACTTCCGGCAGCGTGAACGTCTTCGACACCACGCGCACGCCGCCGGTCTTCACCACGACCTTGTCGTAGACCTTGCCGCTGAACGGCACCACCTGCCCGTCCGGCTTCGTCACGCGGGCGCGGATCTTCTCGATGTTCGTCAGCAGCGGGAGGTGCGTGATGGAGACGTCGCCGTACTTCTTGCCGTCGTCCTTGAGGATCTTGATGCGGACGTATTCGAAGGAGCGCTGGTTCGAGTCGTCCGTGCGCTGCACCCAATCGAGGATCACGGCGGACGCGCCCGGCGCGATGGCGACGTCTTTCATCGCCAGCTCCGCGGGCGTTGCGGTCTTGAAGACGTCGTCAGCGGCAAAGAGCACGGTCGGCAGCAACGCAAGGAGCGCCGCCGCAAGCAGACGTTTGATCATTGGAAATCCTGTGGAATTGATTTTGGACGGCGAATGATCGCACGTTCTATGAAACGCGCCAAATGGAATCGGCGGCCCCAAAGAGCGTCACCTGCTTGTGCAGCCCGACGTTCATCACGCTCGCGTTCAATAAGACCAGCTCGTCGTCGCGCGTGGCCGGCGCGAGCGGGAGGCCGAGGCCGCGCGTGACGTGCTCGACCGTGCGGTTGTGCAACGCCACGATCGTGTCGGAGACCGGCTTCTCGGGATTGACCTCGTGCGTCGCGGCGAGCGCCTCCCCGCGGACGGCGTAGACCTTCATGCCGTGACCGCGCAGCCACTGCAGCGCGGCCACGAGCGTGACGATGTGCCAGTTGCGGTGGCGGCGGTAGACGCGGGCGATCTCGCGGTTGCGCTCGCCGGACGGCTTGTAGACGTTCGGCTGGATTTCCCAGATCAGCGCCACGCCGTTGGCCGCGTCGAGCGTGCCGCTGGTCTCCCCCACCGACCCCGGCAGCGTGTGCTGCTGCCCCTCGGCCAGCGCGATTGCGATGGCGTCGTCGAGATCGGCGGCGACGAAGTCGAACGAGATCGTCTCCTGCCGCCCGCCGAAGTGCGCGTTGCGGCCTTGCACGAGAATCCCGTCCGGCACCGGCTGAGCGTCCTCGAGCAGCCCCGCCGTCTCGGGATGAAGGTCGCCGAGCGGAATGGCGGCGCCGGAGACGCGCCCTTCGAACGCGCGCGGATGGTAGAGGCTCGGCGTCGGAATGCCGTCGGCCCAGCGCGGATGATTGCGGCGCAAATAGCGTTCGATGACCTGCGCGCGGATCGGCGCGCAATCCTCGGGGCGCAGCGACGCCGGCGAGTCGACGTGCTCGGCGATGTCGCCGAAGACTTCGAGCACCTCGTCGCCCATCGTCACGTAGAGGTCGTAGAGCACGTCCTTCGTGTCGGCGGGAATGCCGAAGGCATCGAAGACGTGGGCGATGTGCTCGGGAAAGGGCATCGGATTGGTATCCTTATCTCATGAAACAAATTTCGATCGTCGCCGCCGCCATCGTCATTGTCGCGTGTACGACGCCCAGCTCCGTCGCACCTCTGACAATTCCGCTGCAGTACAAGACCATGGCCAGCCCGGCGGAGTTTCCCACGCTCCCCGCGTGCGCGGCGCTGTCGAAAACCGAGGTCAAAGACGCACGCGACGAAAGGGCCCTCGGCAAGCGCTTCGTCGAAGGGAAGAGCGCACCCGCAGCGACCGTCTCCACGACGTCGGACGTTCCGGCGTGGGTCACTGCCGCTGTGGATAGCGCCGTCAAGCGCACCGGCATCGCCACGAAGGCGAGCGCTCCGATCCTGATGATCACGGTCGAGCAGATCACCACGAGCGAGAACGTCCTGCACCGCGCCGGTTACGAAGCGCACGTCAGCGTCGGCGCCGAGTTGCGCTCCGCCGGCGGCGCGTCGTGTTGGAAGGGCCACGCCGAGGGCATGAGCGAGAACTACGGCTACGCGGGCAGCACCGAGAATTACCAGGAGACGCTGAATCACGCGCTCGACCGCGCCGTCATCCGCGTCCTCGGCGCGCCGGAGCTCAAGAAGACGATTTGTTCCTGCGGCTGATGTCCACGTCGTTCGGGTGGTTCTGGCGCACGGCCGTATCTCGGTGGATGACCACGCGCCGCGCGTCGCCGGCGATGAAGACTCCGCCGCCGCGCCCGGCAACGGAGCCGTTGCCGGTGATCACGCTTCCGCCGAGGCGGCAGTCGAGCGGCTCGCGGAAGTAGATGCCGCTTCCTTCGCAGACCTCGCCGAAGAGCGCGTTGTCGGTGACGCGGCTGCGCCACATGCGCATGGAGCTCCGCTCGCACCAGATCCCGCCGCCGCGCGCCGCGCGCCCGTACGCCGCGTTGCCCTGGATCGTGCTGCCGGCGATCTCGATCCTGCAGTCGCAAAAATAGAGAGCGGCACCGCCGGCGACGTCGTCCGCTTCGATGACGTTCCCGACGATCGCCGACTTCTGCACGCGCACCGCCGCGTTGCGGCAGAGCATCGCCGCGCCGAACGGCTCGCGCGTGCGGTTGCCGGCGATCACGCACTCCTGAAGCGAGAGCGATCCGCCGTCGACGGCGATCGCGCGCGTGCCCCCGCGAATCTCCACGCCGCTGAGCCAGACGTGCGAATCGACGATGCTCAGGCCGCCCGTCACCGTCACGCCGCGCCGCGCCAGACGGGCGCTTTGGATCACCAGCGAAGTCTTGCCGTCGACGCGCACGCTGCCGGCGTGGACGCCCGGCTCGACGACGATCGTGGCAGGTTCGCGGACCGCATCGACTGCCTGCTGCAGCGTCGCGAACTGCGCCGGAACGAAGAGGATCTCTTGCGGCGCCGGCGAGGTCATGCCTCTACGCCGCCAGCCGCACGCGCGCCGCGTCGAGGAGCCGCTGCACATCGCCGACGCACGTGATGTCCTGCAAGCCCAGGCGAATGTCCTTCCCGTGCACGATTCCCTTCGAGAACCAGCCGATCACGGTGCGGGCCTTGTGCAGCTTCCACTTGTCTGGCTGCGGCGCGCCGTCGATCTTGGCGAGGTAACGCTGCATGGCGTCGATGCGGCGGTCGACTTCGTCGGTCGCGCTGCCGATGGTGATGTCGCGGAAGATGAACGGATTGTGCAGCGCGGCGCGGCCGATCATCACGCCGTCCACGCCGGTCTGCTCGAACATGCGCATCGCGTCGGCGGGATTCTTCACGTCGCCGTTGCCGAAGACGGGGATGCCGAGCTCGCCCTTCACGTAGGCGATGTAGCCCCAGTCGCTCGCACCGGTGTAGGCCTCGTTGCGCGTGCGGCCGTGAATGGCGATCGAGGCAACCCCGATCTCCTCGAAGCGCTTGAGCAGCGGCAGCACGTCGTCGCTCTCCCACCCCTTGCGCACCTTCACCGTCACCGGGATCTTCACGCGGCGGCAGATCTTCTCGACCACGCGCGATGCTTTGTCGAAGTCCTTGAGCATGGCCGAGCCGGCGCCGCTGGCGACGATCTTCTTCACCGGGCAGCCCATGTTGATGTCGACGATGTCGACGCCCTGCTCCTCGACGATGGCGGCGGCGTCGTCCATGCGGTCGGGGTCGCCGCCGTAGATCTGGATGGCCACGGGGCGCTCGCTCTCGGCGAACGCGAGCATCTGATGGCTGCGGTCGTTCTGGCGCGTCAGCCCCTCGCTCGACACGAACTCCGACACGACCAGGCCCACCCCGCCGAGCTCTTTGATGAGCGAGCGGTAGTACGTATCCGTGACCTCGGCCATCGGCGCGAGCGCCAGCGGCGGATCGATCCGCACGTTGCCGATGTGGAAGGGGGCGTTCATTGCTCGGTCATCAACTCGCCCGGCGCCGCGAATGTTCCGCGATCCTGCACGTAAAGAACAGCTTGACCGTCTCCGCCTCCAGCGCGTCGCGCTCGTCGTAGGGATCGAAGTTCACCATCTCGACGACCTCCAGCCCCCCCTCGCGCAGCGCCGCGCGGAGGTCGCTCTTCGACCAGGCGCGCTGCTCGTGCTCCTCGCGGATCTCCACGCGCCGCCCGCGCACGTTCGCCCACCCGCTGACGAGCGCGTGCGCCAGGCGCTCGCGCTTGCGGTACAAGGTGTCGATCTCCAGCCGGTAATCGCCGCCGCTGGCGACGAACGGCTCCTTCGAGCCCCA
>Ga0134128_10004869_pt1 | contig 16351 bp, 13 predicted proteins | sample KB31754_FD_96462 | JGI IMG/M metagenome (GOLD analysis project Ga0134128, IMG submission 96462) | Terrestrial soil microbial communities with excess Nitrogen fertilizer from Kellogg Biological Station, Michigan, USA - KB3-175-4 | ecosystem: Environmental > Terrestrial > Soil > Unclassified ...
GGCGCCGCAGCATCACATCTACGAGCAGGTGACCTACGTCCTCGAAGGCTCGGGCAGCACGCAGCTCGAATTCCCGGACGGCGCCAAGCGCAGCTTCGAATGGGGGCCGCGCAGCATGTTCGCGATCCCGCTTAATGCGAAATACCGCCATTTCAACGGCAGCGGCCAGAAGCGCGCGCTGATGGTCTGCACAACCAACATGCCGATGATCATGAACGTCTTCCACAACGAGAATTTCATCTTCAACAATAGCGCGGTCTTCGCCGATCGCATGGGCAAGGACGAGTATTACAACGGCGAAGGCGATCTCACGATGGTGCGCCCCGGCAACCATATGTGGGAGACGAATTTCGTTCCCGATCTTGAAAATCTCGAGCTGCAATCCTGGGAAGATCGAGGCGCCGGCAGCTCGAACATCATGTTCGTTCTCGCCGACAGCTCGATGCACGCGCATATATCGGAGATGCTGCCCGGCACCTACAAGAAAGCGCATCGCCATGGCCCGGGCGCGCATGTCATGTGCGTCGTCGGCACCGGCTTCTCGTTGCTCTGGTTCGAGGGCCAAAAAGATTGGTTGCGCGTCGATTGGAAGCACGGCGTGCTTTTCCCGCCAGCCGATCGCCAGCTCCATCAGCACTTCAATACCAGCAACCGCAATGCGCGCTATCTCGCGACCAATGTCGGCGGCATCCGCTATCCGCTGACGGCGGCGAGCCGGCGCTCGGGCGGCGGCGAAGACGGGCAGAAACAAGCGGTGTCGCTCAGCATTAAACTCGGCGGCGACCAGATCGAATACGAGGATCAGGATCCGCGGATCCATCCGCTCTGGCTCTCCGAAATGCGGAAGAACGGCGGCAAGGTCGATCCGAAGATGTTCAAGTGGTTCCCGCAGGCCCAATACGAGGCGGCTGAGTAACCTCGAGCCTTTTGCAGCGTTGAACGGCCCGGCTTTTGCCGGGCCGTTTGCTTTCAGAAGCTATCTCAACATCATTGCGAGGAGCGGAGCGACGAAGCAATCCAGAACAACCCGTTCACACGCTCTTCGCGTGTGAACCCGAAGGAGCCAACAGCGAAGAGGCGTTGGCAGGGTTGTTCACGTTAAAAACCTGGATTGCTTCGCTTGGCTCGCAATGACGACCCAGAATTGAGCTTTTCGTCGCAGCCCAAACCGGAACGAATAGCTCCTCGATCGGCCTCGACGATGCGATCATCGCCTGCTCGTGAGGATAGGAGATGCAGGCCTCGAGCGTCTTGCGGTTGGGCTCGACGCCTTAAGGCGGCGCCGGTCAGTTCGGCGTCACACCGGTTTGCGTCGTGAGCGCGTTCGGCACCTGCCAGCGTTTCAGCGGCCGGCCCTCGGTCAGGGCGCCGAGCTCGCGCAGCCAGATATTGCGCCAGAGGATCACGCCGCGATCCGAGCGGCCGAGATTCTCGTAAGGGCCTTCCTCGATCTTCGGCTGGCCCATCTGCGCGACGCAATCCTGGATGTTGACGAGGTCGGGCCGTGCCAGGATGTCGTCATCCTCGAGGCTGCGGCGGCCGGCGAGGATTTGCCGCGCCACCTCGTCGACCGGATCGAGCTTCAGTTTCTTCATCTGCGCGCGCTCTTCTGCTTGCGCATCGCGATAGCGCTTCGCGGCGTCGCCTTTGAGATGCCTCAGATCGATGCCGAAGCTCAGATGCGTGTCGTTGTCCTGCGGCACCCGCCAGGCGGCGCGGTCGGAGAAGCCTTCATCGCCTTTCGCCGGCGAGGATTTGAACATGATGATGTTGGGCATCAGCAGCTGATTGGCGCGCGGATTGCCGTTGGGATAGCGCGCGACGACGCGCAGGCCGTAATCGGTTTCCTCCGCTTCGATCGTCGGCACGTCGCGCAGGCCGGCGCGCGAGAAATTCGTGTTGCGATGAGTGAACACGACGTGGACTTCGTCGCTGTGATTGTCGAGCGTGTAGAAATAATTCGAGTAGCGGAGATAGGTATCCGCCTCGAGCACGCCTTCTTCCTCGAACCAGGGATAGCGCGGCAAGGGCGGGGCCGCGCCTTCGCCGAGCCAGGCGAAGATCAGGCCGAGATATTCCTCTATGGGATAGCCTGGAATCTTGATGCGCTCTTTGAATGCCGGCGGCTCGGCGGGCTGCTCGACGCATTGTCCGGTGCCGTCGAACATCCAGCCGTGATACATGCAGCGGATGCAATCATCCTCGACCCAGCCGGCGGAAAGCTGTGCGCCGCGATGCGCGCAACGCGCGCCGACGAGATGCGCCTTGCCGGAGAGGCCGCGATAGAGCGTGTAATTCTCGCCCATCACGCGGACCGGCTTGGCCTTGCCTTTCGCGAGATCGGAAGAGACACAGACCGGCTGCCAGAACGTCTTGAGGTAACGGCCAGCGATAGTGCCCGGCCCGGTTTTTAAGAGGTCTTTTTCGGTGATTTCCGGCATCCGCGTTACCCTCCCATACGCCTGTCACCGGCCGAGGATGCGGGCGCGGCGCGGCGTGGGCAAGGGCAAAATGCGCGCTCAGGTCAGGCCGCGAACAGCTTCGATTTGAAATCGATATCGGTCTTTAAGAGTCCGTTCTCTTTCATCAACGCGACGAGCTTGATGGCCGGCTCGACGCCGATGCTGAGCGGCTGCTCGGAGGCGACCATCTGCGCGATCAGCGCCGGGTCGGTCTTGGTGTAGCTGGCGACGAGCTGGTTATAGGCGTCGTCGCGGAGATGGGCGTTGATCCACTGGCCGCCTTTGAGGAAGGCTGCCTGATAGCGCCGGATCGCGTCTCTCTTCTGCTCGGCGACGGCCGCCGCGACGATCCAGAACGAGGTCGGCAGGCCGGGCATCGCGGTCGAAAGCGGCCAGCCGGCGCGCTCGAAGGCGGGATCGCGCAGGCCAATGGTCATGAACGGATCGAGCACCAGCGCGCCATCGACCTGCTTGCCCCGGATCGCATCGAGCATCGAGGGGAGCGGCACTTCGCGATAAGTGATCTTGTCGACATCGCCGCCGGTCTTCTTGACCCAGCCCTGCATCACCAGCCACTGGATGTCGAATTTGGCGTTGACGCCGATGATCTTGCCTTCGAAATCCTTGCCGCTGTGCAAGGGCTCGCCCTTGCGGATGAGCAGCGCGCCGGGATCGGGCGGCTGCAGCGGGACCGGCGCGCCTTCGGCGATGAAGCGGAGATCGATGCCGCGCTCGAGCGCCGTCATGCAGGAGATCGAATTGGCATAAAGCACATCAAAGCTGCCGCTGACGAGGCCGGGGATGCCGACGGCGCCGCCTTGCACCGGCTGGGTCGACACCGAAATGCCTTGCTCAGCGAAGTAGCCTTGTTTCTCGGCGGCGAAATGCGCGGCGACCGCGAAGATCGGCACGATGCTGACGCGCACGAGCGGCAGATCGGCGGCGCGCGTCGGCGCGATCCGCGCGACGACGAGGCCCGCGCCTAAGCCGGCCAACGCATCGCGGCGGGAGATGACGGAAGCCATCGGATGCTCCTTCAAACGCGCCCGGCTTCTTCTGCGGCCTTGTATTCCGGGGATACTTCGGTCTGCGTCATCTCCGAGGCGACATAATCGCGGGTCGGCGAATGGATGAAGGCCATCCACAGCGCCGGCTTTTCGGGATTGGTGTTGAAGTGCTGGTGCTCGACGCCTTTCTCGCGCAGCGGCAACAGCACGAGATCGCCCTTTTCCCAATCGTAGCGGACGCCGTCGACCACCGAATAACCGCTGCCGTCGATCACATAGATGATCAGCCCGCCTTGGTGGCGATGCTTGCCGGAGACGGTGCGGACCTCATGCGTGAAGACGATCCAGTCCTGCAGCGGCGTGTCTTCGATGGTGAGGCCGAGGTAATTGCGCAGCCGGCCCTGGCGGGTGAGGTTCTGCGGGCAATCGGCCAGCTTGCACACGATGCGGCCGGTCATCTGCCGCTCGGCGCGATCCTTGTCTTGTTGGATCGCGAGCTCATAAGAATTTCGCTTGGGCGCTTCTTTTTCACGGACCCGGGTGCGCTCGAATTCGGCCATTGCTCTCAATCCTTAAGGAACGAGATTCAATCTACAAATCGTGTTTCCGGCGTTCAAGCGCCAAGGGACAAAAGCGTCCGACGATTTCATCGGACGCGCTCAAGCGCTCAGGCCGAAAAGAACGTATCCGGCGCGGCCATGATGACAGCGGCCGAGTTCTGGATGTGCTGGCGCATCGCGCCCTCGGCGCCCGCCGTATCGCCTTTGAGGATCGCCCGGACGATGCGACGATGCTCGAGCCGCGAGCGCCGCGTCGCGACCGGCGTCTGCAGGATGGTATGGAATTGCAGGCGGAAAATCGAGAGCTGCGCCTGCTGCACGAAATTCGGCAATTGCTTGTGCCGGCTCGCCTCGACGATCAGCGTATGGAACCGCTCGTTGTATTGCGCGTAGGTGAGGTTCGGCGTGCCGCGATCCCAGAGCTGCTCCAATTCGAGAAGCTTTTTGCGCTCGGCCCTGCTCATCCGCTGCGCCGCGAGCGCTGCGGCGTAGCCTTCGAGCAGCGCGCGGATCTCGTTGAGCTCGACGAATTCGCTGCGCGACATTTTGCGGATGCTGGCGCCGCGATAGAGCTCGACCGCAACGAACCCCTCGGCGGCCAGGCGGCGCAGCGCCTCGCGCACGGTGCCGCGGGAGACCGCGAAATCGCGCATCATGTCGGGCTCGACCAGACGCTGGCCGGGCACGTAGCGGGCATTGCGGATACCCGCCTTGATCGCCTCCATGACCTGATCGACCGCGGATAGGCCGGCGTCGAGGTCGCGCGGCTCGTCCGCGCGGAGCTTGATCGCGGTTTTGGGGGCTGCCATGGGCGCGATTCATGGCAGATGCATCAAGGCGCGACAAGCGCCTAAATACCCGCCGGGCCGGACGTTTGACGATTTCATCGAACGATGACTATTCTGGCCCATCGGCGAAGGAGCAGTGGTGATGTCGGAAGAGCGGACGAAACGCTTGGCGCAAACCAATTTCTGGGACGAGATCCTGAAGCTGCGCGACCAGCAGCGCGCGCAGCGCAAGGACGGGCTGATGGTCATCAAAGGCTCGCAACTGCCGCAGGAGATCAACCGCCAAGGCCTGATGCGCTGGTATCTCCATCCCTCGATCACCGATACGGTCCTCAACACGCATATCTTCTTCGAGCAGGAGATACCGCCCGGCAGCCGCTCCGGCATGCTGAAATTCCAGGGCGAGCAGGTGATGTATATTCTCGAAGGCAAGGGTTACACGCTGATCGACGGCGTAAAGCATCACTGGCAAGCGGGCGACGTGCTAAACCTGCCGCTGCGCAAACAGGGCATCATCGTCCAGCACGTGAACGAAGATCCGGAAAAGCCGGCGAAATTCGTCGCCGCCGAACCCAACCTCTATGCCTGCGCCAGCGTCGACCGCGGCTCGGGCTTCGAGCAGATCGAAGACGCGCCCGAATACCGGCGCTGAATATTTTGCCGCTTTGATTTCGCTTTCATTGGACAACAAGCGCCGTGCCGCACGACGATCATAGCCACGACCACGGTCACGGCCACATCCACACCCATCCGCGCCGCAAATTCACGGCGACGGTCGATCATCTCGCCAATGATTACGCGACCGCGAGCAAGCTGCTCGTCGCCATCGACGAGGAGCTGATGCATCGCTCGGGCGTGGTGCCGGACGAGATCGTGCGTATCGCGACGGAGCGCGGTCGTGCCGTGCTCGTGCGGCTCGACAAGCCGATCGGCGGCGACAAGGGACGCGGCATCGTCCGCATGGATCGCTTCCTGCGCCAGGCCCTCAAGGCGCATCTCAACGAGACCGTGGAGATCGAGCCGGCCGAGATCGGCCCGGCGAAGATCGTTGAGCTTAATCCCGCAATCGATGTCTCGACCGCGCACAACCTCGTGCCGCATTTGAAGAAGATCATGGTCGAGAACCGCACCCCGCTCAGCATCGGCGCGGTGCTCTATATTTCTTTCCCAGGCACGCAGGCGGGCACGACCTACGACGTCAATCGCCTGCCCGATGGCGTCGGCTATGTCACCGAAGAAACCGATGTCCGGCTGCATTTCCACGATGAGCACGTTCCGCAAGGCGTCTTCGAGGTCACTTTCGAGGATGTCGGCGGCTTGGGGCGCCAGATCAAGCTGGTGCGCGAGCTCGTCCAGCTGCCGCTGAAATTTCCGCATGTCTATCGCCAGCTCGGCATCAACCCGCCGCGCGGCATCATCCTTTACGGGCCGCCGGGCGCCGGCAAGACGCATCTCGCGCGCGCCGTCGCCAACGAGGTCGAGGCACGCTTCTATTACATCAACGGGCCCGACATCATCGGCACCTATGCCGGCGAGACCGAGGGCAATCTTCGCCGCATCTTCGGCGAAGCCGCGCATCACGCGCCCTCGATCGTATTCATCGACGAGCTCGACGCGCTGGCACCGAAACGCGGCGAAACCGGCGCGCATTCCGACATCCGCGCGGTGACGCAGCTGCTTTCGCTGATGGACGGGTTGACGCGCGTCGATTCTGTCATCGTCATCGGCACGACCAACCGCGTCGATTCCGTCGATCCCGCGTTCCGCCGCCCCGGCCGCTTCGATCGCGAGATCTTTGTCGGCCCGCCGGACGTGGCGGGGCGGGAGGAGATCCTCGAAATCCAGACGCGTGAGATGCCGTTGACCGAAGACGCGCAGGACGCGCTCGCCGATGTGGCGAAACGCACGCATGGCTTCGTCGGCGCCGATCTGATGGAGCTTTGCCGCAACGCCGGTCTCAGCGCGCTGCGCCGCTCGACGCTCAATCTCGAAGACCCGAAAGCCGCCTTCCGCATCGACATGACCAATCTGCGGGTCGACCGCCAGGATTTCGACAACGCGCTGGCGCAGGTGCGGCCTTCGGCGATGCGCGAGACTCTGATCAGCGTGCCCGATGTCAAATGGGAGGACATCGGCGGGCTCGATGCGGTGAAGGAGCGCCTCAAGGAAATGATGGAGCAGCCGCTCCACAATCCGCAGGTGCTGCAGGAGATGGGGCTCGCGACGCATGTCGGCGCGCTGCTCTATGGGCCGCCGGGCACCGGCAAGACGCTGCTCGCGAAAGCGTTGGCGAACGAATGCGGCGTCAATTTCATCGCCGTCGACGGGCCGGAAATTTTCTCCAAATGGCTCGGCGAATCCGAAGAGGGCGTGCGCCAGATTTTCCGCATCGCGCGCCAGGTGGCGCCGACGCTCATCTTCTTCGACCAGCTTGATTCGATCACGCCGGTACGCGGCGCGCATGACGGCTCCATGACGACCGAGCGCGTCGTCAATCAATTGCTCGCCGAGCTCGACGGGGTCGAGCAGCTCGCGCGCGTCATCGTCGTCGGCGCGACCAACCGCATCGATCTCGTCGATCCGTCGATCCTCCGGCCCGGCCGCTTCGGCGTGCATATCCATGTGCCGTTGCCTGATGCGAATGATCGCCGCGGGATCCTGCGCATCCATCTCGGAGGCCGCGGCAAGGCCAATCACGCGATCGAGCCGATCGTCGAGACGCTCGCTACGCGCACCGAAGGATTCTCCGGCGCGCGGCTGCGCCAGCTGTGTCACGAGGCCAAGCGTCTCGCCTTGCGCGACACGGGCTTCACCCATGCGGTGACGCCGACGCTCGCCCACGCGCTCGAAGCCCTCACCATCGAAGAACAGCGCAAGGATTAGCGCCACGCCGCGCGGCGGCTCGTTGCGATCGTCGGACGAAATGGTAGAGTGGCTGCGGGGAGAAACCAGCGACAAAAGCGTGAGGCGATGGCACAGGCGCACCGTATCGACGTTCATCATCATCCGTCGCCGCCGACTTATCTCGCTTCGCGCTTCGAGCGCGACAAGCAATACGAGCCGCAAAAGAATTGGAGCATCGCGAAATCGCTCGAGGACATGGATCGCGGCGGCGTCGCGACGACGCTGCTCTCGCTGCCGCATTCCGTGCAGATCTGGCCGGGCAATTACCAGGAGGCGCGCGCGCTGGCGCGCGGCTGGAACGAGTTCATGGCGCGGATGGCGGCGGACTATCCCGGCCGCTTCGGGATTATCGCCGCGCTCCCGATCCTCGACATCGAGGGAAGCCTCAACGAGATCGAATACGCGCTCGACACGCTGAAGGCCGACGGCGTCGCGCTGATGACCAATATCGGCGATAAATGGCTCGGCGACCCGCATTACGCGCCGGTCTTCGAGGAACTCAACCGCCGCGGCACGATCCTCTACACGCATCCGGTCGCACCGAATTGCTGCCGCGATCTGCTGCCGGAGCTCAATGATTCCGTGATCGAGTACGGCGCCGACACCTCGCGCGCCATCGCCAAGATGGTCTATGGCGGCGCGGCGGCGCGCTATCCGAAAATGCGCGTGATCTTCTCGCATGCCGGCGGCAGCCTGCCTTATTCGGCCTTCCGCTTCATTCGCCATTCCGGCCGGCTGAGCCCTGAGCTCAAAAAGAATATGCCCGATGGCTTCGCCGCTATGCTCAACAAATTCTATTACGACACGGCGAACACTTCGAACCGCTACGCGATGGGCTCGTTCCGCGAGCTGATCGCGATCTCGCAGCTCATGTTCGGCACCGACTTCCCGTTCGGCAACGCGGCGCATGACGCGAAAGCGCTGCACGACTGCGGCTTCAGCGATGCCGAGCTGCGCGCGATAGAATGCGAGAACGCCTATCGCCTATGGCCGCGGCTGAAGCCAACCCCATAAAGCAAGTCCAATAATCAGAACAGGGATCAGGGATAGGAGAGATGAGACACGATCATGGCCGCCTTTTGCTTTTCGGCTTGGTTGCCGGATGGACGACAGTCGCGGCTTCCACCGCCGTTGCGGCTGACGACTGGCAGGCCGGCGCACCGCCGGAATGGGCTAAAATCATCGCCGATGCCAAGAAAGAAGGCCATGTCGCCGTCGTTGGCCCCTCCGAACTGGCGGTGCCGATCGCCGAAGGTTTCTTGAAGGACACCGGCATCCAGGTCGATTTCCTCGGCGGCGTCGCCGCGGTCAATCAGAGCCGCGTCGCGCGCGAGGTGCGCTCGGGGAACGTCACCGTCGATTTCATGTTCACGGGCACCGCTGAGCTTCCTCTCATCAAGGAAGGCTTGTTCGAAGACGAGAAGGCGCGACTGCTGCTGCCCGGCACGGCCGATCCCAAGAACTGGAAGGACGGGAAGATCACCTGGGTCGACAACACGCAGAAATACATGCTGCGCACGCAAGCAACCGTGCAGTCGATCCCGTTCTTCAATCCCGATACGGTGAAGCCGCCCCTGACGAGCTGGAAGCAGCTGCTCGAGCCCCAATTCAAGGGCAAGGTCGTCGCTTACGACCCGCGCGCCGGCGGACCGGGCCAGCAGATGGTCGGCTATATCGGCGCGACATTCGGCATGGATTTCCTGAAGCAGCTCTATATCGGCCAACAGACCGTGTTCTCGCAGGACAGCCGGCAGATGGCCGAATGGATCGTGCGCGGCGTCTATTCGGTCGGCCTTGGCGTCCTGCTGCCCGATTATGTGAACCTGCACAATGCCGGCATCACCAATCTCTTGCCGGCGGAGATGACTGATGGTCACGGAACGCTGTCGGGCGGCTTCAGCGTCTTCATCATTCCGAAGAACGCGCCGCATCCCAACGCCCAGACCGTTTTCCTCAACTGGATGGCGAGCGAGCGCGGCCAATCGATCTATTCGCATGTCGAGCATCAGCTCAGCCGCCGCGTCGATGTGCATGAGCCGAGTGTGCTCGATTTCACGGTGCCGAAATCCGGCGTCAATTACCTCGATCAGTACACCGAGGATTGGGCGCTCAATCAGCGCAAGAAGATCATCGACGAGGTGCTGGAGGCGCTGGGCGGGCGCTAAGGACCACCGCGCGCCACGCGTCAGCTGCGGATTCCCATCTGGCCGCCGAGCCGGAAGGAAATCGTCGTCACGATCAGGCAAAGCACCGCGATCACCACGCCGATCACCGAGGCGACTTCGAGCTGGCCCGATAGGGTGAAGTCGAACATCAGCAGCGACATGGTGCGGATGCCGGGCGCGGCGATCAGCACCGTGGTGCTGATGTCCTTGAGCGTCGCGGCGAAGACGAGCAGGAAGACAGAGGTCAGCATCGGCATCACGAGCGGCAGGGTGACGCGGCAGAAGATCGTGGTGAAGGGCGCGCCGCACATCATCGCCGCCTCCTCGAGCTGCGCCGAGATCTGCGCGATCGCGGTGCGCAAGAGCTGCACCCCGATCGGCATCTGCTGGACGATCAAAGCGATGACCAGCGGCACGATCGTGCCGTAAAGCGTCGAGAGGCCGGGCGTGCCGAGAATGATGCTGAGGAAGCTGACGCCGAGGACAATGCCGGGAATGGCCCAGGGCAGCCAGACCATCACGGCAATCCAGTGCCGCCCGGCGATTTTGGTGCGTACCAGCACCCAGCCGAGCAGACCGAAGAGCAGCGTGCCGACCAGTGCCACGGTGAGGCCGAGGCCGAGCGAGGTCGCGACGGCATGGATGAAGCGCGTATCGGCGAATGCGTCGTGCCAATGCACCGTGGTCCAGGCGTCGCCCAGGAAAAAGAAACCAAAGAGCTTGGTGAAGGAGCCGAGGACCAGCACGATCAGCGGTAAGAGCAGGGAGAGACAGAGATAGGCGATGATGATCGCCGAGGCGGCATAGGCCCACCAGCTCCGCATCCGCGGCTGCAGCCGCACGCCGCGCGCGCCCAGGGTCGCGCGCTCGCCGCTGCGCACGAGATAAAATTGATAGACGATGCCCAGCGCCAGGAGCATGGCGAGGAACAGCGCGCTCAGCGCCATGGCCTGCGCAAAGAGCGGCGGCTCGAGGCTGACGAAATCATAGATGCGCGTGGCGTACACATCCACTTTGACCGGCACACCGAGCACGCGCTCGACCTCGAACGCTTCGAGGCTGCGGATGAGGGCGAGGACGAAGGCGGTGAGGATCGAAGGCGCGAGCAGGGGAATGGTGACGCGGCGCAGGGTTGCCCAAACAGTCGCGCCGGAAATCTCGGCCGCTTCTTCGAAGGACGCATCCATCTGGCGCAGCGCCGGCGTCAACAGGATCACCATGATCGGCACGGTGGTCAGCGTCAGATGGACCCAGATGATGCCGGGGATCGAATAGATCGAGAACGGTGCGTCATGAATGAATGGCAGCTTCTGCAGCGCGATATTGAGGAGCCCGTAATGCGCATCGAGCAGCAGGATCCACCCCATCATCATCGGGAAAACGGGCAGCAGGAAGCCGAACCAGAAAGCGAGCTCGATGAAGCGCTGCCCCGGCAGGTGCACGCGCACCAAAAGCCAGGCAATGGCGAAGGCGAGGACCAGCGCGATCGGCACGCGGATGACGAGCAGGAAGGAATAGCCGATCGCCGCGATAGTCCGCGCGCTGGTAAAGATGTCGTGCCAGCCGTCGAAGCCGAAGCGGAATTTCGCGCCGAGCTCCGAGACGTCGAAGCTCGCCGCGATGACATAGAGCACCGGCGCCAGGGTGACGGCGCCGATGACGACGATGAAGGCCGCGCCGAGAAGGGTGTGGCGCAGCGGCGCCGTCGCGCGGCTCTCCCGCACAGCGATGGTCAGTGACCGAATGTCGCGCGGACTTGGCCGAGGCCCTCGATGCGCGCTTCGACGATATCGCCGGGGGCGACCGCGACCATCGGGCCGAGCGCGCCGGTCATAATGACGTCGCCGGCCTGCAGCGGACGGCCGTATTGCACCATCGTATCGGCGAGCCAGACCGCGGCGTTGAGCGGATTGCCCATGCAGGCGGCGCCGGCGCCGGTCGAGACCGTCTCGCCGCGCCGGATCATGGTCATGGCGCAATTCACAAGATCGGCTTGGGCCAACGGCACCTTGCGCGCGCCGAGGACAAAATGGCTGCTCGATGCGTTATCGGCGACGGTATCGGCGAGCTTGATGTCCCAATTGGCGATGCGGCTGCCGACGATCTCGATCGCGGCGCAGACGTAATCGGTCGCGGCGGCGATATCGGCGATACTGTGCTGCGCCTTGGCCAGCGGCTGTTTGAGAACGATCGCGATCTCCGCCTCGACTTTCGGCTGCATCAGTTCGGCGAAGGGGATGGCGCGATCCTCGGCCGCGAGCATGTCGTCGAACAGCAGGCCGAAATCGGGCCGATCGACGCCGAGCTGCTTCTGCACCGCGACCGCGGTCAAGCCGATCTTGCGGCCGACGAGCTTGCGGCCGCGGCCGAGCCAATATTTGGTGTTGATCTCTTGCGCCGCATAGGCGGCCGCGACATCGGTCGGCGCGATCAGGTCGCGGATCGGCGCGCAGGGTTGATGCTTTTCGCCGGCTTCGCGCAGCCGCAAAGCCGCTTGCTCGATCGCGTCGCTCATTTAACCCTCCCGTAACCTCACGCCTTCGCGGCGTTTTGCAAATTCAGGAACCTGGCCGCATTGCCGCCGCGCAGCCGCTCGAGCTGCTCGGGCGAAAGCCCGATCCCCTCGAACATCGCCGCCGAATTCTTTTGCCCGGCGGTGAACGGATAATCCGAGCCGACGAAGACCTGCGTATCGCCGTAAGCATCGATCAGGTAGCGCAGCAGCGTCTTGTCGAAGACGACATTGTCGTAATAGAGCTTCCGCGCCGCCTCCGCGGGCGAAGCGAAGGCGTTCTTGAGCGCCGACAGCTTCTGCCAGCCGCTCTCGAGCCGGGGCAGGAACATCGCCAGCGTCCCGCCGCCATGGCTGAGGCCGATGCGCAGCTTGGGGAATTTCTCCAGCACGCGGCCGGTGATGAGCGACGCACCGGCGAGGCCGATATCGGTAGGGAAAGCCACATAAGGCGCGACCATCGCCGGGCCGGTGAGGCGGTCGGTCATCGTCGGATGGAGCGCATGGACGAAGATCGCGAGATCGAGCCGCTCGGCCTCGGCATAGAAGGGATCGAAGAACGGATCGCCCGGCGATTTGCCGTTGATGTTGCTCCCGATCTCGATCCCGACGAGGCCATCGCGGCGCAGCGCGGCGAGCTCTTTTGCCGCGAGCTGCGGGTCTTGCAGCGGCACCATGCCGATACCGACGAAGCGCTCGGGCGCGGTGCGAACGAGCTCGGCGATCGTGCGGTTCATGTAGCGCGCCATTACCAGCGTCGATGGCGCGTCGATCCAGTAGGAGAGGATTTCCGGCATCGGCGAGATCGCCTGCATGCCGACATTCTCGCCATTCATATCGGCGATGCGGCGCGCCGCTTCCCAGGCGCGGTTGTCGACGACGCGCATCTCGCGGCCTCCGACCATCATTGCGCGCTGGCCGCTGCCGCGATCCTCCATGCGCGGCCATTTCTCGGGCGCGCAGCTCGACGGCGCGGCGGGAAAATCGGCGGGGACGATGTGGCAATGGACGTCGATGACTTTCATCTCGCCCCGCCTTATGGGATCTGGTCGAGCGCGGCGCCGAGGCGCTGCGAGAGCTTGCGCGCGGTATTGGCGAGCTCGCGCGCCGGTCGGCTGTCGGCGTCGAGATCGAGGCGGCCCTGCATGCTCACGACCGCGATGGCGGCGACGATACGGTTGTTGTGGTCGAAGATTGGCGCGGCGAGGGCAGCACGGCCCGGTGTGCTGAGATTCTCGGCGACCGACATGCGCCGGGCGCGGAACTGCGCCAGCATCTTCTCGACATCGGCGAAAGTCTTCAGGCCGGCCTGCGCGGCGAGGCCTTTCGGATCGGCGAGCTCGGCCTGGATCATGTTTTGAGTGATGCGGCGGTCGAGATAAGCGGCGAAGATGCGTCCGAAGGAGGAGGTAAGCAGCGGCATCACCGTGCCGAAACGAACGGTCAGCGACATGATATCCGGCGTCTCGGCGATGCGCATGATCGTCGGGCCGTGATTGGCCCAGAGCGCGAGCGAGACCGTGTAGCCGAGCAGATTGCGCAGCTCGTCCATGGCCGCTTGCGCGATCTCCATCACGTCGATGCGGCGCATCGCGGCGACGCCGAGTTCGAGGGCGAAGGGCCCGAGATCGTAACGGCCGCCGCTCTCGTTTTGCGTGACCAAGCCGGCGCGAATATAAGAGGCGAGGTATTTATGCGCTTTGCCCGGTGCCATGCCGGTCGCCGTCGCGATCGCGGTGAGGCTCAGCGGGCCTTTGGCTTGAACCAGGGCGCGCAGAACCGGCGTGCCGTTTTCGATCGACTGGATGCCGGTGCTGGCCGGACGCTCGAAGATGTCGAGCTCGTTGACATCAACCGCCAAGCATGTTCTCCTAACGGAAAGTCGTTACGTAATCCGTAACAGATTTTTCTTATCGCGTAAAGTTGCTCAAAAAGGGAGTCGAGATGCTGCACGAGATCCGGTCGCGTTATGTCATGGCGAATGGCGTGCGCACGCATTACTGGGAATCCGGCAATAGCGGGCCCACGGTCGTTGCGCTTCATGGCGGCGGCGCCGGATCTTCGGGTATGGCGGGGATGGGGCCACTGCTCGAGCGCCTCGGCGGCGATGCGCGCTGCATCGCGCCGGACTCCGTCGGCGGTTTCGGCCTGACTGATCCTTACGCGCCGGTGCCGCACGGCTTGATGAGCCGCGTCCAGCACCTCGCCGATTTCATGGACGCGCTCTGTCTCGACAAAGTGTCGCTCATCGGCAATTCGCAAGGCGCTTGGGCGGCGGCGCAATACGCGATCCGGCATCCCGATCGCGTCGAGAAGATCGTGCTGATCTCCTCGCTCACCATCGCGAATTCGCTCAACATCCCGCAGCGCCCGACCGAAGCGCTGAAGGCGCTCAACGATTACGACGGCACGCGCGAAGGCATGCGGCGCATCCTGCAAGCGCTGATCATCGATCCGAAGCGCATCACCGATAAGCTGATCGACGATCGCCAGGCGGCGGCGACGCGGCCGGGCGCGCTCGATGCCTTCAAGGCGTTTGGTCGCGGCACCGCGGCGCTGCGCCAGAATCCGCTCTTCGCGTTGCAGAACGACATGACGCGCAGCCTGCCGGTCATGGTGAAGACGATTCCGACGATCTTTATCTGGGGCGACAGCGATACGTTCGCACTGCCCGAAACCGGCAAGAAGATCGGCGAGTTCGTGCCCGAAGCCACATTCCATTGGGTGCCAGGCGCCGGCCATCAGGTGCAGACCGACAAGCCGGATGAGGCGGCGGCGATCATCCGTGAATTCCTCGGCTTCAAATAGCGGCAAGCGAGGCGTTGCCATGCTGACCAAAGAGCAGAACGAGCGTCTCACCCAAGTGGGGCCGGGCACGCCGGGCGGCGAGCTGCTGCGTTGCTATTGGCAAGTGCTGTGCCCGGCAGGCGAGATCACCGAGGCCCGTCCGAAGAAGCGCGTGCGTCTCCTCGGCGAGGATCTGCTGGTCTACCGCGGCGCCGATGGTGCGGTCTATTGCATCGAGGAGCATTGCCTTCATCGCCGCGCCTCGCTGTTCTACGGTTTCATCGAGCCGGGCGGCATCCGCTGCTGCTATCACGGCTGGAAGTTCGATTGCGCCGGCAAATGCCTCGAGCGGCCTTTTGAAAAGCAGACGCCAGATAACCTCGCGCTGAAAGCGTATCCGGTGCAGGAGCTCGGCGGGCTGCTCTTCGCCTATATGGGCCCGGATCCGGCGCGCGCGCCGCTGCTGCCGCGTTGGGATGTGCTCGCGCGCAACGATCGCCGGCGCACAATCATCGTGCTGCCGGTGCATACCTGCAATTGGCTGCAGATTCAGGAGAACACCGTCGATTCCGTGCACACCTACTATCTGCACGGCCATATGTCGGTGGTGAAGAACCTGCCGACCTTGGGCCAGGGCGCCTATTTCTATCGCCCGATCGCCGGTTACGACTGGGATGTGTGCGAATGGGGCATCGAGAAGACGCTCGAATATGGCGGCGATAAGCCCGAGATGGAGATCCGCCCGCCGCTGATCTTCCCGAACATCCTGCGCATTCCCGAAGGGCCGGTTGAGGCGCTGCATTTCCGTGTGCCGATCGACGACACGCATACCCGCATCTTCTGGGTCGGGCTGATACCGTATCGCGGCGAAGGCACCGATCCGGGCGCCGGCAAGACGAGCTACGAATACTCGCCCGACAAGCCGCTGACCGAGAGCGATGAAGAGCTGATGACCTTCTACGGTCAGGATCGCGTCGTCTGGGAGACGCAAGGCTCGGTATTCGATCGCAGCACCGAGACGCTGGGCGCGTCCGATCGCGGCATCGTCATGTTCCGCCGCATGCTCGAAGAGCAGATCGCGCGGGTCGAGCGCGGCGAGGAGCCAAATGTCGCGGTGGTGCGGGATCCTGCGAAGAATGCGATCATCACCTTCGAGAGCGCGACCA
>Ga0134128_10004870_pt1 | contig 16351 bp, 13 predicted proteins | sample KB31754_FD_96462 | JGI IMG/M metagenome (GOLD analysis project Ga0134128, IMG submission 96462) | Terrestrial soil microbial communities with excess Nitrogen fertilizer from Kellogg Biological Station, Michigan, USA - KB3-175-4 | ecosystem: Environmental > Terrestrial > Soil > Unclassified ...
AGGAGAAGAAGGCACGCGTGGAGGATGCGCTGCATGCCACCCGCGCGGCAGTCGAGGAAGGCGTCGTTCCGGGCGGCGGTGTCGCCCTGATCCGTGCTCAGAAGGCGCTCGACAAGCTCGAGGGTGCGAACGAGGACCAGACGATCGGAATCCGCATTCTCTCCCGCTCCATCGAGGAGCCGCTGCGCCAGATCGTGGACAACGCCGGTGAAGATGCCGCCGTGGTCCTCAACAAGATCAAGGAAGGCAAGGGCACCTACGGCTACAACGCCGCCTCCGGTGAGTTCGGCGATCTGATCGAGCAGGGCATCCTCGATCCGACCAAGGTGACGCGTCTGGCTCTGCAGAACGCGGCCTCGGTGTCGGGTCTGCTCCTGACGACAGAGGTCATGGTGGCCGAGGCTCCGAAGGACGAGGAGCACAGCCACGCGATGCCGCCGGGCGGCATGGGCGGAATGGATATGTAACGCCCCCTCGAAAGAGGTATCGATTCTGAAAAGATGAGCCGATAACCTGTCGGCACTGGTTAGGGAACGCGCCCGACCCCAAAGCGGGCGCTGTCCTGAAAGACGCGGAGCAAGACCCCCTATTCCGCGCAATCCTTAAAGGCCTGCGAATGCGGGCCTTTTTTTTATTGGCGCAAAGTCGGCATCCTGCCGCTTTGCGCGGCCAGCCCTGTGACAGGGATTCATCCCGCGGCCCAGGGAGCGGCCCAGGGCCGCTCACTCATTTGCTTTCGCACGGTGCCAGGGGAGGGGGTGACAGGGCGCCTGGGCGGGTTAGTGACTTGCTGGGGGACAGCGCATAATCAGAGGCCTGCGCTAGGCTGCTGGAGCGTCCCATGACTCTACTTTCCAGGCGTGCTCTTACGGCGGGGGCGGCGGCAGCCGCGCTCGGACTCGGCTCCGGACTGGCCGGCTTTGCGCTGGGGCAGACGGCGAATTCCGCGCCTGCGGCGCAGGCAACAGGCAGCGGGCGCGTGATCGCCAAGGGGCCCGGCTACAGCATCGTCGCCACCTCGCCCGGGGCGAAGGCAGCGGGAGACACGAAGGTCACGGACGCACCCCTCGAGACGCTCCATGAGCCCATCGTCTGTCAGGGGCAGCGTGTGCTGCATATCGACAACCGGGACATCCGCACGGATGGCAACGCCATCACTGCCGAGGATGGATGCGAGGTCCACATCACCAACAGCCGGATCAGTGCCGGCGGTGTTGCCATCCATGTGAACAATGCCAGCGTCCACATCGAGAACAGCGAGATCGAGGGGCAGAAGGCATCCATAGACGCCGCTGGCGCGGCACAGATCTATGCCGAGGCGTCCACGTTCAAGGGTGCCGCCCGCCGTCTGGGCCAGGCGGCAATCCACGACCTTGGCAACAACAGCTGGCTATAGGCATGGATCCGGGCGGTCCCTCAATTGATTGACGGCTTCGCTGCCAGCGCGGAGCTTCTAGCTCATCTACAAAGGCATTGTGACGCGCTCGAGTCCGCCTCACCGGGGCGACTGGACGCGCTTCCGTCCACCATTCGCGAGTCGCTGCCGCGCGTTTTCGCGGCCAGTGATTTCGTCGCTCAGGCTTGTGCCCGTGACGTCGGCCTGCTGTCGGACCTGATCGGTCGTTTCGGCCTGACGCGGCCCACGGAGCCCGGCGACTACCCGGCGCGTGCGCAGGCTGTAGCCGCCGCTTCCGAGGCGGATGCGCCGTCCGCGCTGAGGCGCTGGCGCCGGAGGGAAATGGTGCGGATCGCCTGGCGCGCACTGGCCGGCTGGGCGGAAGTCGAGGAAACGCTCGCCGACCTTTCCGACTTCGCCGATGCAGCCATCGGGGTGTCCGTGCAGCAGGCCCGGCAGGCTCTCACGGCCCGGTACGGTGAGCCGCGCTCAGCCTCGGCAGTCCTGCAGCCGCTGGTGGTCGTCGCCATGGGCAAGCTCGGCGGGCGCGAGCTGAACTTCTCCTCGGATGTTGACCTGGTGCTGCTCTTTCCGGAGCACGGCGAGACGGACGGTCCGCGCCCGATCGCCAATGAAGAGTTCTTCACGCGCCTCGGGCAAGGCCTGATCAGGCTGTTGGAAACACCGACCCAGGACGGCTTTGCGCTCCGGGTCGACTTGCGGTTGCGCCCATTCGGCGACAGTGGCCCGCTGGTCACGAGCTTCGCCTCGCTGGAGGACTACCTGCCGTTGCACGGCCGTGACTGGGAGCGTTATGCCTACGTCAAGGCCCGGCCGGTCACCGCGCCGGAGCGCTATGCCGACATCCGCGCCGCGGCGCTCGGACCGTTCGTCTACCGCCGCTATCTCGACTACGGCGTGTTCGAGAGCCTGCGGCAGATGAAGGCGCTCATCGAGCGGGAGGTCGAGCGGCGCGAGCTCGCGGGCCACATCAAGCTGGGCCCGGGCGGCATACGTGAGATCGAATTCATCGCGCAGGCCTTCCAGCTCATTCGCGGGGGACGTGAGCGGCGGTTGCAGACGACTTCGCTCCTCCAGGCCCTTGCCACGCTCGGCGACCTGCAGCTCATGCCGACCGAGGCCGTCGCGGAGCTGCGCGCGGCCTACCTTTACCTGCGGCGGCTGGAGAACAGCCTGCAGATGCTCGCCGACGCCCAAGTCCACCAGCTGCCGGCCGATGCGCTTTCGCAGGAGCGCATTGCGCTTGCCATGGGCGCACCCGATTGGGAGGCACTGCTCGAGCAGCTCGGTCGCCATCGGGCTGGCGTGAGCGGCCATTTCGACCGGTTCGTCTTCGGCGCCGGCGGGCGCCCGAGCGCCACCGCGGTCATTGATCTCGGGAGGCTCTGGGAGACACAGGCAGAGACTGCTGTGATCACCGAGGCGCTCGGCAGCGCCGGCTTTGCCGACCCGGCTCAGGCGACGCAGATGCTGCTGGCGCTGCGGGCCTCGAGCCTGGTGCGCAAGCTGGATGAGCCCGGAAGGCAGCGTCTCCAGGCGCTGTTGCCCCCGCTGCTCAGCGACATTGGCGCCGCACCACTCGAGGGTACCGAGCAGCTCGCCGTCTTGCGGCGGATCGTCTCCATCCTCGAGGCGACGGGCAAGCGCTCTGCGTACTTTGCGCTGCTGCGCGAGAGTCAGGCTGTGCGCTCGCGGCTCATCGAGATCTGCCGCCACGGCGAGTTTCTGGTCCGCCAGATCGCCTCCTATCCGCTGCTGCTCGATGAGCTGGTCGATGAACGGCTGCTGTCGACGCTTCCGGAGCGCGAGGCGCTGGGGCGTGAGCTGCAGGCCGCCATACAGCAGCTCCAGGGGGATGATCCGGAGCACCAGGTCGAGGCGCTCTGTCACTTTCAGCGCGCCGCAGTTTTCCGGATTGCGGTTGCGGACCTCACCGGACGCATACCGGTGATGCGGGTCAGCGACCGGCTCACGGAGATTGCCGAGCTCATCATCGCGCGTGCGATCGAGCTCGCCTGGCAGCAGATCACCGCCCAATTCGGGGTGCCGCATTGCGGGGAAGGCGGCGAGCGCCGGCCGGTGAGCATTTGTGCGGTGGGCTACGGCAAGCTCGGCGGGCTGGAGCTCGGCTATGCCTCGGACCTCGACCTCGTGTTTCTGCACGACTCACGCGGGGAGCGTCAGGAGACCGACGGCGCTCGTCCCATCGACAACCCGCTCTTCTTCGTCCGGCTCGCGCAGCGGCTGGTTCACCTCCTCACCATGCATTCTGCGGCGGGCCGGCTCTATGAAGTCGATGTACGCCTGCGGCCGAGCGGCAAGGGAGGATTCCTGGTCACGCAATTCGATGCGTTCGCCGAATACCAGCGGCGCGAGGCCTGGACCTGGGAGCATCAGGCACTGTTGCATGCACGCGCGGTAGCAGGCGCACCGCCATTGTGCGCGGACTTCGAGCGCACGCGGCTCGATGTGCTCCGCTTCGCGGTGCGGCGCGAAACGCTCCGCGATGAGGTGCGATCCATGCGCGAGCGCATGCGTCGCGAGCTCTCGAAGGGCGGCAACGGGCGGATAGACCTGAAGCAGGATGCCGGCGGCATCGCTGACATCGAGTTCCTCGCACAGTATTGGGCGCTGAAATGGGCACGGGACTATCCGCCCGTGGCGATGTTCTCCGACACCATCCGGCAGCTCGAGTCGGTTGCTTCAGCCGATCTCGTGCCGCAGGCGACCGTCGATGTCCTTACTGCTGCCTACCGTTCGTATCGGGCGCGGACGCATCACCGTTCACTCGCCGGTGAGACAGGCCTCGTTGCCGCGGAAGAATTCGTCGCCGAGCGCACTGCAGTCATTGCGGTATGGGACGAGGTGATGGCGCCGGCCGACACGGTATAATGCCGCGATGGCCGCGCAACCCAAAGCACTCATCCAGCCGAACGCGCAGAACCAGTACGAGGTCACGCCCGATGATCTGCCGCTCGCCTGCCCGATGCCGCAGATGTACCTGTGGAACTCCCATCCCCGGGTCTATCTGCCCATCGAGAACACCGGCTGGAGTAAGTGTCCATATTGCGGCGCCGAGTATTCTTTGATTGGCTCAAAGTCGCCTGCGGCGCTTTGAGCGGCCAGCCGTCCGGCCTTTTCGATTAGCTGTTTAGGAGCGAGTCGATGAGCCCCATCAGCTTCTCGAGCGCGCCGCGATTGCGATCGATGACCGCGCGGCCGCGGTTGCCCATCTCCACCCGCAACGCCTGATCCGACAGCAGCTCGGCCACTCGCGAGCCGAGCGCCGCGCCGTCGCGTACGATCTCGGCGGCGCCGCACTCCAGCAGTAGCCGCGCCACGTCCTCACCATTGGAATTGTTGGGCCCCGTGAGGACGGGCAGACCGAGCGCGGCCGGCTCCAGCAGATTGTGGCCGCCAATGGGCGCGAGACTGCCGCCTACGAAGGCCACCTCCGCTGCCGCATAGAAATAGAGCAGCTCCCCGAGAGTGTCGAGCAGCAGCACGCTTGCCTCGACGGATGGGGCGTGCTCCGGAGCCGGTGCGGATCGCCGCACGAAAGCGACGCCCTGTCGCTCGAGCCACGCAGCTACTTCACCGAAGCGGTTGGGATGGCGGGGGGCGAGCACGAGCAGTGTGCCGGGATGCACGGCGCAGACGCGTCTGTGGGCATCCAGCACCGCCTCTTCCTCGGTTCCGCCATGAGTGCTGCCCGCTACCCACACGAAACGGCGGAGCGCATATCGCTCGCGTAAGGCTTTGCCGCGCGGCACCGTGTCCGCCGGCAACGTGAAATCGAACTTGAGGTTGCCCGTGACGTACGTGCGCTCCTCGGGCGTGCCAAGAGCACGAAAGCGCTCTGCGTCTTTTTCGCCCTGCGCCGCGACCACGACGCCCCCTGCGACGGTTTCCTTGAACAAGGCGCCGAGGCGCCGGTAGCGATCCGTGGAGCGGCGCGACAGGCGTGCACTGGCGATGACCAGCGGAATCCGGCGCAGACGGCATCGGCGGTAGAGATTCGGCCAGAGCTCCGTCTCCATGATGACCGCGAGCCGCGGCCGCGTACGGTCGAGAAAGCGGCGGACGGACCCTGGCAGATCGAACGGCAGGTAGCGTACGTCGGCGGCGTCGCGGAACAACGTGCGTGCGCGGTCGGCGCCGGTTGGTGTGAATGTGGTCACCAGCACCGGCGTTTGCGGATAGCGATTTCGCAGCTCGGTGACGAGCGCTGCGGCCGCCTGTATTTCTCCGACCGACACGGCGTGCACCCAGATGGGAGAGCCGGCCACAGCAGAGCCGAGTCCGAACCGCTCGCCGAAGTTGCGCCAGTAGCTGCGATCCCGCAGGCCTCGCCACCCCAGCATCGCCGAGACGACCGGGGCGGCAAGGTACACCGCGGCCAGATACAGTGCTCTGGGGCCTATCGCTCCCGGGAGGCGGGACTCAGACCGGCGCATGGCGGGTGCGGTCAGCCGGCCGGCCCGTGGGCCTTGGAGGTGGACGGCTGTCGATAGCCGTCAAGGAGCGCATGCCAGTCGGCCTCGCCGAAACGATCGGGCGGCAGGCCATAGGTTATCTTCTCCAGTGAGCGTCGCAGCCGCACCAGATTGGCGTCGCGCCACAGACCCGCGCGCCGCAGCTGACAGCGATCGAAGTCGATCAGGTACACGACCTCCTCGCTGAGCAGCAGGTTGTGCGCGTTGAGATCCGCGTGACAGACTCCGAAGTCGTGGAAGCGTCGGATGCAGCGGCCGATCGAGATCCAGGTGACGATGGACAGGGCGCCAAGACCCAAGCACTCGGCGAGAGAGCCTACCGTCGCCAGCCGCTCCGTGATGATGTCACCGCGATAGGTGTTCCCCTGGCGGACGTAGCGGGCGGCGATCGGCGCCGGCACCGGCAGCCCCGCGCGATGCAGCCGGTACGTGATCGCCCACTCCGTGAACGGGCGCGTCTGCTCCTCGCCGCGCCAGATGTACTGGTCGGAAGAGAGCAGGGAAACGAGTCCGCCGCGACGATAGTGACGCAACACCAGCCCACGGTCCCGGCCGCGTACGAAATGCGTCGTTCCCCGACCCCTGGCAACGCCGTCGAGCTGACCGCGCGAGCCCCAGTAGCCCGGGTCGAACCAGGCAGCGGTCAAATTGCGAGCCCTGGAGGCGTCGTATAGCATGGCGCCCTTCTCGATGGCGCCGTGCTTCACTTCCGACCCCAGCGGCCAGCGCCTGCTCAACGGGTGCTCTCCGTGAAGTTGCCGCTCGACCGACCACCTCTCACCGTCTGCATCCTGAGACTCTCGGCGCTCGGCGACATCTGCCACGTCGTCCCCGTGGTCCGGACGCTGCAACGCACATGGCCGCAGACGAAGCTGACATGGATCATCGGCAAAGCGGAATCGCGCCTGATGGAGCTCATGGATGGCGTGGAGTTTATCACCGTCGACAAGCGCGCCGGGCTTGCGGCAGGTCGCGATCTGCGCGCCAGCATGAGGGGACGGCGCTTCGATGTGCTGCTGCACATGCAGCTCTCGCTGCGGGCGAGTCTGCTCTCGCGCCTGGTGCCGGCGACCATCCGACTCGGATTCGATTCGGCGCGCGCCCGGGAGCTGCAGTGGCTCTTCACCAATGCGCGGATCGCAGCCCGATCCCGCGAGCACGTTCTCGACAGCTTCTTCGGTTTTCCCGAGGCACTTGGCGTCCGCGGGCGCACTCTGCGCTGGGACGTTCCGTTGCCGCCGGCGGCGGTGGATTACGCGAAGACGCTGATTCCTGATGCGCGATCGACGCTCGTCATCAGCCCTTGCTCCAGTCACTCGCGCCGGAACTGGCGTCCGGAGGCTTACGCTGCCATCGCTGACCACGCGGTGCGGCGTCACGGAATGCGCGTGATTCTGGCAGGCGGACCGACGGTAGAGGAGAAGGCGGTCGGCGCGGCTATCGAGCGGGCGGTACACGTGCCCGTGGTGAATCAGATCGGGCGCGACACGCTGCCGCAGATGCTGGCGCTGCTTTCGTGCGCGACTGCGCTCCTTACGCCGGATTCCGGTCCCGCTCACATGGCCACGATGGTCGGCACGCCCGTGATCGGCCTCTACGCCGCGACCAATCCCGCGCGCAGCGGACCGTATCTCTCGCGCCGGTGGTGCGTGGATGCCTTTCCGGACGCGGCCCGCCGGTACCGCGGCCGGCCGCCCGAGGAGCTGCCCTGGACCGAGAAGATCGAGGAGCCCGGGGTGATGGACCTCATCGAGGTGGCCCAGGTCGCCGCGAAGCTCGACGAGTTGTTAGCATATGAGCCATGACCGACATCCTCGTGCCCATCTCCCCCGGGGAGCTGCTCGACAAGATCACCATCCTCAGGATCAAGACGGCGCGCATTCTCGATCCTGCCAAGCTGGCCAACGTGCGGCTCGAGCTCGGCCTGCTGGAGAAGACCTGGCGCGATTCGGGCTTCGCTGCGGCCGATGTCACCCGCGACGAGCGGGCACTGCAGGAAGTGAACGAGCGGCTGTGGGACATCGAGGACCGCATCCGTGAGAAGGAGGCTCGTCAGACCTTCGACCGGGACTTCATCGAGCTCGCCCGCGCCGTCTACCACTCGAACGACGAGCGGGCGGAGATCAAAAAGCGCGTCAACACCGCGCTGGGATCGCGGCTGGTCGAGGAGAAGTCTTACCAGAGCTACCGCTAGGGCGGCGGCGGTGCCGGTGGGGGCTTCGGAGTCGGAGGGGGCGAGGGAGGTGTCATGGCCTCCGGTGTGATCGCGCCGGGGGAGACCGAGGCGCTGGAGGTCAGCCAGCGGTTGATGGCCTGCACCTCATTGGCATCGAGCGTCCCCGCCGCGAACCGCAGCTGCACCACGCTGGCGATGTAGGCGTAGCGGCTGGAGGCATAGTTGGTCTTCGCCTGCACCAAAGTGCTCAAGGCATTGAGGACGTCGACTTCGGTTTGCGTACCGACGCGATAGCCCGCCTCAGTCGCCCGGTACGCGGTCTGGCTGGAGGTGAGCGCCTGTTGCAGCGCCTGGACGTGCGCGATGCCGCTGATCACACCGAGGTAGGAATCACGCGCCTGCTGCACGGTGGAGCGGGAAGACTGCTCAACGGCATCCTTGGCGGCGATCCACTGGTACTGCGCCTGATGCACGCGCGCTTCCGTCCCGCCGCCGCTGAAGATGGGCACGGTGACCTCGAGGCCGATCTGGCGGTCGTTGGACCAGGAGGGTAGGCCGTTGAAGGTGCCGAGGCCGATGATCGACTCATCGATGCTGGAGCTGTTGTAGGAGCGGCTGGCGACCAGGCTGACGGTGGGCAGATGGCCGCCGAAGGCGATGCGGACATTGTCACGGGCCACGTCCGCGGCGAGGCGGCTCGCGATGAGCGTGAGATTCTGCTGCAGGGAGGTCTGCACCCACTCGTTCTGATTGGCCGGGCTCGGCGTCACGAGCGGCATGTCGTTGCCGGGCTCTGACAGCGTGTCGTACTGCCGCCCAGTGATGACTTCGAGCTGGTCCACGGTATTGGCCAGCGCCTGCTTGTCGCCGATCACGGCCGCTGCCGCGGTATCGCGCGCCGCACGTGCCTGCTCGACATCGGTGATGGCGATGAGTCCCACCTGGAAGCGCTTGTTGGCCTGCTCGAGCTGCAGGTCGAACGCCTGCAGGGAAGACTCCTGTGCCTGCAGGGTATCGAGCGCCGAGAGCACATTGAAGTACGCGGTGGCGACCCGCAGGATAAGGTTCTGTGCCGCGGCCTCGTATGTCGCCTGCGCCTGGGCCACCTGCTTGTCGGCCGCCTTGAGGCTCATCCAGTCTGTCCAGGAGAAGAGCGCCTGGGAGAGGTTCAGGCTCCATTGCTTCGCGCTCGAATTCGTCGCGGCGAAGAAGGAGTTGGGCACGGTCACACCGGTCGGACTTTGGCCGAGCTGGGTCGAGAGGCCCGCGGAATGGGCCCATGTCTTGCCCGCCGATCCCGAGATCTGCGGCAGCAGCGCCGCCCAGGCTTCCGGGCGCGCCTCGCGCGCAGCCATGTAGGTCGCATGGGCCTGCTGATAGGTGGGGTCATTGGCCAGGGCGTCCTGGTAGACCTGGGCGAAATCCGCGGCGCCTGCGGCGGCCGGGATTCCGATGGCAAAGCCGGCGCACAAAAGGGCCAGGCTCGATGTCCGTACGGCGGGGTGCATAGTCTTGCCGAGATGCTCTCGAGTCTTGAAGAGGCTCTTAGAACACAAAACCCTGCGGCCGAGTTGCATGTACGAGCGGATCGATCACCGTCTCGAACAGGCTCTCCGTACCCCAGGCGTCTTCCGAGATGCGGCGGATGAGACGCGCCTCCATGACCGGAGGCTCGCCCACCACCACGAAGAGTCGCCCACCGACCGCGAGCTGCAGCTGGAAACGCTCGTCAGGCACGGGCAGCGAGGCGGTAATGGCAATTGCGTCGTAACGCGTGTCGGCATCGACCCGGGCCGCATCCTGCCCGGTCGCATCCTGCGTCACGACGTCCACGTCCCTGAAGCCAAGGGAGGCGATGTTGCGACGTGCAAGCTCCGCGAGGTCGGGGAAGATCTCGAGCGACCGGACAGATGCGCCGCCCTCCCGCAGACAGGCCGTCACGAATCCCGAGCCGGTCCCGATCTCGAGCACCCGCTCACTGCCCGTGAGCGTGAGGGCCTGGAGGAGCCTGCCGACGACGCTCGGGCGCAGCATGTGCTGGCCGCAAGGCAGGGGAATTTCCACGTCCGCAAAGGCCAGGAAACGATGCTGGGGCGAGACGAAAGCCTCGCGCGGCACCTTGCGCAGAGTCTCGAGCACTCGCGCATCGAGCACGTCCCAGGCACGCACCTGCTGCTCGATCATCTGCTCGCGCGCTTGGACCGTGGACATCGTGACTGGCGCTCCGATTGGACTTATTGCATCCCGGGGACTGGGCTCGTGAAGTTACGGGTTTTCGTGGCTCCTGCCAAGCCGCTTTGCGATGAGATATGGTGAAATGCCGACGGGACGCCGGACACCTACGCTATGCTTTCCGTCGTCCGCTCCCCGGGCACGAGAATAATGAAAAGCAATCCCGGACTGCTTGTCGGCCGTTACCTCATGACGCTGAAACGAAGCGCTCGCTCGGACAGGAATTCACCCCTGCAGCAGCGGGGACAAGCCCCAGGCGGGGCTGCCTAAGTGTCCGCCATCGCGCTGTTGTGCATCGTGCTCGCGCTCGCCGCGGCCGTTCTCCTGTGGCTTCATATGGCCCAGCGGCGAGAGCTGAGGGACGTCAGCGACCTGTCGCAGCAGTTGCAGCGCATCGCCATCGGTGGCTCGCTCGGCGGCCGCGTCGAGTCGGGAAGCCCGAAGCCGGAGCTGTCCGCGCTGGTGACTGCAATCAACCACCTGTTGACACGCGCGGCCGCCGAGCGTGACGGCGGCCGCGTGACGCCGAAGCTCTTCGCGGAGCTCGGCGAGCGCATCCACGAGGCGGTGCTGGTGCATCGTGAGGTCATTCTTTATGCCAACCGGCAGTTCGCCGGGCTGGTCGGCGCGGATCGCGCCGATCTTGCCGGTCGCCGGCTGGGCGACCTGGTGGCACCGGAGTATGCCGAGCTCGTGCACGAGAACATCCGCCGGCGCCTCGCCGGCGAGCCGGCGGCCGAACGATACGAAGTGGAAGTGCTCGGTCGTGAAGCCCAGGTGAGCCGTCTCGAGATCTCCTCCGCGCGCGTGGACTATGACGGCGGCAGCGCGCTTCTCATGACGGGGGTGGAAATACTGCCCACCCAGACCGTCGAGGCGTTGCGCCTGAAGTCCGAAGGCGACTCCACGGCCTATCTGCTCGCTCTCAACTCACTGGTCGAGGCCGTCATTGCCATGGACGTCGAGGGCCGCATCACCTACGTCAACCCGGCGGCGGAGCGGCTGGCCGCGACCCCGGCCGATCAGGCCCTCGGCAGAACGCTGGAGGAGATCGTGGGAATGGTCGATGAGACCGACCGGCGCCTGCTCGCAGATCCGGTGCGCCAGGCGCTCACGAGCGGCGCGCCGGTGACTCTCGGCCGCCGCGCCCTGCTCATCTCCCGCGCCAACGCCAGCGAGCACTCGATCGAGCTGTCCGCGACGCCGATGCGCAATGCGGCCGGCGAGCAGGTCGGCGCCGTGGTCCTGCTCCACGACGTCTCCGAGCAGCGAGGACTCGCCCGCCAGATGTCCTATCAGGCGACTCACGATGCGCTCACCGGACTCGTCAATCGGCGCGAGTTCGAGCGACGGCTGGAGGAGGCCATCGAAAGCGGCCACCGCGGCGACGGACAGCACGTGTTGTGTTATCTCGACCTCGATCGCTTCAAGGTGGTCAACGACACGAGTGGCCATCTCGCCGGCGACAGCATGCTGCGCGAGGTGGCGAAGCTCCTGCGCGATGCGGTGCGCGACAGCGACACCGTCGGGCGCCTCGGCGGCGACGAGTTTGGCATGCTGCTCGTCGGCTGTCCGCTCGAGAAGGCCCGCCAGATCGCCGATGACGTCTGTCGCTCCGTGGGCGAGCACCGCTTCGTCTGGCGCGACAAGATATTCAACATCGGCATCTCGGTAGGTCTGGTGGAGATCTCGCGTGAGAGCGGCACGATCGAGGAGCTGCTCGCCGCGGCTGATTCCGCCTGTTACGTCGCCAAGAAGCAGGGCTCAGGCCACGTGGCCGTGTACTCGGCCCGCGATGAGGCGCTCGCCCGCCACACCGGCGAGATCCAGTGGCTGCAGAAGCTGCAGAGCGCACTCAAGGAAAACCGCTTCCAGCTCTTTCACCAGCCCATCGTGCCGGCCTACGGCTCCGAGGGCGGCGGGCCGGCGATGGAGGTGTTGGTGCGGCTGCAGGACGAGAACGGCCATCAGGTGCAGCCGGCGGAGTTCGTGCGGGCGGCGGAGCGTTACCGGCTCATGGGCCTGGTGGATCGATGGGTGGTGCAGACGACGCTCGCGGCCCTGGGGCGGGGCGCGATTCCCATGCCGAGCGATCGCTGCGTCGCCATCAACGTCTCCGGTCAGACGCTCGCGGACTCGCAATTCCTCGAGTTCGTGGTCGAGTGCCTGGACAGCACCGGCGTGCTGCCGTCGCAGGTCTGCTTCGAGATCAGCGAGACGGCCGTCGTGGCAAATCTCGAGCACGCGCGCCGCTTCGTCGGCGTGCTGCACGGAATGGGATGTCAGTTCGCGCTGGATGACTTCGGCTCGGGCGTCGGCTCGTTCTCCAACCTGAAGAGCCTGCCGATGGATTACCTCAAGATCGACGGCTCCTTCATCCGCAATCTCGCGCGCGACTCCGTCAACCAGGCGATGGTCACAGCGATGATCAAGCTGGCGCGTACCCTCAACTTCAGGGTGATCGCCGAGCAGGTCGAGGACAGCGCGGCGCTCGAGGCAGCGCGGCGGATGGGCGTCGACTTCCTACAGGGCTATGCTATTGCTCGGCCGCTACCGTTACCGCTGGCGGCCTAATTCATTCACTTGCCTTTGGTCTTCGGCTCGAACTGCAGGGCGGCGCCGTTCATGCAGTAGCGCAAGCCTGTTGGCTTGGGGCCGTCGGGGAAGACGTGACCGAGGTGTCCGCCGCAGTGCGCGCAATGCACCTCAGTGCGCTTCATCAGATGGCCGTGGTCCTCGCGCGTGGCGACCGCCCCGGCGATAGGCTGAAGGAAGCTCGGCCAGCCGGTGCCGCTCTCGAACTTCGCCCGTGACTCGTAGAGCGGCTGCCCGCAGCCGGCGCAGCGGAATACGCCCTCGCGGTGCTCATCGTTGAGCGTGCTGGTGCCGGACCGCTCGGTGCCATGGCGGCGAAGCACGCGGTACTGCTCCGGGGTGAGCCCGGCGCGCCACTCTTCGTCGGTCTTCTCGACCGGGAACTGCTCTTTGGATTCCACGCCCGGCACCTCTGGCTTGCTGCGAATCATCAGTGGGAGTCCAACAGGTCGGCAGCGGCCTCGTCAAGCTCCTGGCGGCGCGCGCCTGCACACGGGCTGCGAAAATCCCCCGCGAGTGCCATCGGCACGAAAGCAACAGTCAAGGCCCGGAAAGCAGCGCCTGCGTAATCAATGAGTTGCGGGTTTTCTCGAGGTGGCCGCAGGCGCTACTGTCGGGCGGCGCCAACAACCAACAGACGGCTGGCGATGCAAACCAACGGTGCAAGTTGCCCGCGGGCGTGGTAAGAAGGGCGCCCATTCATGCACGAGAGCGAGCAGCAGGAGGCGCCCAGCGTATGCAGCTTGCCCGTTTATGGCGTGAGCACCTTGCCGCAGGTTGCCCTCGCGAGCTCACCGGCGTCGAGATCGCCGGCAGCGACGCGCGTACCCTTGATGCCGAGATCACGGCCTGCGTGAGCGCGCTCATCTGTAGGTCGATGACGGTGGACGAGCGCATCGAGCGCCGTCTCGCTGAGATCAGAGAAGCGCTCGTCACCAAGCAGGCACAGGCCGATGAGCCCGTGGCTACGTACTACGCGCGGCTCAACCAGCTGGTCGGGGCAATGCTCACCGAGTCCCGCGGCGGTGGCAGGGCCTGATCGGGTCCTTACCGCGTTCCGCTAAATTCCATTGAATCCTGGCCGGGCCGCGCCACGGACCGTGGCGGCAGTGCCACCCGCCCGCGCATCCGAGCCCCTCGCACGATTCTTGCTCAGCTTGGGCTGGGTAGGTATCCAGGAACACACTCCGTGGGATCCTCGAGTCTGGCAGGAGAGACTGTGGTGGAGGACTTGCCGCGCGCGGAAGTGCCGCTCAAGGTGCTGGTGGTGGATGATCAGGCCGATTCCGCCGATGCCGTGGCCTGCCTCCTGTCGATGATGGGCCACCACGTGCACACGGCCTATGGGCCTCACGAGGCCCTGGAGAAGTACCGGCAGGTGCACCCGGAGGTCGTCTTCATGGACATCAGCATGCCCGAGCTGAGCGGCCTCGAGACGGCCGCCCGAATCCGCTCCATGCCGGAGGGCACCTCGACCACCATCATCGCGCTCACCGGCCTCGGTCACGAGGCCGATCGCCGCCGCTCGCGCGAGGCGAGCATCGACCACCACGTCGTCAAGCCCGCGTCCCCGGCCCTCCTTCACCGCCTCCTAAGCGCCATTCCCCACGCCTGACCTCCTGTCCGGCGCCCGAAAGCAAATGAGTAAGCGGCCCAGGGCCGTTCCCTGGGCCGCGACGTGGATCCAGTACGTCGGCTGGCCGCGCAAAGCGGCAGGATGCCGACTTTGCGCCCCGCTGCTGCTTACAGCAGCGGGATCATAAGAAGCGCTACGATGTTGATGATCTTGATCAGGGGGTTGATGGCGGGGCCGGCGGTGTCCTTGTACGGGTCACCGACCGTATCGCCGGTCACAGCGGCTTTGTGGGCATCGGACCCTTTGCCGCCGTAGTTGCCTTCCTCGATGTACTTCTTCGCGTTGTCCCAGGCGCCGCCGCCGGTCGTCATGGAGACGGCCACGAAGAGGCCGGTCACGATGGTGCCGATGAGAAGCCCGCCGAGCGCCTTGATGCCGGCGCCGGGGCCGAGCAGGTAGTTCATCACCACCACCAGCACGATGGGCACGACTATCGGCAGGAGCGACGGGATGATCATCTCGCCGATTGCGGCACGGGTCAGCAGGTCGACCGCGCGTGAGTAGTCGGGCTTGGCGGTGCCCTCCATGATGCCCTTGATCTCGCGGAACTGGCGGCGGACCTCCGTGACCACGGAGCTGGCGGCGCGTCCGACTGCCTCCATCGCGAGCGCGCCGAAAAGGTAGGGGACCAGTCCGCCGATGAACAGGCCGATGATGACCGCCGGATCGGACAGAGAGAATGCGACGAGCTTGCCTGCCGACTCGAGGTTGTGGGTGTAGTCCGCGAAGAGCACGAGCGCTGCGAGGGCGGCCGAGCCGATGGCGTATCCCTTGGTGACCGCCTTCGTCGTATTGCCGACCGCATCGAGAGGGTCGGTGATGTCGCGCACCTGCTTCGGCAGGCCCGCCATCTCCGCGATGCCGCCCGCATTGTCGGTGATCGGGCCGTACGCATCGAGTGCGACGATCATGCCGGTCATGGAGAGCATGGCAGTGGCGGCGATCGCGATGCCATAGAGGCCGGCCCCGCTCGCCTCACCCAGCTTGAAGGAGCCCCAGATGGCCAGACACACCGCAATGACGGGCAGTGCGGTCGCCTTCATGGATACGCCCAGGCCCGCGATGATGTTGGTTGCGTGGCCGGTCTGCGATGCGGCGGCGACCTTGCGCACCGGGCTGTACTCGGTGGCCGTGTAGTACTCGGTGATGACGATGAGCGCCGCGGTGAGGCCGAGGCCGATGAGCGAGCAGCCGAAGAGCGAGTTGCCCTCGGCGGGCATCAGCGCGTGCGTGATGAAGTAGAAGCCGACCGCCGAAACGATGCCGGAGACTATGACGCCCTTGTAGAGGGCGTTCATGATCTTGCCGCCCTCGCGTGTCGAGACGAAGAAAGTGCCGATGATCGAGGAGACGATCGACACCGCGCCGAGCGCGAGCGGATAGACCGCAGCGTTGAAGCCGGCCGCTACGCTCTGCTTGGCGAAGAGCAGCCCGCCCAGCAGCATCGTCGCGACCACGGTGACGGCGTAGGTCTCGAACAGGTCCGCGGCCATGCCCGCGCAATCGCCCACGTTGTCGCCGACGTTATCGGCGATCACTGCCGGATTGCGCGGGTCGTCCTCCGGGATGCCGGCCTCCACCTTGCCGACGAGGTCGGCACCGACGTCCGCACCCTTCGTGAAGATGCCGCCGCCGAGGCGAGCGAAGATCGAGATCAGCGAGCCGCCGAAGGCCAGCCCGACCAGCGCGTGCAGCGCCGCCTCGTCACCGATGAGGTGACGCAGGAACGCGAAGTAGCCGGCGACACCGAGCAGGGCCAGGCCGACGACCAGCATGCCGGTGATCGCGCCGCCGCGGAA
>Ga0134128_10004871_pt1 | contig 16350 bp, 12 predicted proteins | sample KB31754_FD_96462 | JGI IMG/M metagenome (GOLD analysis project Ga0134128, IMG submission 96462) | Terrestrial soil microbial communities with excess Nitrogen fertilizer from Kellogg Biological Station, Michigan, USA - KB3-175-4 | ecosystem: Environmental > Terrestrial > Soil > Unclassified ...
ATTCAATGCCTTAGGAACAAAAACATCCGGTCAAGTGGGTTTTTTCTTAGGTTCGACTTTAATTATTTCTCCGTTTAAATTTCGCGTTATTTCTAGTATCTTTTCGTTAGTCATGACATTACCATGTTCTATCTTGTGATCGGTGATGGTAACTTTATGAATTATTTGTTCATTAAAAATGAAAGGGATTAAGAGCAGGTAGGTTCATTGTCATTCTTGGTCGATTTTGCTATATTCTTCTTTGATTAATTCAAATCACTTTTCTTCCACCATTTAAAGTTGTTAATTTCTAACTATTCCTACTTTTAAGGGCTCAGCTTTAAATAACTTATTGGCATAAGTAATTAAGCGATCAAGAGTGAAGCAGTTAAAACGATAATGTAAAATATCTTTCGTTTCAGGTAAGGTTAATTCTATTTGCTTAGTTATTTCTTCATCGGTTAGTTTGTATTTACGTTGATAAATTAAGATTTCTCGGCAAATTTCATATTTACTTTTTTCGAGAGAGGTGGGGTTTTTAGGTAAAACTCAGGAGCCGCCTTGATAATTTGGACTAGATAATTGGTTAAGGTATTCCTTGAATTCTGAATCGGGATATTGGCTTTGATTAGTTGATTTATTTTTCTTTGTCATAATAAAAGATTTTATGAGATTAATCTTTAACTCCTTCCTAACCTTTCCAAATAAACTCTTAAACTCTCTTCAATGATGGCGGTTCTTTGACCTTCCGGTAGAGAATAATAAAAATTCAACAAACTAGGATTTAAAGAAAAGCGTACCGTGATTTCTCTTTTGGGAGCAAATTTGTCTCGTTCAATAAGATTAGCCTTAATTTCTCCTTTCTGGTAAGCCTCTAAACTTTTTCTAATTAATTCTGATAGGGAACCATAAGCAAAATTGTTTTGTACTCATTGGGATTTAAGCATATTTTCGGCTTGCTGACATAGATGAGCATTCAAGGCAAAAGTAATCCTCATGCTCCGGTTAAGTTTTTTGGTTTCCTCAACGTTAGTTTGGTTAGTGATTTTTCTCATAATGTTTAAATAATTGGGTGAAACTTTCTTGGGCTTGTTGGCTTTCTTTTTGGGTAAAAAAGTTTGCTGGACTACCGTTTAAGAGAGAACCATACAAAGCAGGGCGCTGGGATAGAGGAGGTAAAACTACTCCTGCTTTCATGTCTCGTCTCGTCTCGTTTAATTGGTTTAAGCCTTCTCGTTGCTCTTTGGTTTTTTGGTAACGATTAGGGAGAAAGTAGACTTTTTTCTGTTGACTTTTAGGCAAAGAATTAAATCAAGGTATAATTACTTGTAAATCAACGTAATGGGGAATAAAGGGCACCAGAATAATATTGGCTTGTTTAATATGGGTTAAATATCCTCCGCTGACTCCGGCCGTGTCGATTATTTGATAATCTACTGGTGGGGGAGACGAGACGGGACGTTTTTCTTGAAGACAGTTATTTACTCAGGCTTGGAGGGCTTGGTTGGGATCGGTATCAATTAATTGGACTTTTTTGTTTTGGTGATTTAGGTATTCAGCCAGTAAAGCAGCGATGGTAGTTTTACCGGTGCCGCCTTTATTGCCGGTGATTACTACTTTAGTTAAAGGCATGACGAGACGAGACATGATATATAATATAATTTTTAAGGAATAGTTTTAGTTTGTTAGTTATTTCTAAGTGGTGTTTGAATGATTTGAGCAGTTTGTTGATGATTAATAAATTCATTTCTTAAATTTTCTAAGTTACCAAAATTTAAAACTTCTTCCGGAGTTAATTTTTTAACAAATTTTAAAAAGTGAGCGAAATCAGCATCTTGGGGAGTTAGTCCGATATTTATCCATTCTTGAGTTTGCTGATAGGTGAAATGGTGATTAGGTCAGGGTTGGGTTAATTGAGGAGTAAAGTTAGGATGAATATTAGTTCAGTTTTGAACATCCGGCTGATTTTTTTTTCCTTGGACTTGTAGATTCATTAATTGTCCCTCTAACTGCTTAATTTTTTCCTTTAATCACTCAGTTTGCTGAGTTTTTTCTTGGCAAGCTAGCTCATTTTTACTCAGTTGCTCTTCAATAGTTTGTAAAAGAGATGAATTATTAATTGCTCGTAATTGTCTACTTTCAGTTTGAAGCTGTTGATTTTCATCTTGGAGACTTTGAATTTGTTTTTGAGCTAAATTTAAATCATTATTAATTTCTGCTAATAGATTTTTGATTTGTTGAATTCTTTCGCTTGCTTGGTTTTGACTTAGCAAGTTTTCGGTTTTGGTTCGTTTAGTTGGTTCAATAGCGTCTTGAATGTTTAATTTTTCAATTTTACGCTTTAGGCTACTAGTCTCTGATTGATTGGTTAGGCTTTCTAGGCTTTCTATTTGACTAAATTGATCAGAATCCGTCAGTTGCCGATGTCTCTTAGTTGCTGATAAGTTATTAACCTGTTCATCATTAAAGTCATTAAGATTTAGTTGGATGAGTTTACGTTTCAAACTACTAGTTTCACTTCTGACTTCCGGTTCAACATAGCTGATTTGTTCTTGCTTTTGTAATCAATCTATTATCATTTGTTTACTGCTACTTTCAAGTTCAATTTCAATATTATTTTTTTCTTCTAACTCTAATTCCCATTCTACCAATTCTTCACAGTCATTTAAAATTCGTTGCACGCCATTCATAACTTTTTTATCTAACTTAATTTGCAACTGATCCTTGATTTTTTTACATTGGCTTTCGTATTCGTTACACTTATCATAATAATCAGAAGAATCAATTTCTTGCTTTTTAAATTTAATGAATTCAAGGTAGTTTGTCACTAACTCTTGTAATAGTTCTCTTTCGTTTTTAGAAGCGAAACAAAGATAGGCTTGAATTATTTTTTCTTTTTGTTTTTTAATAAGGTTAGTCAGCATTTGGATTCTTTCTAATAAGAATCTAATTTCCTTCTCTTTTTGTTCAAAAAATGGTTTGTTTATTGTTGAAAATAAAGAAGCTAAGCTTCGTAAGTCTCCATGAAAGGTGCCGGTACGCACATTAAGGAAAATGCCTTGTTGTTGTAAAAACTCGCGAATGTTAGGAATCATAATGTTGTTATTTTTTATAGTTTTTTCTAGTAATTTAAAAAAGGCTTGGTTTTCTTTTCAGGCTTGGGGATTATAGCTATCTTCAAATAATAAAAAATGATAGCCTTGTAATTCTTTTAGAATGTTTTTACACATACCATTTTCTTTTCGTAAAATTAAGAAACGATCGCCTTCTCTTAATCGTTTCCGTTCATAACAATGAATTACCTCCACATTATCAGGTAAATATTCCAAACCACTATCGACGTCAGTATCAGAAATATCTAACCACTTTAACTTATTCAATTTTTTTAAAGCTTCTAATGTTCCATAAAAACGAGTATTACTTAAAGCAATTTTCTCTAAGTTCTTAAACTTGCTTAGAAAAGATAAATCTTGACTGATATCATTGCTACTAACATCTAAATAGGTTAAATTTTTTGGACTTAGATTATGAAGAAAATCTAATGCACGAAGTCGATTGCAGGATGCGTTAATTTCTTGCAATTGAGGGCAATTATTAATATTTACTTTTTTGATCCCGCAATCTCGAACATTAAGCATTTTTAATTTAGGTAAATTATTTAGAGTTATACTTGAAAAACCACTATCTTCGTCTGAACAATTAAACTCTTCCAAATTTTCCCAACTTTCAATAATCAAATCACCTTTTAATTTTTTATGAAAAATACTTAGGTTAGTGATCAGTTTTCTTTTTTTAGCAGGGTATCAAAACTCTAACCAAGTTTGAACACTATAATATTCTCTAGCCAATTGTATTAAATCACTAGTTGATAATAGTGAAGGTTCATGACCTTTGATTTTTAAATAATAAGCAAATTCAGAAGAGTAGGGATTCAATCCCTTGTCAATTCAATCTTTAGTTTGTCGATAGTCAAAATTCAAGTTTACTCAGTTTTCTTTTATTTGTCAAAATCTGAAACTTGAATCAATATTTTCCCAATTACCGATTTCTTCAATTTTTTCTTCTTCATTAAAAGAAATGCTTTTGTTTTTTTTATGGTACTTATTTAAATTATTATATTCTTCTCTTAGTTTATTTATATCAACATAGTGTCAAGCTTCTCAAGGAGTGATTTCTTTTTCTTGTAAATACTTGGCTAGACCACTTTCACTAGGTTTTAATCTTGGACTCCAATAATCTTTGACTCATTCTTTTGTTTGTTCATAAGTAAAACCTTTTGCTATTCATTTTTCTAGTGATTCAGGAGTAAGAAAAAGATCTTCTTGAGGAAAAGTATTATTGTTATTATATTCCGTCCTTAATTTATATAAGTTATTTTTTATTTCTTGCGGATCAAGATTTTTCTCTTTTTTTAAATAATTAGCAAGACCATGATCGTAAGCATTTAAACCAATTTCCTTCCAAAATTTAATTTCTTCAAGCGTAAAGCCGATTTTCAGTCATTTTTTTAATTCTTTTCTATTAGTAAATAAATACAATTGTCAGTCTATTTCGTTAACTTTGCTTTGAGGTCTTAATTCAGCAGAATAGTGAACAGCGCTATGGCTATTAACCCCATCTAGACTAATAGGTAAATATTCAACCCCGCTATTCAAGTCGGTATTACTGATGCTTAAATATTCTAATTTGCTTGCATCTTTCAGATGACTTAGAGAACCATAAAAACGATTATAAATTCCTTGCTTAATCTTTTCTTGATTGTGGTTTCCTAAGCTTAATCACTTTAAATATGATAAATGGTTCAAAAAAGATAAATCTTGCTGAATAAAATTGTTATCATTAACAGATAATGACTCCAATTTGTTATTTTGACCTAAATCAAGATCATTTAAAAGGTTATCGGAACAACTAAATAATTTTAATTTAGGAAAAACTTGAAGATCTAACTCAACAAGTCTGTTATTATAACAAGATAATCATTCTAAATTAGGACAATTGATTATTTCCAATTCTGTTAATTGATTATTACTACAATCTAGATTGATTAACTGCGGACAATTATTTATTTGGAGTTTAGTTAAATTTCCTTTGTCGACGTAATTTCCGTTAATTTTTATTTCTTTTAGGTAGGGTAAATTGCTAATGATTAACTTACCATCAATTCGTTCCTGAAGATCTAATTCAATTTTTTTTACCTCTTGCTTATTAGGATATTTCCAATCTAGTCAATCTTGGGCTTTTATTTTGACAAGGGTTCCTTTGTATCCTAATACTTTGTTTATTAATCTGCCTAATTTAGGGTTACCAGTGATAATTATTTCTTGTAAACTACGAAAATCGGTCAAGTCTAGATTTCCTTCTAAATTAAGATTCTTGAGATTAAGTTTTTCGATAACTCATCTTTTATTTTTTGGATAATGTTGATCTAAGTATTCTTGAGCTTGTATTACAATCGAATAGTTATCGCCACGACTACCCTCTTTAGAAGTTTCGCTATCTTTTTGGAGTGTTTTTGTTACATAATCGCTCTGGTGATATACAGAATTTGGTCGCCAAGTCAAATGTTTTTTATATTTTTTCCTTAAAAATTTTTCTTCGTTATGATTTAATTCTTGTGGTTTTCTTCAAACTCAATTCTTCAATCATTGAACATAGCCAACATCAATTGGTTTTATAAAACCAGTATTTATTCACTCTTGAACCGCTTGAGTAGTAAATCCTCATTCCATTCACTCTTTTTGTAATTCAGGAGTAAAATCGGAATGGATACTTTTCCAATTATTAATCATACATCAGGTTTTTATTAAACATCTGCCTTCTATTTAATTATTCTGTGTTATTCCTTATTTCCTTTTTTTAGTTGTTTTATTAGCCATTCAAAACCCTTTACTAGGTTTGAATGAAATGCGATTAGTTAGTTTAACACTTTTCATTAAATCTTGTTTTTTCTTTTGACAATCTTTACAATTTCTGGTGTCTCTAACTAAGTCTCTAAACTTATCTGATTTAGCGTAAAAGGAAACTCCTTTGCCTTTATTAATTTTCTTGAAATCAGTTAGAGATTTTTCGTGTTTGCTGCAATTCTTACTGCCTTTGGCTTTGGTAGCACCTCTTTGGATAGTGAAATAACCTTTAAAACTAATGCTCTCGCCTTGGAGAAGTTTTTGCTTAGCGACTTCCAGAAAAGCAACTAAGACTTTTTTGGTTGTTTCATTGCTATTGATTTTACTTTTTTTATTTACCTCTTGGGTGATTTGTTGTATTCCTTGCATAATAGAGATTTTAAGTTGTTAAAGAACTTTCAGAGAAAATCTCTAATGATAGACAGCAAAAAATTAAGAGCAAGTCTAAAAAATCTTAATATAAAAAAATCTAGAAAGCCTAAAATATAACTTGTGAAAAAAATAAATATCCGCACATTGAAAAATAAAGCACACGAGGGGTGCAATTAACAATGGTGCTGTTAAATTCTTTTAGTGCAACTATCATAAATTTAAGTACTGAGCGGTTGAATTTGGTGTCGAAAGATTGCGGCGGTCATGGAGATTTTTCGAAAGGAAGGAACCCAGCTCAGACTATTCAACCAATGAGTGCTATTTTCTGCCGTACAGAATCAACTTGGGACACTTCTGGAAACCAAGCAACAATAACTTATAGGAGCGAGAGTGGTGCTCAGGTGCAGTTTCATTGGTGAGTTAAGGGCATTATTAGTAATGTCGGTAGTTTAATTAGCAATATTTTTAACAAAAATAAAAAAGTAGATACTAGTATAGAGTATTGGGGAGTTCCATGACAACGAACCCCAAATTCTTCGCCGAGATTATTAGTAGCAAACACTACTAACACAGGAGATGGATCACATGCTAGTGTAGTATTCATAGTTTATCCAACTCCTGGAGTAGAACAATTACCATATTCAAATAGTAGTCAAGCAGTACCAAAAAATCCATTAGGAGGATGTGATATGGTACTTTCAGTATCTGAGGAATTACTCAATGGCCAGTTAGATGCCCTATGGTTTATGGGAATAATTTCCCGAAAATGGGAATATCAAGGTGATCTGGGAAGCTTTACCTTCGCTATCAACTCTCCTAAAATCTCAATCACGAAGTCTACTAAAAACACTCATTTATTAAAATGTTCAATATCATTTCAAGGCGGTAGCTTTACTGTTAGAGGTCAGAAATATGACATTAAGAAGGATTGATTGTACGTATTTGATGTACCGTATAGTTTTATTTCATTTAGCAACACTCCAAATAATATAAAAAGCAACGTACCCACGAAACTATTACCAACGGTTCAATATAATATTGGTAAGGTAGTAAAAGATAGTGGTATATCTGCTTCTGGCTTCACTGTCCATCAGTTATTCCTCGATATGGCTAAGGCTGAGGGTGCTAATTATGATAAACAGTTATCAAAATTTAGTGGTGTTGATGAGAAAAACACGAATTTATTTTCCATTCTTATGGGCAACTACATAAAAACCTTCAAGCTTGAAAACAATGCCTATGTCTTAGGATATTCTGTGACTGCCCCGGCAGTAGCAAGCACTACAATCCCTAAGATTTATCCTTCCGATGTTAGAATTTACCCAGTTTATGATCCAAATAACCCAAATAACAACTCACTAAACTATTTGATGGTGACCGGCAAGCAGTTCAGTAGTCCTGTCTCGAGTATTCCCAATAGTCTTTTGAATGGTAATGACATGTCTTTCTCAGTGTCCTATATTCTATTCAATGAACAATACCTTAGTAAATTGGTCAAACAAATTAGTGACCAACTTGATGCACAGAAAGACAAACTTGCCTTTCCTATTACACAAATAACTTCTACTGAACAGGGAAATTATTCTTGAAGTAGCTTTAAGCAAAATAGCGGAAATGCTGACAATCTCTATACAATTAATTCCTTCAAAGACAATGAAGAGAAATTATATCATGATCATAGTGCTGCCTATGGGCAAGGATTTTGCCTTAATCTGTTACAGTGCACTGATTCAAAAAACCAGATGAACTATCTAGCGCTTAATATCGAAATACCAAATGTAAGGACATTGCAAGAAGGACGTATAGGTGGATTTATTAGTAAGGATGGCTGATCAGCTGCATGAGCGGAGACTAGTCAAGAAGGTAGCAGTCCTGCCAAACTTGCCATAGTGATAGAGCCTGGTAGTCAAGGAGTCATTCAGGCTAGAGTAACCAAAACTGAAGATGGCCAAAGTCTAGAGATGTTTAATGATTTTTCTCCTAAAGAGCAAGCTACCCAGTGGAAAGAAAAAGCCGATAGCACATATTTAAAAGGATTTAATAGCCTTGATAAAGTTGGCATAAAATTTGACGTCGCTTTCACCAGTTCCTTAATTTTACCTACAGATAGCTTACTGCTTTATAAAGGGGTAGGTTTTTTGAATCAAGTTCCGAGTAATTCAAAAAATTTACGTGCGCCAATTAGCTATCATTCATTCTTAAAAGGTGGCAAACCAGGAATACCAGTTGGTGCCTCGGCAGATAACGCAGTAGTTTTTGGAGCTAGTTACACTCAGTAGGAGAGCTTGAAGGCGCGATCAATAGTAAACAAATTATGGAAAAAGAAATAAAACAAGAAATAAAAATAGAATACGTTAGCAGCTTAGTAGGGCATGAGGTTCCGTTGGAGCCGATAGACATTACTAAAAACAAGAAATTCAAAGCAGCGGTTGGAGTTAATTACTTACCATTGTTGTTCTTTATTGGCAGTGACGGAGCATTTCATTTTGCCACTACGCAAAATGAGAAAGGTACTAGTGCAGATTGAAGCAATCATAATTTAAGTGCAGTTTTAGGCGACAAGATAACTATAACAGATTTTAACGTAGTACAAGATGATCAAACTAAAGAAAAAGAATTTACGATTTTCTTAGCCACGTTAGATGCTAATAAAGTTCCTCATTTTTATCGAACAAATAAGTTACCGCAGAATTTTGACGGTAAAAAGATAGACAAATCTTTCTGAAAAGAATTAAAGCTTCATTCCAGCATCCAAGGCTCAAAAATCAATGGCATATATTTTGATAACGCTGGATCAATTATCACTACTTTAGGTTCAGATTCAAGTGGTGTAAAAGATGCAGAGTGTTATTATATTGATGATTCCACTTGTCAGGAGTTAAAACTGCCTTTTAATGCAAGTCAAATTAAGAGTGTCAAAATAGGTCAGTTACAAGAACCAGAGTGGGTCTCGGCTGTAGCGGGTTGTTTTATGCTCTACGAAGCAGGAGCTGAACCCCAAATTATCTTTTTACCTTTCCCTAATCAGCATAAAGCTATTTCAAAAAGCCTCTTCTTATACCAATTGCCTTATGATTTCCTAAAAAGTGTTAATACTGAGCAGAATAATAAGAATGCAATTTACGTATTACCACCACCGGCTGCTAATAAATCAAGCATTTTGTACGTGGTTGGTAACGGTATAGCAGAATGTACCTTCTATACTGCGGACTGTTGTAAAATTATCGTTCAACCAGTGCAAGGCATAACCTACAAGGAAGTATTAGTAGTAGGTTCTGGTGACCATAGGACTTTGTACGTGGTTCAGGAGACAGCTGGTCAGGTAAGTGCACTATCCCAAACTGATAATTACACAAAAAATGGAAAGTTATCTAAAAAAGAAGGCAATAATACAAATACTGACTCTTGGTTGCCTCTTATGGCATTTGCCACCGACATTGTTGAATTTGACAGTGTCCTGATTGAAGATCCAATCACTAACCAACCTGTCAACCACTTAGTAGCAGTCGATAACACAGGAAATGTCCAACACCTAATCCAAACCCCTACTAAAGGTTGAACTACTACTCCTATTTTTATACCTTCCGATAAAACCCGAGACGTTACTGGCTACGCGGCCTTTATTACGATAGGTACTGAGGATCAAGCGGAGCAAATTTTAGGCAAATCAATCTTTATCACTGGCTCAGTCGATGCTACCTTACTAATTGACGATGCCTCTTATCGGGTAGGACCTAATATTCCTCCTGCAGAAATAGTACTGAAAAGCAACAGCTTTTATGCTGAATACTATTCAGATGAGCTTACTAGTTTAGTACTATATGTTACTTCACCATCGTTGTTCGAAGAAAAACAAGCGATTGCGATTGACTTAGCTCAAGATCTCTGCGAAGATTTGCGAACATTCGGTTCAGCCGATGCTTTAAAGAAAGCAACTAAAAAAGACGGCACTCCCTTTATTCCTAGAGATAATCTTGGCAAGGGTAAACTAGATGATGAATTTCTAACTAACCTCGCTCAGGTTTTACAAGCACTTCTCGAGTTTAGGCAAGACCTAATTCAAAAACAATTTGGCAAGAATGTTCAACTGCCTAGTGGAGGTAATAAGCCGCCTGGTGAAGATGCAAAACGGACAAAAGTGACGGATAAAGAAAAAGAGTTCGGAAAGGAAATAGCAGTGGTAGAAGGAACAAAAATAATAGTTAAAGCTGCAAAAGTAGCGAGAGCAGCAGGTAAAGAATTAACTGAAACCGTCATAAAAAAGCTAGGTAAAGAACCAATCAAAATTATTCTTAAACTGGCAGTCAAGAATGCAGCGAGAGCAGCACTTGCAGAGACAATAGCACCGCTGCTTGCCGTTCCGGGACTTGATATTGCCGGAGCAGTGATAGAACTATATTGTTTGTGTGACTTTATCATGGACATACAGAAGATCCAAAACGCTCCTACGATTGAACTGAATATCAATGAGGAGAAAGCAGAATTGACCTTCAAAATTAATGGTCAAATTAATACTTCCCTACTCACTTCAGACCTTTCAATTATTAAGATTATACTGCTAATATTTAGGTCTATTGGAGTTCCTGATTCAGAGGAAGAATTTAAGAAAAGAAACAAGCACGAGTACACTTGTGATGTAGGGATAGACACCTCTGGTGCCAAAGCAGGTAAACCAAGTGCTCAGCCAAAAGCATCACTAAATAAAGCATCACCAAGCACTCAGCAAGAAGATGATGTGCCGCTTTCTCAGCAAGTTTCTACATCATCTTTTATGGTCACTGGAGTTGGAGTAGGTATTTCTGTAGGGCAAGAGGAATTTTTCACAAAACAAGATAGAACCTGTGCTATAGGAGCAGTAGTGGGGGTTATAGTTAAAGTAGAGGTTAAAGATTCTAAGGAGGTAACTTTGCCTGCTAAAGTAGAATCTTCTTTCTGAAACGTATACGGTAGACAAATTGATCTTTCAAAACCAATAGAACAAAATTTAGCTAGAGGAGAAGGGAATTTTGCTTGAGATCCTTTTATTTCAGACCTTTTTGAATTTAAAATAGGAAATGGAGGAGATGTAGATTTAGCTTGGCTACAAACAGGAGAGCAATCAGTTACTGTCGAAGGGATAGCAAACGATGGCATTAAGAATTTTCCTTACTGACAAAAAAGTTTATTTAATGTAGTAGGTCCTGAAATATTAGCTAATCAAATAAAGGCCGAATACATTAGTGATGAAGTTAAAATAGGTATTAATAAGAATAATAAGGAGTTGGAAGTAGGATCGGGATTTAGGGTAGAGTGTAAAAATAATGACATTTCTGTTCCTCAATCACCTGGACCTGGCGGAAGAGATGTTCTAGAAGGTGGAGAAATAGGATTTATTCAGGTGGCGTGGTTCATTAATCAATGTGGGAAAGATCTAGTACGTGGTACTCTACAAGGTTCTCCTTCTAACCTAGAGTTAACGAATGATGCTGCCCTAGATATAGATAAAAAAAAAGAGTTGTTTTATGTTTCAAAGAAAATTAAAAATGGGTATCAAGATATAGAATTTGAAGATACTCCTGCGTTATCACTTCCTACCTCAACATGGGGATCGTATACATTTTATAGTAATCAGGATTATTTTGTCGTTTCAATAGCATTTAAAGCTCCTGTAAAACAAGGATCAGGAGTGAAGGATAGTTATATTGTGACGAATAGTACGTGGAAATGGGGATGGTGTGCTGCAGTAAAAGTAAAAAATCGTATTTTGGGTTCTTTAACAGGGTATGATTGGGAATTTGACCTTAAACATCCTAAGTTAAGTGTTCCAAAACAACTTAAGTGTGAATTCATAAATATGAAGAAGAATCTGTGGAATCTGCCAATTTGAAAAAATAATACAGTACAAGAAGAATGGCCTTTAATAAAAATAAAGAGTGAAGAACTGCCCTTGATGGATAGATTTAAAGAAGCTTAGTGTTACACACATCTTGATTTTTAACATGACAAATGAAGAAGAATTAAAAACCAAACTAGCAATAAAAAGCAAATCGAACATTTAAAGCAGGAGGATAGAGAATTAAAGAAAGACCATGAGAAATTCGTAAAAAGCAGAAGAACGCAGTAATTATGCTAATCTGGCAAAGTTCCTACACGTGGTAATGCTAATGCTGATGATATTCAGTGTTACGGTAGCTAATTTTTTAAAGAAGAAACTATTCAAGGAGAGAGAGTTAACGAGAATTTTAAAAAAAAAGAACCAAAAAAAATCCTGCCTTCCAGCATGCTTTTTGCCTGCTTTCACGCCCTTTTAGCCGGCTTTTTGTGCCTTTTAGCATGTTTTTACTTGCTTTCAAACACTTTTCCAAAAAATTGAAAAGCTTTTGCTTAGCCAGCCAACGCCAAAAAAGCCCGCAGTTCGCCCACTACCCCTATTTTTAAAAAAAGTTGTTGTTGTTGTTATTGTTAGAAATCAACAAAAAAACCTGGATGAAAAAGCTGGCGATGAAGCCGGCAAAAAGAGAGTCCGGCGAAAAGGTCGCATTAATATTTTGGGGAAGGGAGGAGAAAGTAGGGGAGCGGGAGCAATCACTAGGACCTGAAAGGCTTAAATTAAGGCGTTTTAGGGTAAAAAACCGGAAAAAGTAGGGAAAGTGGGCGTTTTTTTTGCTGCGATAATTGATTAATTAATTTAGTATTTATCAGTTTGCTTGCCATATTGGCTGTTGGATGTTTTTTATAAATACTGTTTTGGGACACTTGGTTATATTCTGCTTCGATTGCTCGAAGTTGATTAGTAAATTCAGCATCTTTTTGTCAACTTCGTAAAGTTTTTTCTATTTCATTAGTTGTTGGTCTTTTAGCTGGGTCATTGTCTCAACACTTTTTGATTAAATCTTTTAGCAATTGGGGAATTTTTACTTCCTCTAAATTAGGTCTAAGCTCATCACATACAATACTCAAGGCTAATGACTCATCATAATTTCTATCTAAATAAGGACTTTGATTAGCAAATATCTCATAAGTTATCATTCCTAAAGAATAAATATCGGAAGCGGGGGTATATGGTGCTACTTCATCTTTTTTTTTATTCAATAGTTCAGGTGCTACATAGGGCATGACTCCATGAACTTCTTTGTCTTTTTCAATTTCAAATTGTTCATAAGGAATTCATTCTAAGAATTTATCTTTATCGGTAGCTTCTAACTGGTATTTTTGGATGAATTCATTGATTTTTGGATTACTACTGGCTGGTTGAGCAAATAAGTGTGAATTATTACAATCTTTACATCATTGTTCTCCGGTGTTTGGTTGCTTACATTCGGAGCATAGACCATATTTTTTAAATCTGTTGCTTAATACTTGGTAGTCTTCTTTATAGTTTGAGATTCATTCAGGACCATAATTTTTAATGTCTCTCAGCCAAGCAATGAATTTGTAATCATCTAGTTTAACTCCAGCATTTGTTCAACTTTTTGTTTCTTGAGGAGTAAATCCTTGATTTTTTCATTCTGGGACATAGTCATGATTACTGGGCTGGAAATCAACTTCTATTCACTCTTTAGTTTGTTCCTTATCAAAGTCTTTGCTTTCTCAAGCTTTTCTTGATTGGTAGTTAAAACCAGGGTGAATATCTTGTCAAGCTTCTTTTTTAATTATTTCTTCAACCGGAATATTTGGTTGATATTTTTGCTTGAACTGATTAGCAATTTCATAATCATTTAGGGTAAATCTAACAGCTATTCATTGTCTAATTTCTTCTTCCGAAAAGTTAAATTTTCTTCATTGCTTATAGTCTTGAAGTTTTTGGGGGAAGTTTTTGATTTCTTTATTTCCACTTTGTCCTGTTTCTACTATTCCTTGTTCGTTGGCAAATAAATTGTAAATAAGATTACATTTAGTATTTTCTCTTTTATGTACCCAGCAATAAAATCTTTCAACACTCTCCGGTAAATATTCTAAACCACTATCAATATTAGTATCTTCAATATTTAATTCTCATAATTTAGTCATTCCTGCCAAAGGCTTCAAAGAACCAGTAAAGTTATTTTCATCTAAATGTAATTCTTTTAAATTAATAAATCCTTATATTTATCTAAACCAATATCTATTCAAGATTTAGTTTCTTGGGGAGTGAAATAGTTTTCTCAGATTTTAACTGCTGAATAACAATCATTTGGTTTAAATCCAAGCGGGATTAATATTTGAGCATCTTGGTAAGTTAAGTTTTGTTTTTTTCAGATTTGTTGGTGAAGTCAAAAATTCTCATGAATATCAGTTCAATACTAACTATTTCACTTAAAAAATTCTACTTCTCACTTATCTAAAAATTAGTTAAAAGCAAGAATGGTAAGTCGAGAAAATAAACTAACTCGTTTAGTTTTAAAAATTTTGAGTCCTAAAAAGAAGAAGAGACTGGTCTGGCTTGTTCTTTGACTTTGCTAGTGCCAAAATCAAAAACTATTTTTTCATATAAAGCGACAGGCTTAACCTCTAAACCTTTCTTTTGCAATTTGATAATTCCTAAATCGGCTAGACTTTGGACGTCTTTTTCTACTGATGATTGATTTCGGTGAAGCAATTGAGATAACTCTTGTAGGTTAGCTGGTTGCTTTTCTTTTAAGCAGGCAAATAATTCTAAACGATTTTCATTGACTATTTGATAAAGAGCCTTAATATTATCAGTAACAATTAAGTTCTTAGGTTCTACTTGCCTTTCTTTGGTATTAATGGCATGCTTTACGTCTTTCTTTAATTTTTCTAAACTTTCCTGAGGTTCATAACGGAAAATAAATTGCTTCATAATAAGGGTATTTTTAAGTTAACTTAATATTTCTTCTAAGTTTTGAGCAAAAGGTCCAAATCTTTCTTCTACTTTCTGGAAAAAGAGATCTAGGGATTTTTCCAAGGAGTTTCAGGAAAAAATTACTCTTTCCTGTTGGTCAATGTGGTAATGAGAACCAAAAGGATGGTGGGTATCAAACAAAACTCTTTGCTGATGGTCGCTTTCTAAATAAGCAATTCAACTAAATTTGCCGGGAAACTCTGGCTTATTGGGCATTTGATTTTTTTTCATATTTTTGATGATGCTAGAAAGATGGAGATTGGCATATAAGAGATTTTTGCGATTTTTTTCTTAATCATCCCAAAAACTATTCAAAAACTTCTGCTCTTTCTTTTTCAGCAAGTTAATACTTTGTTTTTGTAAGTTAATTATTTCTTGCTCTTCTTTCAAATCTTTAACTAATTTTTTTAAATTTAGTTTAATTCTCAATCAAAAGCAATTTCTCAAGCTTTTTTAACTTTATCCATAACTTCTGGCTCAACTACTCCTAAACGTTTTTCTAAGCGTAGTTCTTTAAAGAAAGTAAAAGGATGATTGAGTACTATTTTGCTTGGTTTGTCTAAACCATTTTCAGGCGTATTATTAATAAATACTTCAAATGACTTGACATTTTCAACATTCTCGGTGGTTAGGGGCGCTACTGCTACTAATTCGTCGAATTGATTTTGAATGTCACCACTAATTATTAAAAATGGGCGTTTATCTTTAGAGAATTCTTTAAATTTATTGCACTTAATTAGCCAAATTTCTCCTCTTTGTGGAACTTTACTTACTTTGCTCATTTTCTTTTTTGTTTAGTGCCGTGAATACATCCTCTATTGACGCTTCTTCCATGGCTTTCAATGCTGATTTTTCTTCAGGGCTTCTGCTTTTAACGCTTTCTTTATATTCTTCAATTAGTTTTTTTTTTAATTCTTCTTTACTTTGTTGCTTTTCTTTTTTTTCTCATTCCTCGACTAGCCGATTCATAAGTTGGCTAACTTTTCTTTCTTTGATCAACTTTTCAATTTTTTGGTAATTTTCTTCTTGAAAATAAATATTTACATTTCGTCCACTCATATATTTAATTTTACATACTTGCGTCAGTAAAAACTTTTGAACTGACTGCTTTTTGTATTTACTTACATACCTAAGCAAAATAACCTTCTCATAACAAAATGGGCAATTATGTCCCAAGAAGTAAGTATTTAGTTGTCTTAATATGACTGATTAAGAATAAAATGTCTTAAAAAGTATTTGAAATGTCTAAAAATATAAATATGGTTAAAAAAGATA
>Ga0134128_10004872_pt1 | contig 16349 bp, 14 predicted proteins | sample KB31754_FD_96462 | JGI IMG/M metagenome (GOLD analysis project Ga0134128, IMG submission 96462) | Terrestrial soil microbial communities with excess Nitrogen fertilizer from Kellogg Biological Station, Michigan, USA - KB3-175-4 | ecosystem: Environmental > Terrestrial > Soil > Unclassified ...
ATTACTGGCAACGCGGGCCGCCAATTGACCTAACTTACCGGCCCCAGCCAGCTCTCCCCCACCCATCATGAATGGAGCGGTGGCCGCCGTCTCGCCCACAAGATTTCCGATTTTGCCGGCCGTGGTATTCAGAAGCGGAGCATCGAGCTTTTGCGCATCCGCAAGATCCTGGTTGGATTCGAGCCCGACGAGATTTGCGACGTGGCGGCCTATGCTCTCCATTCCCTGGCCGGTTCCCGCAAGCCCTCGGGAGAGCGAGAGCGGCATTTTGAGGCCAGTATTGAACGGTCCGATCTGAAATGGGATGCGCTGATTCGCTGGATTGTTAGGGTCATTGGGGGCGCTCCCCGTAAACAGCGGGCCGGCAGCGCCAGGGAGCTGGCTTCCCTTGACCTGCTGCGCGAGCTGTACGAATTGCGAGGCTAGATCGGTCATTTAGAAGCCCTCGTAATCACTGGGTCCTGGCGCAAGTCCAGCCTCTGCCGCCTGCTGCCAATCAGCCATGAGCGCTTTCGGGTTAGGAGAATTTCGTATGAGTTCGGCGCGGACATCGGGGGGCGAACTCGCCAGGATGTAGTAGGCCGGGTTCGAATGCGTCTCAAAGTTCTCCTGGAGATTGTTCACGCCTCCCACATTTCCCTGTGCGCCGAGTCTCTGGCCGAAGGTGCTCTGCGCGATCTGCCAGCGAGCGATACCCTTGAGATAGCCTCCGATTTTCACGAGACCGTCCGGCGAAAGAGTGAGTCCCGGAACGGCCTTCCCCAGCTTCTCAAAAACCTGTGCCGCTTCACGCGAGCCCAGTGATTTGGTGAGCATGGTCTGTAGCTGAATAGTTAGTTTGCTCGCGTCCTGATAGGAGCCGAGCGACTTCAGCTGATCGGGTGAAAGAACACCCAACGGCTGAAGGGCTGACAGCAATTCACCTTTGATGTCGGCGTACTTCTCCGGAGTGAATTCCGTTGCGGCCTCTTCTATCTGCTGCGCCTGCGTAAGCACCTGCTGAGCGCTCGCAGCCTGTCCTTTCATTTCCTCAAGGTTTGTACTTGCTTTCTCGGCCTGCTTCTTCTGGAATTCGACCAATTCCTCCCCTCCTGTCGATCCGGGCCTTTGCGCAGTCTCACCTGATTGGGCGAGAACGTCCGGCACGAATCCTGGAGTCTGCAACGCGGCGATACCGCCGGGGTTACCTTGGGCAGCGGCGGCCGGTTTGGATGCAGGCGATGCACTACCAGGAGCCGCAGGGGCTGCGCCGATAGGAGCCGCAGCAGCCTGAAGTTGTGCGCGCTTGGCGGCTCCTGACTCGGCCGCCTGGCGAGCCGCGAATGCCTCAATGGCTCCTGGTAAAAACTGCGAGCCCGTCTTTGTGTTGGTCGTAAGGCCGGTCGAGGGGTTGATGGTAGTCCAACTTCCGTCCGGATTCTGGCGCGTGAGAATGCCGCTCATGGAGCCGACGTGGAGCATTCCCATATCGGTCTTGAGCTTCGTTTGCATGCCCTGAATGGCCGTAGGGTTACCGCTGGCGTATGCCTGATAGAGCTGCGTGAGATCCTGGCTCACCTGATTTTTGGCGACTGCGAGACGATTCGCTGTTGCAGGATCGTACTGAAGGGCCGTTTTGCCGTAGTCAAAGAACTGCTGACCACCAGGGAGGCCTAAAGCGGAGCCCAGTGCGCCGAATTTCATGACGCCCGCAGGATTGCTCCAAAAACCTCCCGGAGACGCTTGAGGGGCGCCAGGAGCCGCACTTTGCTGGATACCAGTCTGAGGAATAGGCATTGCAGATTGAGCGGCTACAGGGACGCCAGGAGAGCCCTGGGGGGCGCCTGGAGAAGCAGCTGAAACAGTCGAGGCGACCGGAGAGGCTCCCGGAGTTCCAGGGGGTGTCTGCGAGCCAGATGGCACACCCTGAGGTTGTCCTCCATTCGCGCCCATCATGGCGCCGAGCATGCGGTAGTACGCCTCGATCGCCGGCATCTTTGAGCCCATGAGCTGCAAGCCCAAGCCCTGCTGAGCGAGTTGTTGACGAGACGCGGCGCGTTGCAGGGCATCATTCTGCACGCCTTCGAGCGCGCGCCCGTAAGCCGCCGCGCCTTGCGATCCAGGGGAATCCTGGAGCATGGCGTCGATGAGCCCCTGCGTGCCGCCGTATTGCGCGAATGAATTGTCGAGGGCGGACGGGGAGCTTCCAGTCATCCAAGGCTGAAGCGATTGCAGAAGCCCCTGCACAAAGGTGGGAGCCGTGGCTGGAGTGCTCATGATCCGGCGTACGCTCCGCCCAACGCGCCCAAAAGACCTCCCACCGTGCTTCCGGTGGACCCGTTGCCGAAGTAGTTACCTATGTACTGACCCAACGTGCTTCCGAGAGTGCTGCCCAAGTTCGCATCGGTGGAGGCCTGACCGATTTGCTGCGTGGGCGAGAGGGGGTTAGTGGTCGTGACCGACTGTCCTGGAACCTGATTGACCTGATTGAGATAATTCTGCAGGAATGTCTGCGGGGCCTGAATGTACTGTTGACCCAAATTCTGCACCTGTTGGCCGGCACCGAATAGGCCCTGCTGCAAGCCCATCTGCGAGTTGACTACATTCCCGGCGTTTGCCGCCGCATTCTCCTGCTGCTGCACTCCGGTGTTATACGCACCTCCGTAAAGCTGGGTTGCAAGGTTGTTAAGCTGATCGGCCTGGATCGGAAGAGATCCGATGACGTTTCGCCCGGCACCCGCGAACTCGCTCTGGAGCCGGTTCTGCACGTCATTCGCCGCGAGATTGAACTCATTGGAGAGGTAAGGATTCTGCGCCGGATTGCCGTTCAATACGCTCGTCGTGTAGTTCTGCGCGGCATTTAAGGTTGGATTATTCGTCGCGAGCTGCTGTATGCCCGAGATGGCCTGATTTTGCGGCTGACTAAATCCTGCCACCAATTGCTGCGGAGAATTGACACCCTGAAACTGCGCCGTTGCCTGACCGAGGCCATATTGCTGGTAAGGAAGCGCCCAGGATGCACCCGTACTGTTGACGACGCTAGTCGGAGTATTGCCTTGACTCATGTCAAAAGTCCTCGCTGTCTCTGTTGAGACTGCGGTGAAATTGCACTCATGTAATCGTTCCGTTGGGCCACTGCCTGCTGTTGCGCCTGAATGGCCTTCATCTGCTCGGGGGTAAGGCCGGCAAAGGTTGGGAGACCGCTAATCGTTTCATAATCAAGGCCCATCGGCGTCTGAGCATTGAAACTCCCGTTTTCCCAGTCCTGAAGAAGCCCCTGGATATCAGCGGTAAGCGCGGGTCCTTCCGGTGTGCCCTTGGCTGTGTTCTGGTTCGCAATGCTCGCGTTTTTGGAGGCGAGCCAGGGCGCCACCGCCTGCGTCCATTGATCCTGGATCGACTCGCCGGGCTTTAGTTTTCCAGACTTGTACTGTTGGTTTATAAATCCTGTTAGTTGATCCATGAGATTCCCTTCTCCGCCGCGGCCAAAAACCTGTTCAATGGGTTGGGAATGACCTGGAGAGTTGTCCTTGGCATCCATGACGCCCGCAAGATTTTGGTAGAGTTCATTCGGACTCAATTCGGACATGAGACCGGGAGTCGTTTGCGAGAGCTGCGCGACCTTGTCCCAAATCTGCGTTTCCGGATCGTTTTCTCCGCCGCCGAAAGCGCTAGAAAGAGCACCCGCCGCGCCGCCTATCAAGCCACCTATTGCGGTTCCGATACCCGGTACAACCATGGTACCAATCGACGCCCCCGTCTCCGCGCCGTTCATGGCATCCGAGCCGGTATTGCCAGACTGGTAGTTGTTGACGGTGTTGTAGAGGCTGTAGGCCGCTCCCAACGCACCGAGGGCGGTACTGGCATCGCCCAATGCGCCAGAATAACCGGCGCCCGCTCCCGCAGCTCCCCCATCGGTCGCATTGAGAGCAGCATCGTTCGAGGCTTGAACGGCCGCCCCCGTTCCATCATTGGCCGCGTTCCCCAACTGCTGCGCAGCGGCAGCGCCGGCAGCGCCCGTGTAGTCTCCAGCGGCCGCAAGAGCATCGGGATTTGAAAGTAAGCCGGCCGAAGCCCCAAGTGATCCGCCGTCCGTCGCCGCTAGAGCCGCTTGATTGGCCGCAGCCACCTGTGCGGCAGTTCCATCAGAGGCTACGTTTCCAAGTTGCGAGCCTACGGCACTAGTAGCCGCGCCACTGTCGGCCGAAGCGTTAGCCGCCAAGTTGACCGCGCTGGTAGAAGAGAGATTGGGCGAAAGAAGGCCCCGTATCGCCTGCCCTGCGGGCGAATTTGGACTCGCAATGTTCTTCGCGATACCAAGAAGAGAGCCTTCAAGCTGACTACCCGTTGAGACAGGATAACTTCCCGTGGGCGTCCCGCTGCCAGAGGTGGTTCCTAGCGCTGGCGCATTCGCATAGGGACCGGCATGAGGATTGCCGGCCAGTGAAAGCGCCTGCTGCGTCCAGTAATTCGGTGCGCCACCTACCTGCTGCGCGAAGGGCGCTACGCCACCGGCGCTGCCAATAGCCCCCAGGAGCCCCGATGTCAGAGGGTAGCTGTACCCTTGGGCCGCTCCCAATAGTCCGCCCTGGGCGCTCTGAGGAGCGCCCATGTAGGGAGAGAGTGACATTTAAAGTGCCCATTCCATGACGACGGCGGTCTGCTTGAAGCGCCGAAAGCGTCGCAACCATCCCCGTCGGCCGACGATTCGCACCGCAACGCAGCCCATCTCGCGCGCCCACTGTCCGATCGCCTCGAGAAGCCGCTCCTGGAAACCTTTAGGGGCTGATCCGCAGGCAATACGAACCGTGCAAAGATGGCCTCGCGGGGTGTCGCTGATCTCTGTCACTGCGACGAAATGCACTTCTTGCGAATCCTGTAGGCCCCAAATCTGAAGGTTTGAATCTGCCGCTGCTTTTCTAATCTGCTCGGGCCCGATCTCGCTCGTCTTGACGGCAAAGCGATGGAATAAGGGCACAATGTCATTCCAGATGGTATCTGTCATGACATCCATGGCAGAAAGGCAGAACATCCTCACACACTCCCTCCCTGTTCGGTGTAAAGGGTGGCGCCTTGAATGGCAGAGGCTGCCGAGGAAGTGACTCTTGCGCGCATCATCATCCCGCCCGGTAACGTGTCGAAGGAGCAGCGTTTGGAGAAACTGTCCCGTGTGACATCGGAGGTGTAGGACAAGGCGTCGTCGATGGACTCCTTGGCCGCAATCCGCATCGTGGGCGAGTCTGTACATAGGATGTGCGGCTGAGCTTCAGAAACGTGGCGGATTTGACCGTCCACGAAAGACACGTCGTAAGTCTCGCAATACCCTGAAGCCGAGGCTCCAGTTAAATATCCGACCGCGTGAGATTGATTGAACAGACCGAGCCTGTGCTGTAATCCGGTCTGATCGGTCCAGAGCATCTCCGTCGGGATCGCCGCCTTCGTCCAATAGCCAGACTGTGGATTGAGCAAGAGGAGCGTGTCGGGCAGTGTGTTCGATCCCGTCGGAATCGCGTACACCACGCATTTGAGCGTCGCATCCCACCCCGCACGGATCGTTCCGATGGCGTTCCAGTTGACGTTCGACAGGAACCACTTATCGAGCGCCGCCTGATTGGTCGTGCCGGTGGGAGTGTTCTGCGAGCCATCCGTTGCCCAAAAGCCGTCATCCGCAATGAAGTGTGTAACGGAGCCGACCTGTACCGCCGCTCCGCGAGCAATCACTCCGCGCTTTCGCTCGATCGGCAGGAAGTTGAAAACGACATCCCCGCCGGCGTAACTTGCGCGGGTGAGTCCGTTTCGCTGAAGAATTACCCCCATTTGCGGACCACCGCCGATATAGAGCACCTGCCCGAATTCCTGGTCCAGGTCTTCATACGAAGACTGGTCAGCGACCGCCGTATCAGTGAGTGGCGTCGGCCAGGTCGTGGGGTCTCCCTGAGCGCACCACTGCACGCGGTAGGGGTTTGCGGCTGGAATGTCGCCCACCAGCAAGAACTGGTTGATGACGCCGAGCACATTACCGATGGGAGCGGCCGTGATATCCGCGAAATTAGCCCCTCCAACAGCCATGTCCTGAAGCGCGTGAATGCCATCGGCCCCCAAGATACAGCCGCCGAAAGTCGCAAAGGACCAGTGAGCAGCGCCGGAATATGCCCCCGCGCTTTTGCTCACCGAGCTCCACGCCGAGCCGGTCCAGTGATAGAGGTCACTTGCGGCGCCTGCGTAAATCTGCGGACTGCCGGAAGAATCAAGCGCCGTCCAAGCTCCCAGCGCCTGAGCGCCGATTCCAGGAACTCCGCTCAGGGCGGCGAAGGATGGCAGGGACCGATAAGCGCCTTGCGCGAAATAGACATTGAGCACATCGGCAAGCGGGACTGTCGTGTCCCGGTACTGAAACGGCATCGTAAAGGCAATATCCGCCCCGTCCGGCATCCAGGGGCCGAACGTCGCGACAAATGGCTTGCTCATTTACCAGCCGGAAGCTGCGATATCGCCCGAGCGAATAACGAGTGGAGACTCCCCGAAGCGGCTCGAGGTGTCTCGTGCAATGAGTTTCGCCAACGCATCCTGGTAGAGCTGCGTCCAGCCCTGCACCATCGGAACGTCTTTTAAGAATTTCCCGGCTTGGCGCATGCAATTGGCGAAAAGCATCGAGGGGGCGCTCGTCACCATCCAGTTGGTGGCCTGTGAGCCCGAAAGAAGCGGCGCCTGGGAATAGTACGTGCCACCCACCGTATAAGCTGAGTCAGGGTATGGACCGAAAATGAAAACGGATGAGGAATCCGCCGAAGGCCCTGCAGACCCGAGCACATAGAGGACTTGGCCCGTCGTCGCGCCGTGATAAAGGGTAAGCGTGGTGCCGCTGATGTAGTAATCGGTCCCTTTGACAAGGGAAGTTCCGTCTAGGGTTGCCAGAACTACATTAGGATTCGTGAGCCCCGAGAGACTGAAGGCGGTTTGCCCGCTCGTTGCCGTGAATGTGAGTTCCGATGTGGTAACTGGCGTTCCCTGCACGTAGAGGTTTTGGCCCGCGATGGCGCCACTCACGAGGGTAAGGGTCGATCCCGCAATCGAATAATCGGTGCCCGGAACCAGCATGGCTCCATCGAGCGTGGCAAAAAGCACGGCATCGCTTGAAAGCGCGGCGAGACTAAAAACGGTTTGATTCGAAGTCGCCGTGAAGGTGAGAAAGTCAGCTACCGCAGGGAATGTGCTGCTGCCTAGGACGTCTCGCGCGATGAAAGACGGAACCCCCGCTGCCACTCGGTCAGGATAGGTCTGATAGATCCACTGCGGGTCTTTGAATTCCAGGTCAAAGACGTTCCCGGTGCCATCGGCAACCGTGAAGTCTTTCGGGGTGAGCCAATCGACCGGTACCGGGCAATTGCCATTGGCATCAATGGGCGTTGCGGGATAAGTCGCCTCCATCAATCGGATGCCGTTACCGAAGTTCTGCGCGAAAATATCGTTGTTGATCTCTTCCTGAGCGGACTGGATGAAGTAGTCCGTATAGGCCGAAAGAGCTGGACGATGCGCGTAGTCCAGGATCGCCTGGGTCAACGTCGCATAGTTCGTAACAGTCGGCATTTTACTTACCCAAAGAGATGATCTTGCGTCGAGAGCGAAAAAGCGTCTTATCCTCAACGCAACGGAATCTCGAATAGTCGCGATCCTTGGCGATCTCAAAGACGGCCGGATCGAAATAATTCACGCCATGCTTTTGTGCGATGTCCATGAGCACCACGGGATCAAGTGACATGGTGCGACGCATGCCGGCAGTTGCACTGCTGATTCGTCGAGGAGATTCACGATTGGCCGTCGCTTCCTTGGCGCAGGCGTCAATCAGAGACTGGGCATCGCCTGAGTAGCGAAGGACCATCGTGCCGTCCGCTTCCTCGTGATATTTGATCCTGTAACTCAATGGAATGTCTCCGCGAGTCGGAAAAGATGAACGCCACCAATCGAGGCATCCGTCGCACACCAGGGTGAAGCAATTGCTTCGCCGCCGTTTGTGAAGTAACTCACTGAGGCGCCACCCGAGAAGGTAATGCCTCCCGCCATCGTCACAGTAACCTTCGCGATGTGATAAGAGGCCAAAGCGGCGCCAGAGAGGACGATTCCGCCAGAGCCTATGTAACTATACTGTTGCCTGGAAGATGACTCTGTTGCAGAACCAGAGAATGTGAGACCGCCACTTGTCGCGGGATGCGAGGCACGAGCCGCACTCGCCGCGCCAGCGAAAGCAATTCCTCCAGACGTAGAAACTTGGCGTCCACTGCTCTTCTGACCAATTCCTGAAAATAAAAGCCCACCCGAGGGACTACGTACGGCGGCGCGCTGTTCACCCGCTGCGCCACCAAGCAGTAGCCCTCCGGCGGCCAAACGCGCCACCGATCGTATCTCTGGAGATGTTCCAGATAGAGTCAGACCGCCTGCCATCGTGTAACTGGACGAATGCGTATTTACCGCGAACTGCCCCATGAGCACATTCGAGTTCGCGCTTCCCACCTGGCAGAGCGCGAAACCGTACGTCGTGCCAGTAGAGAGACCGCTGATCGAAACTGATGGACTAGTTGTCGAAACAGCGCCGCTTCCGGAAAACGCCGCTGGGGAGCCCGCATTGTTTTGCCCGGCGAGGATCTGAGTCGCACTCACTCCGAGGATGTTATCGATCGTATCGACAACGACGTACAACGTGCCACTCGTCGTATCGGTGGTGCAGCCGATGCTCTGCGTATTACCGGCGACTGTACCAGACGGAGTTGATGTCGAGATGGTCGGCGATGGACCGCTGCCAGTCAAGAGAATCGTACCGCCGCTGGTGGTATTACCGGTCTGGCTGGTGATTGACCAAGTCCATGTTTGCGCACCGGAGGCGAGATAGCGGTAATGCGCCATGAGATCCGCATTCTCTATGAGATCGAGATCCGTCTCACCGGAATAGGTGCAGAAATCAAAGACAGCACCGCTCGGAGAGGTTATTGCAAGGCCAGGGCCTAAATTAAGGCCCATGTTGGCAATCGCTAATCCATAAGAGGAATCTGGCGACGGCGACGGCGACGAGGAGAAACTAGTAACCGAGCCAATACTCTGCGCGCTAGTTACGACGCTATCAAACGGTGCGGTGGACGCGTTTACGACATCTACGAATCTGAATGACAGGCCCGCCGTGGTGCCACCACCGGCCACATATATCTTAAGATTCGGATTACTTCCAACGTTTGGAAGGTACCAGATACCGGTCGGGTTCGGATTCGACGGCGCCCCAGCGTTTAAATAGGTGTTACCATCGGAATCGGTAATCGTCGTTGCCTTGAGCGCAGGATCGTTGCATTGTATATAGCGAAAGTTTCCAATGGATGGGCACTGAAGGGTGTATGTACCTGAAGTCGGATAGTGCAGTGTGCCAAAGTGATCGATCTTCTGAATGCGAATATCGCCCGTGGGTGGCGTTCCGGCAGAAAGATTGATCTTGAGTGCTATGGCTAGGCTGTTCCACCCGTCTGCGGTATCACTTGCCGAGCTAATTGCCGGATTAATTGCCGCTGCGGAACTCTGAATGTATCCCTGTACGGCCTTCGGAATGCTGTCAGTTGCGCTGTTCCAGCCTACGTCCGCATTAAGCAGAGTTGCAGATCCACCGGCAGCAATAGAAGTGGTGTTAGAAGCTGGCTGTTGAACAGCTTTGACGAAGTATGACCAAATGAAATTTCCGCCGGTCGCATCGTTATTGACCGGAATGAAAGTGCCAGCCCCGATGGTGGTATTGTTCGCAACGCTAGACGAGCCAGCGATCGTTCCGGTTGGATCTATGCCATAAAGTTCGGTAACGACGTACTGGAATACGCGTTCGCTCGCACCCAGAGTAACAATTATCGTCTCATTCGCACGAGCGTTAGAGGATACGTTGTTATTGAGGGCGCCGGACCATGTGACTGAAGTTGATCCGCTAGTGAAGCTGCACGAGCGCTGCTCACCGTCCGAGAAACGCAGCACGATCGTAGCGGAGCTGCCAGTCCACGAGGAGGCGAGATTAGCACTGGTTGCTCCGGCGCTAATTCCTGCCGAAAAATTGATGACAGGAACTTCAACAACGTATGCGCGGCTATCCTGGTATCCGGAACCAGCAAGAGCTGAAACTACTGGAGCTCCAAGGCTCCCGCAGACGACGCCGGCCACACTTGAGACTGTGGCACCGCCCAAACAGGTGAATGCAAAAACATAATGATTATTCGGGCCGCTCGCCTCGGGCAGCGGGCACTTGTACGTGTTACCGGCATTTCCTCTGCTGTAAGGATTGCCACCCCCGCCGACGTGCTGGTAAACAAGAGGAACCGATACAGGATTAGAATCGACCGTGAACGAGCCGGTAAGAACATTCGAGTCTGCGGAGGCAGTATGAACAAGCGCGAGTCCGTACAGCGTTCCACTCGATATCCCTGAAATGGGGACGACGGGTCGCAGCGTGGAAACCGAAGAACTGCCGCTAATGGCGGCCGCAGCACCAGAATTGTTCTGGCCGGCCTTTATTTGTGCAGCGGTGATGCCGCTAATATTGGCAACGGTATCAACAACGGCGTACAAAGTGCCGCTATTGGTGTCCGTCGTGCAGCCAATATTCTGATGAGAGCCATAGACGTGCGCCGTTGGAACGGGAGCCGATATGTTAGGGCCAGTTGAATAGACGACAACGATGAATCCTGTGCCCCCGGCGCCCCCCAGTCCTATGCTAGCTCCAGCGCCGCCTCCACCGCCATACGCGCCGAGTCCTCCGGCGCCACCAGACCCTGAGCCGGTGGCGCCCCCACCGCCTCCTCCAGATCCAGGGCCAACCTGCGCGCTGGTGCTGGTATCTGTCCAGATCGCCTCATAACTAGACGGGCCGCCAGCACCAGCGGAGTCGTAGCCGCCGCCGCCACCGCCGCCCGCAGTGCCGGTGCCCCCGGTGTGAGAACTGCTTGTACCTCCCAGGCCACCACCGCTTCCGGTTCGGTTACCGCCTCCAGACGAACCGTTTGCTCCTACGGTTGATCCACCGACAGAGCCACCATCAGCGCCACCCCCTCCGGCGCCTCCGTTGTATCCGTTGACATCTCCTCCGCCGTTAGCACCAGCTCCGTCTGGGCCACCGGCGCCACCACCGCCGCCACCTGACCATCCGGAATTGGATACGGTTCCGCCATTTCCTCCAGGATTGCCGTGCGTTCCTACACCTCCGGTATTACCAGAGCGGCCGCCGCCAAGCGCGCCAGTGGAATTCGTCGCTCCTTTCCCGCCCTTTGCTAGAAGCGTTGTGTTAGAGATGAACCAAGTATCACCACCCGCTCCTCCTGATGGGTTCCCAGCCGCCCCAGCACCGCCAATGTTGTAAGAAACTGGAAATGTGACAGTGAAATTGGTGTTCCATCTGCACTCCCCGCCGCCCCCGCCTCCTCCCTGCGTACTGGTATTGTTTCCATAGCCGCCACCACCGCCGCCGACTGCATAGGCAGCAATGATTCGGCCGCCGTTGGTATCCCCAGGATCAGGCCAGGAGGTGCCTGATAGTAGAACTACGACCTTCTGGGTCATGATCCCATCAATCAGCAGTCAATTTCGGCGTCAGTAGTATCTGATCCCCGTTATTAGCCGGCGTGAAACTCGTGAACGCCTCGGCCCAAAGAAGTGTCCCTGAAGTCGCCTGCACTAGAAAGTATCCATAGACGGTCGGATTAGTCGTGAGCGCTCCGGTAAACGTCCACGTCTGTTGCGCGTAATCGGCATGTGAGGGTGAGGCCGACGTAAATGTCCAACTAGCGCCGGCAAGAGACTTCGAGGCATAACCACCACCCGCAGCTTCCGTGTAGGTGCCGGCGGTATCGGTCTCCGACGGCGTGACGTTGGTCGCGAAGAGCTTTAACGTCTGATCCTGACCTGCGGTGTTATTGAGAAATGCTTTAAGGGCGATCAGCTCGCCGACTTGGGGTACGACAAGTGTCATGGCGCCCTCTCATATCCCATATTGCGGGCGACGGATTCGTGTGGTCGACGCTTGGCTGGGATCTCATCGAGATACGCCTGGCGTAGGACGGAAGCCGGAACATTGACCTCGGCAGTATTGAATCCATCGGCATCGACGAGCATCACGCGTGCAATATCATGCTGCCCGATGTCCATGAGGATTCCGGTCCTGTCGCTGTAGCGCACCCACATGCCCCTGGCGGGCGCCGTTTCGTGGGGATGGCTTTGCGTGGGCCGGCGGCGCAGCGTAGAGCCAACGGCGACATGCGTCGGAATCGCTCTCGGGCCTGAGGTTTTAGGCGCATGCACGCGCGCCCCTTTGGTGAAGGGCCACATTTAATGTGTCAACTCAGTGATAAAGAGGTTTCCGGCGGCGCTGTCCTGAACCACTCCGACCTTATCGCCGGTGTTACATGCAAGTGGGATAGGAGCAGTCCCGCCTTTGATGAAGCAGCTTGTCGTCGTCGCAACTGGGTTAGATCCAATCTCAACGTGGCAATCCTGCGTGGCGGCAAGAAGTACCGCATGAGTTTGAGCCCCCACCGACGTAGATTGTGCATTGGTCGCAGTGAAGGCGACCTTCTGGCCGGAACCTGCAATCGGCTTCCATGGGGCAATGGGGAGCCATTTCGACATTTTTGGTGTCTCCAAAAAGTAAAAGGGGCGCCACGAGCACGCCCCTGAGTTGGATCAACGACTAGCCGGTCGTGTCGAATATTCCGCCGATTGCCTTCTCGTTGCCGACTTCCATGGTGTACTCAACGATGAGCAGCTTCTTGTCGGAGTCGCCAGTCTTGGCGAGCGGCACGGTCTGGAATGGCCGAAGGTATGCCACGCGCAAATACTCCGGTTGGATCGCGTACACATCCCCGCTCTGCGCAAGGAAAATGTCGGGCACGATCCGAATCATGCCGAAGTCCGTTTCGTACTCATCTATCGCCGTGCGCAAGGTCTTGTCCTCGACCTTGTTGAAACGAGTGCCGGCGGGACCGGTGAACTTCGACACCGCCTGCTTATTCGTCGGTGAGACGAGAATGTAATCGGGCGACTCGCCGCTATTCTTGTACATGAGTTCCGCGAGGCTATCGACATTGGCCTCGGTGAGCGCCACGGTCGTTCCGGAGTATGTGCGGGCATGCGAGCCGCTCCCATCCGTTGGATTCGCGCCGGCTGGGGTACCGCCAGAGTTGAATACCGTGTTCGTGATGAGCCACGCCGGCAGACCGCCCATATTACGAGCGACAGTCGAGCTTCCGACCGCCTTTGCCTGATTGGGCTTGATAATGCCTTCCATGTCGCTATTCAGGGCCTTCGAACTCTTCAAGAGCTGATAGCCCATCTTGTTGGAGCCCCCCGCGGCCACGACCGACTGCGAGGTGCCCGAGATTTGCACAGTCTTGCGGCTGATCTGCGTGTAGTTTCCACGCCGAACCGTGGGGATCTGCGCATCGGCAGAGGCGTCATCGCCTTCGATCTGCGCATTGGCGGTGTTCTGAGCGGCGAGAGAGTCCTCGTTCCACTCGTGATAGGTCTGCTCAGCCTTGGTTTTCTTCGCCATGTTGAGCAGAGGGGTCTTGTACGGATCAACGTTGTAGATCGCGTTGATGAGGTCCTCGCGAATGTTGACCTGCGAGTAGGTCTGGTAAGTATTGGTAGGGGCTGACATGGAAATCTCTTAAGGTTTAAGCGAACTGCTCAAAGTACGCAGCAGCGGCGTCATTGTTTTTGAAGCCGCTGTCGGACCAAGCCTTTCGCGCAGATTGGGACGCGGCCTGTTTGGGGTCGCGGACTTGTCGAGTACCGGGGGCGGCCATCTTCGGAGCCGCGCGCACGATTTTTAGGGTCTTTGGCAGTTGCGCTTGGAGCTTTGCCTGATTGGCGAGGTGCTGCGCCGCAAGATCCAACACGAGGAGATTGCGGTAGTCAGTGACACCCTGAAGCTCGGCGTCAGAAAACCCGAGTTTTCGCCCTGCCGAGAGCATAGCCTCGCGGGCGGCGGCGAATTTCGCCGGGTCGCGCCACTCCGGACGCGCTTGGTAGAGGTTCTCACGCTCGCGCGAGAGAGCTTGCAGACGCTCTTGGTTTTGCGCCTGGGTCTCTTGCTGCTTTGCCTGAGCAACCTGCTGAAGCTGAGTGTTCAACGCGCGCTGGCGTTGCTCAAATTGCTGCATCAGCGCGGCATATTCGCCCGGGTTCTGGACCCGAAGCTCTTGCCACTGCTGAGGGGTAATCGAGTTGTAATCGGCGTTTAGCTGATCTTGAGCCGTCTTGAACAGCGACTCGACCTGCTGAATCCGAAGGCCCAGCGCCTGGCGAACCTGCGTCTGCTCGGCGCTGAAGGCTTCGCGCTCTTTCGCGGCCTGCTGCATGCGATCGTATGAGGCGGAGGAGAGCTGATAGCCCTTGACTAACTCATTGAGCGGCACCGCGCTTTCTCTGCCGTCTACCTTCACGGTAACCGGCAGTCCCATGAAAGCCTCGGCGTCAAGGCCGGTATCCTTCAGATACTCATCGAGTGACGAGTAAGCCTTCTCTTCCGGAGGCGCCTCAGGCGGCTTTGCTTCCTTCGCTGCCGCCTGTTTCGCGGCCTCGATCTCTTCGGGAGTCTGTTGGGCGGCTTGCTGCTGTTCGGACTCTTGCGCTTGCTGCGCATCAGCTTCTTGCTGCGCTTTGCCTTCCGGCGTCTCTGCCTGTTGCCCTTCAGCGGCAACGCTGGCCTCCCAAAGGCCCTGGAATTGATCGACAGTGTCTTGCGGCTGGGAGGGGGCTGCATTCTGCACAGGCGCAGAGGAAGCGGCCACGCCCGGCTGGGTAGTGGTTTCCATCATGACTCCAGAAATGAAAAAGCCGGCTCATGGCCGGCTTGATTGGTGGTTACGAAACGAGACTCAGATTCGGATGCCGTGCTTGATGGCAGCGGCCATGCGGTCGGCGAAATTCTCGCGAAGCTTCAACTGCTCGCGGGCGTAGTCGCCGCTCAGCATTACAGCTTTCAGGTGATCCAGAAGCTTGCCCCAAAGCTGCTCAGCGATGATGAGGCGCGTATGCATGTCGGTGTCTGAGAGCTTGACGCTCTCGCGCATCAGCCGAAGCTCAGCGTCGATGCGATTGCAGGCTTCCTTGAAAACAGGGGTAGCCAAGACACGTTCGGCCTCGCCAGCGCGGGAGATTTCCTGCTGAGGAGTGGGCGATTCGGAAATCACGCCCGACCCTCCAGACCTGCAACGTCCTGCCGCAGCACTTGGCCAGCGTTCGCTGATTCATCACCCTTCAACTGCGCGGCGACGATTGGGGCCATGGCACGGACTAACGCCATGAACATACTCGCATCGAGTCCAGCCATATCGACGGCCCGATCTTCCTTGTTCTGGACGGCTGAATGGACGACTTCCGCTTGCGCGCGAGCCTGCGCGCCCTGCTCTGAAATCTGCGCCTTCTGTACGCCGGCCTGCGCCTGCATCTGGACCTGCTTCGTGCGCTCCTGCGCGGCGAGTAATTGCGGAGGCGGCTGCGGCGGGTGCTGCGCTTGCCACTGCTTGAACTCATCCGAATCCGGGTCCATCGCAAACCGCTCGGGCTGCTCGTAGCCCAAGAGGAGCGCGCCGATCTTGAAGGTCTCGTACGCCTGCTTGGGGCCCACAAGGCCGACCGCCGCGATTTCCTTTTGCATATTCGCGAGCAGCATGAGATTGGCCCTGGATTCTTCCCGCGTGCCAGAGCCGAGTCCGACGTTTGGCGATACGAGCGTGCGCTCGCCCCATTCCCGAGGGTCTACCTTCACCCATTTGCCGCGCATCTGAAACTGCAACGGCTGATTCTGATGACGGACCATCAGCGCGCGGATCTTCAAGAAGGCGTCTTTGAGCCCCTCTGCGAGGCAGCGGGCAATGAGTTCCACCTTGAGTGAGGCTGCCGCCATGCCGGCCAACTGACCGCCTTTGGTGACGTTCTGGAGGGCGTCCGCATCAAGGCCCACCGTGTCCTTACCGATGCCGGTCCGGAACTCCCGCCAGGAATCGACGTATTCCATGGTTGGGATGACCTGCTCCATCATGTTCGAAGGATGAGTAAAGGGCATCAGCACTTGGGAGGGCGGCCCATTGGTCCGCACCACCCCGCCGGCCCGGCTCGTCATCAAGTCCGAGAGGTTCACGCGCTGCCAATCTGCGGCTACGCGGCCATTGTTCGCAAGCCGCAGGTTATTCAAGCCCTGGCGCATGAGCTCCGACTTGATGACCTGGATGTCGGCCAGCTCGTCGTACATCGAGAGTCCCGTATGCCGGTGCGGCATGCGCTTCGAGACGCCGGAGGCAATCGGGACTTCCTCAAGCTCCTCGTTCTCAGCGATCTGATCCCCGAGCACAAGTACG
>Ga0134128_10004873_pt1 | contig 16347 bp, 16 predicted proteins | sample KB31754_FD_96462 | JGI IMG/M metagenome (GOLD analysis project Ga0134128, IMG submission 96462) | Terrestrial soil microbial communities with excess Nitrogen fertilizer from Kellogg Biological Station, Michigan, USA - KB3-175-4 | ecosystem: Environmental > Terrestrial > Soil > Unclassified ...
AAGAACACGAAGAACACGAAGGACACGAAGGACACGAAGGACACGAAGGACACGAAGGACACGAAGGACACGAAGGACACGAAGGACACGAAGGACACGAAGGACACGAAGGACACGAAGGGCAGGAAGGGCAGGAAGGGCAGGAAGGAACACGAAGAAGCATGTAGAAGCATGAAGAAGTACGAAGAAACACGAAGCGGCACGAAGCATCACGGGAAACACGAAGGGGAGACCCTGATTGTTCGTCTTCGTATCCCTCATGTAATCGCTGTTGATCGGCTTGACGGGATAACCGGGACGTGAGCGACATTGCATCTAGCGGGTTCCACGAGCGGCCGCTGCCGCCGTGGAAGCGCGCGGTGCTCAAGGTGGGCAGCAGCCTGCTGACCGACGCGGCCGGAGAGCCGAGCGACCGCCACGCGAAGGCGCTGGCAATGTTCATCGGCGCGGCACGCGCTGCGGGCCGCGAAGTCGTATTGGTCTCGTCGGGCGCCGTCGCGGCAGGACGCACGCGCGTGCCCGAAGGCGCGCGCAAGGGCGGGCTGGTACGACGCCAGGCGCTTGCCGCGCTCGGGCAGACGCGAATGATCGCGCTGTGGCAGGGTCTGATGGCCGCGCCGGTGGCGCAGGTGCTGCTGGCGCACGACGACCTGCGCAATCGCCGCCGTTACCTGAACGCGCGCAACACGCTGGTCGAACTGCTGCGCCTGGGCAGCGTGCCGGTGATCAACGAGAATGACACGGTCGCGGTCGAGGAACTCAAGCTCGGCGACAACGACAATCTGGCCGCAACCGTCGCCGCGCTGATCGACGCCGACCTGCTGCTGATCGCGAGCGACGTCGACGGACTGTTCAGCGCGCATCCGCTGCACGACGCCGGCGCGGCTCCGGTCGAGTCGGTTGCCCTGATCACGCCCGCCGTGCTGGCGATGGCGGGCGAGGCGGGCAGTGCACACGGCACCGGCGGCATGCGCACCAAGCTCGAAGCGGCGCAGAAGGCGGCCAGCGCGGGCATCGCCACGGTGCTGTTCGACGGCAGCGACACGCATGCGGTGGCGTTGCTTGCAGCGGGGTCGTACCGCGGTACGCATTTCGCCGCGCCGCTGACGCGGCTTGCGGCGCGCAAGTACTGGTTGCGCCATGCGCCGGGTGCCGCCGCGACGATTCGTGTCGACAGCGGCGCGGCGCAGGCGCTGCGCGGCGGCAAGTCGTTGCTGCCCGGCGGCATCGTCGGCGTCGAAGGCGAGTTTGCGCGCGGCGACATCGTCGATATCGCCTGCGGCGATACGGCCGCGGCGAAGGCGGTTGCGCGCGGCCTGGCCCAGTACAACGCCGGCGAGGTAAGGCGCCTGGCCGGTCGCCACACGAAGGACATCGAGAGCCTGCTCGGCTTCAGCTATGGCGATACGATCGTTCACCGCGACGATCTGGTCTGGATGGAGACGATTGCATGAACGCAGGCGCGACGCCGTTCGTCCCGATCCACGACCTTGCCGCCGCCTGCCGCGATGCCGGCATCGTGATTGCCGGTTTGCCGACGGCGGTAAAGGCCGATGTGCTCGCCGCGATGGCCGGACGGATCGAACAGCGCTCGCAGGAAATTCTCGCGGCCAACGCGCTCGACGTCGAAGCTGCGCGCTCCAGCGGACAGGCTGCGGCGCTGATCGATCGCCTGCGCCTTGATTCGTCGCGTCTGGCCGGCGTCGCAGCCGGCATTCGTGCCATCGCGTCGCAACCCGATCCGGTCGGTCGGGTCACGCAGCGCGAAACGCGTCCGAACGGCATCCGGATCGAGCGCGCGCGCATTCCGCTCGGCCTAATCGCGATGATCTACGAAGCACGGCCGAACGTGACCGCCGACGCGGCCGCGTTGTGCTTCCATGCCGGCAACTCGGTCCTGTTGCGTGGCGGATCCGAGGCGCTGCAGAGCAACCGCGCGATCGCGCTGGCGCTGCGCGAGGCGCTGCAGGTGCACGGGTTGCCGGTTGCCGCGATCACTTTGGTCGAAGACCTCGGCCGCGAGACGATGATGCAGCTGCTGCAGCTGCACGACCTGGTCGACCTGGCGATTCCGCGTGGCGGCGAGGGCCTGATCCGTTTTGTCGCCGAGCACGCGCGCGTGCCCGTGATCAAGCACTATCGTGGCGTTTGTCATCTGTACGTCGATCGCGCGGCCGATCCCGACGTCGCGCTGCACCTGCTGATCGACGGCAAGACCACGCGACCGGCGGTATGCAACGCGCTCGAAACGCTGCTGGTGCATGCCGATGTCGCCGCGCAGTTCCTGCCGCGTGCCGCGGCGGCGCTGCGCGTGCGCGGCGTCGAACTGCGCGGTTGCGCGCGCAGCAGGGCGATCGTCGCCGACATGATTGCCGCCGGCGACGACGACTACGCCGCCGAGTTCCTCGACCTGATCATCGCCGTGCGCGTGGTCGACGACATCGATGCGGCCATCGCGCACATCCGCCGTTTCGGGTCGGACCACACCGAGGTGATCGCCACGCGCGACGAAGCAGCCGCCGCACGCTTCATCGGCGCGCTGCGTTCGGCGGTCGTCATGGTCAACGCATCGTCGCGGTTTTCCGATGGCGGCGAGCTCGGGCTCGGAGCCGAGATCGGCATTTCGACGACGCGCCTGCACGCCTACGGCCCGATGGGTGCCGACGCGCTCACGATCGAGCGCTACGTGATCCGTGGCAGCGGCCAGGTCCGCCACCCGCAGTCCGCCGCTTGAGTTGCCGATCCACCGCACATCGACGGGCGATTTTGTGTACGCTGGGGGCATGAATCCCGAATCCGCCGGCGCGCCGCGCCGCAGACGCGCTTGAGCGAGCTGCAACGCTTTACGCCGCAGGACCGCGTGCTGGTGATCGCGCCGCACCCGGATGACGAGGCGATCGCCACCGGCGGCGTGCTGCAGGTCGCGCACGCGGCCGGTGCGGCATGCCGCGTCTTGGTCATGACTGACGGCGACAACAACCCCTGGCCGCAACGCTGGATCGAGAAGCGCTGGCGCATCGGAGCGAGCGAGCGCGCGCGCTGGGGCGAGACCCGGCGCGCCGAAGCGATCGCCGCTCTGCGCGTGCTGGGGCTGGAGGCGCAGGACGTGCGTTGCTTCGGTTTTCCCGATCTGCGGTTGACCGATTTGCTGATGCGCGCCGATGGCGCCCTCGAAGCTGCGCTGGCCGGGCAACTCGACGAGTTTCGTCCGACGCGCCTGTTCCTGCCGGCGCTGGCTGACCGGCACCCCGATCACAGCGCGCTGCATGTATTGCTGCGGCTGGCGCTGCACGGCCGGCCGGGCCCGGTACCGCAGCTGTACACCTTCGGTGTGCACGGCGAGGCGTCGGCGGCCGATCGCGTCGTGTTGAAGCTCAGCGAAAGCCAGCGCGAGACCAAGCGCGACGCGATCATGAGCCATGCAACACAGATGCGCCTCAGCCGGCGCCGCTTTGTGGCCTACGCGCAGGCGATCGAGCCATTCCGGTCGGTCGCCACACGCGGCGCGTCCGACCCGCAGCATCCGCTGCAGGCGACGGTTCGCGCGGATGGCACGATGCAGGTGCGCATCGATCACGCGCGCTGGGGACGAGGTCTGCGTGGGCAGGCGCTGTTCGGTGTTGTCCAGTATGCGCACGGCGAAACCCGGCGTTGGCGGCTCATGCCGACCGTCGGCGGTCGCGCCGACATGGTCGATACCGTCGCTCAAGGCAGCGCAGGACCGGCGCTGGTGGTTCGGTCCGCCGGCGAAACTGACATCAACCTGACAATCGGTAGCGCCGCGGCATGCTGGATCAAGCTGGCGCGCCCGCAACCGGGCCTTTTCGTGCTCGATCGATACGGCTGGCAAACCGCAACCATCAGCGGCGGCTGACATGTCGACGCACTAGCTGAACGGATGCCTTTCGGGCGCTGTTCGATGCATTGACAGGGGTTGGCGCTCTGTCATGCTTTGCATAGCGTGGCGAATGCGTCGCGCGCATGATCGATTACCGACAAACCCATCCTGGAGGCGGCAATGAAAGCGTTGTTCGTAGCGGTTGCATTCGGTGTCGGCGCCCTGTTCGGCGCAAGCGCTTACGCGGAGGCGCCGGCAGGCGCGATCGCGCAATGCAAAGACGGAACCTACTTTACCGGCACCTCGCACAAAGGGGCATGCAAGGGTCATCAGGGTGTGAAGGAATGGCTCGACAAGACTGCCAGCAGCACGAGCGGCGCAGCTGCGGCGAGCGATTCGACCAAGAGCAAGAAATCGAAAAAGGCCAAGGCTGCCGACACGGCGGCCGCAGCGGCAACGCCGGCTGCGGCACCTGCGCCGGCTCCAATGCCTGCGCCGACCAAGAAGCCGCCGACCGCCGCCAGCACGCCGACTCCGGCATCGCAGATTCCGCAGAAAGCGGGTGGCGGCGCCGGTCAGGTCTGGGTCAATTCGAGTTCCAAGGTCTATCACTGCCAGGGCGACGAGTGGTATGGCAAGACCAAGGAAGGCTCGTACATGACCGAAGCTGCGGCCAAGGCAGCCGGCAACCATGCAGCGCATGGCAAGGAATGCGGCGGCTGACACGTCGCGACCGCGCACCAGAAAACGCCCGGCTTGCCGGGCGTTTTTTTTGGTCCGTGCCGGAAGTAACGCACGATCTTTCGGCTGCAACTGTTTTCCACCTTTGTGCATCGTATACATCCGACTTTCTGCACATGCGTGACGCGGAAAGGTCGTGCCAGGATGTCGACAGCATGCTGCTTTCAACTTGGTTCTCGCCGGCGGGCGTCTTTCCAGACAACCGCTGCAGAGGTTCCCATTTCGAATCGGAGGCTGTATGCAGAATTTTGACAATTGCGTTAGGTCTGTTTCACTTGCCCTGTTTGTCGTCGTCGCCAGCGCCGCAGCCGCATCGGCTGGAGCAGAGGCCGCCGCGGAACTGAGCGGCCAATGGGTAGGCAACTCGGGCATCGAGGGCGGCAGGGGTGGAGAAAAGACCACGCTTTCGCTCGGTGCGCCGGATGCGGCCAATTCGAGCCTGCGCATCGAGGGACGCACGGTGTGCAGCCTGCGCGACGGCAGCTACAGCGCCGAGGCGGACGGTGCCGTCACGCTGTCCTTCAAGGGTGCCAACGGCAGTGAAGCTTGCGAGCGCCTGGCGAAGGGCAAGTTCACGTTGCGCCAGAATGCTGCGCGCAAGCTGAGCTTCCAGGCCTCCTATCCCGGTGCGGACGGCGCGCCGAACCTGCGCTCCGGCGTGTTGAACCGTTATCCGTAGACGTCGATCGATACGCCGCGCCGCCGGCCGCACGTGCCGGCCGCGCGGCGCGGGCGCCCGGCTGCCTTGCATTTTGCAGGTCTGCCGCCGCCCGGAATCGGCGATTTGCAAGGTCCGACGCCGCCCCATCGCGGCCTGATGCGACTGCGGCCTGAATCGCCGTGGCATGTTCGTTGCCATTCATTCCGGCAATCGATGGCGGAGAGCGTACGTGGCAACGGTTCTCGATTCGAATCCGGCAGGCCGCACGTCCCTTGCGGCCACGCTTCAGGCGGCCCGCAACAGCACACCGTTCACGATCAGCACGCGCGAGCCGGCGGCGATCGGGTATTGGTGCAGGCACTTCAACGTGTCGTCCGAGCGCCTGCTCGCGGCGGTCAGGAAGGTCGGCAGCAATCCCGACATCGTGCGCCTGGAACTGCGTGCGTTCTGAAACGCCGACGCAAGAACGAAAAAACCGGCGCGAGGCCGGTTTCCGTGACCAGAACATGGTCGGGGTGAGAGGATTCGAACCTCCGACTTCTACCTCCCGAAAGTAGCGCTCTACCAGGCTGAGCTACACCCCGATCCGGCCAAACTGCTGGCTGCGCAACAACTTGCAAGCGCAGCGCGGAAAGCAGTCGGGCGAGCCGCGCATGATAAAGGGCGCGGGCCAGCGACGCAACCCGTTGAGGTAAATGCCGGCAAACGCCTCCAGCCAGCCTTGTACCTGCCCCGAGCCGCGTGCGACGATCAACATCGTTCTTCCCTGACGGTGACAAGGAGGTCCAATGCACAGGCACGCCACGCCCCTGATGCTGGCCGCAATGCTGCTTTCGTGCACGCTTCCGGCGTGGGCCGCCGCGAATAGCGCCGCGACCCTGGAAATGAACGCGGACGGCGAAATCCAGGTCGCCATCGATGGTTCTGTCAGCGACTATCGCCTGCACAGCCAGTTGCCGTCGACGATTGCGCAGCTGGTGGACAGGGACGTGCGCGGCTGGCGCTTCGAGCCGGTGCTCATCGATGGAACGCCTGTAGTCGCAAAGACCGCGATGCACCTTGCGCTGAAGGCCGAGCCGGCCGACGGCAGGGACAACTACCGGATCAGGATCGTCAACGTCATATTCGGAGCGCCCCGCCAGCACGACCACACGCGGCATCCACATTACCCTGAGCTGGCGGTGCGGGCCCATCTGGGCGCCAAGGTCCTGCTGGCGATGCGGCTCGACGAAAATGGCAAGGTGACGGACGTACAGCCATATCAGACCAGTCTCGACGCCCGGGCGAACTCGCAGAACGAGGCCGACCATTGGCGCAAGCTGTTCGAGGAAGCCAGCGTTACGGCGGCGCGTTCGTGGACCTACGATTTGTCGGAGACGTTCAACGGCCGGAGGATCGAGACGAACGTCATTGTTCCGGTCGTGTTCTCCCTGAGCAACGTGCCGGGCTCTGCACCGCAGGCGGGTCAGTGGAAAGCGTACGTGCCAGGGCCGTTGCACCCGGCTCCGTGGATGACTGACCGCACGTTTGCCGACCACGACCTGTCGGCGTTCCCGGACCACCAGTCGATTCCGCTCGATTCGCGCTTCCACCTGAAAAACAACGTCGTCGGCACGACGTTGTAGGCGCCCGGTTGCGCGCCGGAGAATCCGGTTCACGGGTGACGCGCCCCAGTCGCGTGGTAATGTAGCGGGCCCTGCGGCCCGTCGGCCGGCCGCGATGTTCCGAGGAATCCATGGCGTTGACCCAAGCCCGCACCATGCCTGGCGTGATGGAGCTGCTGCCGCTCGACCAGATCGCGTTCCAGCAGATGCTCGACACGATCCGCAGCAATTTCGAGCGCTTCGGCTTCCTGCCGATCGAGACGCCGGTGATGGAATTTTCCGACGTGCTGCTGACCAAGCAGGGCGGGGAAACCGAGCGTCAGGTGTACTTCGTTCAGTCGACCGGCGCGCTTGCCGCGGCCGACAAGGGCGCCGGCGACAAGCCCGAGCTGGCCCTGCGCTTCGACCTCACCGTGCCGCTCGCGCGCTACGTGGCCGAGCATGAAAACCAGCTGACGTTTCCGTTTCGCCGCTACCAGATCCAGCGCGTCTACCGCGGCGAGCGCGCGCAGCGCGGGCGCTTCCGCGAGTTCTATCAGTGCGACATCGACGTGATCGGCAAGGATTCGCTGTCGATCCGCTACGACGCCGAGATGCCAGCCGTGATCTACAGCGTGTTCCGTGACCTCGACATCGGGCCGTTCACGATTTGGTTGAACAATCGCAAGCTGCTTCGCGGATTCCTTGAGAGCGTCGGCATTACCGAAGAGGAAGCGCACGAGCTTATCCAAGCCCCGGACCCATTGGTGCCGCCTTGGGATTCAGTGAAGAGCGAGGCGGCAAAGTCCGTCGCGCCACCGCCAGGCCCACCGCCCATCCAGACTCCGCAGGTTACGCAAACTATGGTCCTGCGCGAGGTCGACAAGCTCGACAAGGTCGGTGTCGAAGCCGTGCGAAATGCGCTCTTGGGCGAGAAGTATCAGCTTGATGGCGATGTCGTCGGCCGGATACTCAGTTTCATGGAGACACGGTCATACGGTCATGCCGACGCGATCGCAAAGCTCGATGGGCTCGGAGGCGGCAATCCGACATTTGAAGAAGGAGTCGCCGAGTTGCGGGAGGTACTGGGGCTGATCAAGGCCTTCGGCGTGCCCGAAACGCACTATGCGATCAACCTGTCGATTGCGCGCGGCCTGGACTACTACACGGGCATGGTCTACGAGACGACCCTGAACACACACCCGCAGATCGGCTCGATCTGCTCCGGCGGCCGCTATGACAATCTTGCGACAAATTATACAAAGTCGCATCTGCCCGGCGTTGGCATTTCGATCGGCGCGACGCGCCTGTTCTGGCAATTGCGCGAGGCCAAGCTGCTCGGCGCCTCGGACAGCACGGTCAAGGTGCTGGTCACGCAGATGGACGAAGCGCAGTTGCCGGCCTATCTCGAACTTGCCGCGCTGTTGCGCACCGCCGGCATCGCCACTGAAGTCGTGCTGGAAGGCGGCAAGCTCGGCAAGCAGTTCAAGTATGCCGACCGCGCCGGCATCCGTTTCGTGCTCGTGCTGGGCACCGACGAACTGGCCAAGGGCGTCGTGACGGTCAAGGACATGCGCAAGCAGGACCAGTTCGAAGTGCCGCGCGCCGAGCTGGTCAAGGCCTTGCGCGTCGAACTGGAGCAGGCCGAGGCGATGAAGTAGCTAGGCAGGTAATTATGCACAGCAAGACGTCATTCCCGCGAAAGCGGGAATCCAAATTGATCTTTGCGCAAGGATGCGAAGAGTGTCAGTCAAGCAACCAGCTGTTTATGTCCTGGCGAGCGCGGAGCGAGGGACTCTGTACATTGGAGTCACTGGCTGGCTGAAATATCGAGTTTGGGAGCATCGCGAAGGATTGATTGATGGATTCACCAAGACGCATGATGTGAAGCGGCTCGTCTGGTACGAATTGTTCGCGGATTTTCCCTCTGCCATTGTTCGCGAGAAGCAGTTGAAGAAGTGGAACCGAGCGTGGAAACTGGAATTGATCGAGAAAACCAACCCAGCCTGGGACGATCCATGGCAGCAGTTGCTCGACTGAAGAGCAAAATGGATTCCCGCTTGCGCGGGAATGACGAATCCTTCTTAGGCCGCTCGCAATGAGCCCGATCACCCTCGACGGCAACAGCCTGATCCGCGAGCACGTTGCGGCGATCGCGAACGGCGCAAATGTGGCGCTCGATGCGGCGCAGCTGGGCAAGGTGCAGCGCACGGCGGACTTTCTCGCGGACCAGGTCAAGCGCGGCGAGCCGATCTACGGCGTGACGACCGGTTTCGGCAGCAACGCGGACAAGCTGCTCGGCGCGCATCGCGCGCGCGACGAGCTGCCCGGAGCCGATCTCGTCAAACGTGATCCCGAGGTGCGCGACGGTACGCTGCTGGAAGAACTCCAGCGCAACCTCGTCATCACGCATGCGGTCTGCGTCGGCAAGCCGCTGGCGGTCGATGTCGTCCGCGCGATGCTGGCGATCCGCGTCAATACGCTGATGCGCGGGCATTCCGGCATTCGTGCCGCGACCCTGCAGGCGCTGGCCGAGTTGCTCAATCACGACGTCATCCCGGTGATTCCGGAGAAGGGCTCGGTTGGCGCGAGCGGCGACCTTGCACCGCTCTCGCACCTGGCCAACGTGCTGCTGGGCGAGGGTGAGGCGTTTTACGGCGGCGAGCGGCTGCCCGGCGGCGAGGCCTTGAAGCGCGCAGGCCTGGCGCCGGTGCGACTGTCGTTCAAGGAAGGGCTGGCGCTGAACAACGGCACGACGCAGATGCTGGCGACCGCGGCACTGGCGCTCGACCGGCTCGAGAAGCTGCTCGCCACCGCGGATCTTGCCGCGGCGATGACGCTCGATGCGTTCGCCGGGCGCACCTCGGCATTCAAGCCGGAGGTGCACGCGCTGCGCCCGCATCCGGGCCAGCTCGAGACCGCGGCGAACTTGCGCGCGCTGCTCGCAGGCTCGACGCTGGCCGACATTCCGTACCATCTCGTGCCGCGCTTCAAGACCTGGCTCGCCGAATCGTGGAGCGATCCAGCCGACCGGCAGCATCGTTTCGACATCGGCTGGGACTACGTGCCGCCTTCGCAGCGGCACGGCAAGGAAGCTTTCTATGCGCGCTTCCTGCCGTTCAAGGGCGGCAAGAAACACCAGCCGCAGGATGCCTACTGCCTGCGCTGCATCCCGCAGGTGCACGGCGCAGTGCGCGACGCGCTGGCGCAGGCACAGCGCGTCATCGACATCGAGTTGAACGCGGTCACCGACAATCCGCTCGTGTTTCCCGATGCCGCCGGCGCCAAGGTCATCGAAGACCAGGTCATCTCGGCCGGTCATTTCCACGGCATGCCGCTGGCGCTCGTGATGAGCTACGTCAAGGCGGCGATTCCGGTGCTCGCTTCGATTTCCGAGCGGCGCCTGAACAAGCTGGTCGATCCGGCCACCAATGATGGCCTGCCGGCGTTCCTGATCGGCAACGAGGATGCGACCGACTCGGGTTTCATGATCGTGCAATACACGGCCGCCGCGCTGGTGAACGACCTCGCCACGCGTGCGCATCCGGCAAGCGTGTATTCGATTCCGACCAGTGCGAACGCCGAAGATCACGTCTCGATGGGCGCCAACGAAGCGCGCCACGTGCTCGAGATGACGGAGGATCTGTCGCATGTGCTGGCGCTCGAGCTGTATACCGCCGCGCAGGCACTGGAATACCGGCAGGACATGCTCAACGCTGCGCGCACGCTCGCCGCGCGTGGCGACTGGCAGGCGCTGGCCGGCAAGATCAACGGCGCGCCGAAGCCGGGCCATGCGTCGCACGTCCAGTTCGAACGCGAAGCGCACGCCCTGATGCAGGCGCTGGCGGCGACCGGCGAATTCCACGCCGGCACGAAGGTGCGCGACGCCTTCGCCCTGGTGCGCGAACGAATCGGTTTCATGCAGCGCGATCGCGCGATGGACGCGGATATCCAGAGCATCTGCGCGCTGGTGGCGAGCGGGCAGCTTGCGGCCAGGGCCGGCTGATCCACGCCCCCATGTCGCGACGCCCGAGAGGGACGCGTCGACGACGTATTCGCAGACACGAACCAGACGAGCCGGCGCTCACCCGCAGGCCATGACAGCGGCCGCCGCCTCGCGCGGCGGAACGGCTCATCGAAGGTCAGGCCAGCAGGTCGGCGTATTCCGGATGCCGCTCGAGAAACGTCTTTGCGTACGAGCAGGCGGTAATGACACGCCAGCCATTGGCACGCGCGGTCTCGAGCGCGGCGCGCATCAAGTCCGAGGCAATGCCGTGGCCGGCGAGGTCCGCCGGAACCTCGGTATGCACGATCTTCATGACACCGTCCCTGAGGCGGTATTGCAGCAGGGACAATTGCCCCTCGACCGTGCTGGTGAACAGGCCGGCTTCGGCGTCGTGCTTGATCGGATAGCCCATGCTGCGGTCGTTGCGTTTGCGGGATTCTTAACGCCAGCATAGCAAATGCGCCGCTGTCGCTTGCGCGATGGCCCCCGCCGCGCTACCCTTGTCGCATGTAATAGCGCATTAGTACATTAAACTCACGTTTCTCGTCGCAGGCGATCGACTCCGATGCCTGCGGCCGGACAGGGCAGTGCCATGAAGCGACGCCATCTCGAACCGGAAACCAGCGCGGACCGCGCCGAACGCAGCCTGTGCGAGGCGTTGCTTGCCTGCCGCACGCTCGACGAAATGCGTGCGTTCCTGCGCGACCTGTGCACGCCGGCCGAACTCGAGGCGCTGGTCGACCGCTGGCGCGTCGTGCCGTACCTGCTGCGCGGCATGGCCTACCGCGAAATCCACGAGCGCACGTCGGTCAGCGTGACGACGATCGGCCGCGTGGCGCGTTTCCTGAGCCAGGGCAACGGCGGTTACCAGGCGGCGGTTGCGCATCACGCGCTGCCGGCCGTGCGCCGGCGCGGGCGGCCGGCAGCAGCCGCAGGCACCACGGCGCTGCCGTCCAAGCCAAGGGCCGGCCGATGAGTCCGGCAACGGCAACCAAAGCGCGCGAGCGCCTGCGCATCGCGATGCAGAAGTCCGGCCGGCTCGCCGATGTCTCGCAGGACCTGCTCGCGCGCTGTGGCCTGAAGTTCCGCCAAAGCAGGGACAAGCTGTTCTGCTTCGGCGAAAGCATGCCGATCGATCTGCTGCTGGTGCGCGATGACGATATTCCCGGCCTGATCGCACAAGGCGTGTGCGACCTGGGCATCGTCGGCCGCAACGTATTGCGCGAACAATCGTTCGCCGCCGTCGCGCGCGCGGAACCCGAGCCCGCGCGCGAGTTGTGCCCGCTCGGCTTCGGCCGCTGCCGCCTGTCGATCGCGCTGCCGCAGGATGCCGCGTACGGCGGTCCGGCGCAGCTCGCCGGCCTGCGCATTGCGACGACCTATCCGGCGCTGCTCGCTGCCTGGCTGCAGGAAAACGGCGTCGACGCCGGTATCGTCGTGCTGTCCGGCTCGGTCGAAATCGCGCCGCGACTGGGTACGGCCGATGCGATCTGCGACCTGGTATCGAGCGGCGCCACGCTGGCGGCCAACCAGTTGCGCGAAGTTGCAACGATACTGGAGAGCGAAGCCGTCCTGGCCGGTGCGGTGAGCGAACCGGCCGATGCGCGCGGCGAACTTGCCGAACAGCTGCTGCGGCCGATCGAGGGCGTCACGCGCGTGCGCGAGTCCAAGCTGATCATGCTGCACGCGCCGCGCAGTTCGGTCGCGACCATCACGCAGCTGCTGCCCGGGGGCCAGAACGCCACCGTCACGTCGATCGAAGGCAGCGCGGATCACGTCGCGCTGCAGGCGGTCTGCCACGGTGCCATCACCTGGCAGCATCTGGAAGACATGAAGCGCGCCGGCGCCTGCCAGCTGCTCGTGCTGCCGGTCGAGAAGATGCTGGCATGAAGACCGCTCCCGCCAACGGCTTTTCCGGCAACGTCCTGGAGTGGCGCGCTCTCGACGAGCGTGAGCGCGCTGCAGTGCTGTGCCGCCCGCCGCTCGCGCGCAGCGAGGAATTGCGCGGCACGGTCGCGCGCATCATCGCGCAGGTGCGCGCGGACGGCGACTCGGCACTGCACGCGCTGACGCGCCGCTTCGACGGCTGCGAGCTCGCGCGGTTCGAAGTTGCCGCGGACGAATTCGCGGCCGCGGCGGAGCGCCTCGATCCGGCAACGCGGCGCGCGATCGACGAAGCGCACGCACGAATCGACGCGTTTCACCGCGCCACGGCGCCGCAACCGGTGCGCATGGAAACGGCGCCCGGCGTCGTCTGCGAACGCATCGTGCGGCCGATCGAACGTGTCGGCCTGTACGTTCCAGCAGGCGGCGCACCGCTGCCTTCGACGGCACTGATGCTCGGCGTCCCAGCCCGGATCGCGCGGTGTCCGCAGGTCGTCGTCTGCACGCCCGCCGGTCCGAACGGACGCATCGATCCAGCCGTGCTGCATGCCGCGGCGCGCTGCGGAATTTCGCGCGTGTTCAAGCTCGGCGGCGCGCAGGCAATCGCGGCCATGGCATGGGGTACCGAATCAGTGCCGAAGTGCGACAAGCTGTTCGGCCCCGGCAACGCCTGGGTGACCGAGGCCAAGCGCCAGGTCGCCGCCGAATTCGATGGAGCCGCGATTGACCTGCCGGCCGGGCCATCCGAAGTGCTCGTCATCGCCGATGCGCAGGCCAATCCCGATGCGGTCGCCGCCGACCTGCTTGCGCAAGCCGAACACGGACCCGATTCGCAGGTCATCGTGATTGCCGACGACCGCGCGGTACTCGTCGCGACGATCCAGGCGGTGCGGCGCCAGCTGGCGGAACTGCCGCGCGCCGTGATCGCCTCGGCGGCGCTGGCGCATGCGCGCGTGATCCTGGCCGCTTCGCTCGGCGAAGCGGTTGCCATCAGCAACGCGTATGCGCCGGAACACCTGATCCTCAACGTCGCTGCGCCGCGCCGCTGGCTAGAGGAAGTCGCCAATGCCGGCTCGATTTTTCTCGGTCGCTGGTCGCCCGAGTCGGTCGGCGATTATTGCAGCGGTACCAACCACGTGCTGCCGACCTACGGTCATGCGCGCGCCGCGAGCGGCGTGTCGGTTGCCAGCTTCCTCAAGCAGATCACCGTGCAGGAGTTGACCGCCGATGGCCTGCGCGGCATCGGTCCGTGCGCCGCCACGCTGGCGCGCGCCGAAGGCCTCGGCGCGCACGAACGCGCCGTGACGCTGCGCCTCGACCTGCTGGGAGCGCCGGCGTGAGCGTGCTCGATCTTGCACGCCCGGAAATCCGCGCGCTCCAGCCGTATTCGTCGGCGCGCATGGAGGCAAGCGGCGGCTCGGTGCTGCTCAATGCGAACGAGTCGCCGTGGCCGGCGGTGATGGCCGGCGGCATCGCGCTCAATCGCTATCCGGATCCGCAGCCGCACGAGCTGATCGACGCATTGGCCGCCCTGTACGGCGTCGCGCCGGCGCAGGTGCTGGCCGGCCGCGGCAGCGACGAGGCGATCGACCTGCTGGTGCGCGCGTTCTGTCGTGCCGGCCAGGATGCCGTCGCGATCTGCCCGCCGACCTTCGGCATGTATTCGGTCAGCGCAGCGATCCAGGGCGCCGCAATCCTGGAAGTGCCGCTGGCCGGCGACTTTTCGCTCGATGCCGACGCATTGCTCGCGCGTATCGAACCGAACATCAAGCTCGTGTTCCTGTGCTCGCCGAACAATCCGACCGGCAATCTGGTGCCGCTGGCGACAATCTCGCGCATTGCGGCGGAACTGACCGAGCGGGCCATGGTCATCGTCGACGAGGCCTACATCGAGTTCGCCGGAACGCCGAGCGCTGCAACGCTGCTCGGTCGCCACGACAATCTGGCCGTGCTGCGCACGCTCTCGAAGGCGCACGCGCTGGCCGCGGCGCGCATCGGCGTCGTACTGGCCCACGCACAGGTGATCGGCCTGCTGCGCCGGATCCTGCCGGCCTATCCGCTGCCGGCGCCGTGCGTCGAGGCTGCGCTGAATGCACTCACGCCGCCAGCCAAGGCCGCGACGCGGGTACGCGTGGCAGGCCTGGTCGCGGCGCGCGATCAGCTGGCCGCCGCGCTGAAAAGCGTGCCTGGGCTGCATGATGTGTTGCCGTCCGCGGCAAATTTCATCGTCGTGCGCTGCGTCGACGCCGATGCGCTTTATCGCCGCCTGCTGTCGGTCGGCGTCGTGGTGCGCAACGTATCGCACTATCCGTCGATGGGCGGCTGCCTGCGCATCAGCGTCGGCAGCCCGTCGGATCATGCGCGGCTCCTCGCCGCGCTCGGCGCGCGTGTGGAGGCGGCATGAACGGACTGCCGGTCATGCAGCAGGGCTGCGGCCATGCTCTGCACGTGGATGAACGCGGATTTACCCGGACAAGGGACGATCTTTCCCGCAGGTGCTTCCTGCCTTGTCCGCGTTCATCGGCGTTCATCCGCGTCAAAGATCGTTTTTCTCCGACGCGTCCCATTGCGCCGGTGTGCTGACGATGGCCAGCCTGCGCAAATTGTTGTTCGTCGATCGCGATGGCACGTTGATCGTCGAGCCGCCGGACCAGCAGATCGACAGCTACGCCAAGCTCGCCCTGGTCGACGGCGTGATTCCGGCGCTGCGTCGCTGCGTCGCCGCGGGCTATGAGCTGGTCATGGTGACCAACCAGGACGGCCTGGGCACTTCGAGCTTTCCGCAGGCGGATTTCGACGGGCCGCAGAATCTGCTGCTGCAGATACTTGGTTCGCAAGGCGTCGCTTTCCGCGACATCCTGATCGACCGCAGCTTTGCGCACGAGAACCGCGATACGCGCAAGCCGGGCGTCGGCCTTGCGCGCGCCTATCTTGCCGCCGATGACTGGAGCCGTGTCGCATCGGCCGTGATCGGCGATCGCGATACGGACCTGCAGTTCGCGGCAAACCTCGGTGTACGCGGTTTCCGGCTTGGCAGCGAATGGACCTGGGACACGATTGCGCACGCCTTGTGCGACGCGCCGCGGAGCGCAGCGGTCGAGCGCGGCACGAAGGAGACACGCATCCGCGTCAGCGTCGATCTGGATCGCGCCGCGGATGCAACCGTGGCGACCGGCATCGGCTTTTTCGATCACATGCTCGAGCAGATCGGCAAGCACGGCGGATTTGCCTTGACGCTGACATGCGCCGGCGACGGCCATGTCGACGAGCACCATATCGTCGAGGATTGCGCACTCGCCCTGGGCGAGGCGCTGCGCCGCGCCCTCGGCGACAAACGTGGCATACATCGCTATGGCCGCTCCGAGCAGCTGGAAGAATCCGGCGTCGCACCATCGCTGGTCGGTGGCGCCGGTCTCGACATCCCGGTCGAATCGCTTGCCGGCGCGAGTGGCGCTGACTCGCGCGATCCATCGCGCCCGCCCTCCGGGCCGGCTCCACCAGCGGTCCCGCCGGCGCAGTCAACGCGGCTCGCGTCAAATCCCGGCTCGCCCCTCGGCCCTCAGCTCTCGCATCTTGGTCCCCAGCCTTCGCTGATCGATATCCTGCTGCCCATGGACGAAGCGCTCGCACGCGC
>Ga0134128_10004874_pt1 | contig 16347 bp, 10 predicted proteins | sample KB31754_FD_96462 | JGI IMG/M metagenome (GOLD analysis project Ga0134128, IMG submission 96462) | Terrestrial soil microbial communities with excess Nitrogen fertilizer from Kellogg Biological Station, Michigan, USA - KB3-175-4 | ecosystem: Environmental > Terrestrial > Soil > Unclassified ...
CGACGTGCGCGGTGTTGATTGTGATGCCGCGTGCCTTTTCTTCCGGCGCTGCATCGATCTGATCATAGGCCTTCGCTTCGCCGCCGAACTTGCGCGACAAAACGGTGGCGATTGCTGCCGTCAGCGTGGTCTTGCCATGGTCAACGTGACCGATCGTGCCGACATTCACGTGCGGCTTGGTCCGTTCGAATTTGCTCTTTGCCATTTTACTTTTCCTTCAAAAAGAACGATTGATTCAGTGTCAGATTCAACGATATCGATAACTGCACGCACCCCGTTTTGCGGGGCGCGGCAGGCTGCATTACTTGGACTTGGCGGAAACGATTGCCTCGGTCACATTCTTCGGTGCTTCGGAGTAGTGCTTGAATTCCATCGTGTAGGTTGCACGGCCTTGCGTTGCCGAACGCAGCGAAGTCGAGTAACCGAACATTTCGGACAGCGGCACTTCCGCCTTGATGATCTTGCCGCCACCGCCGGCAATTTCATCCATGCCTTGCACCATACCGCGGCGGGACGACAGGTCGCCCATCACGGTACCGGCGTAGTCTTCCGGCGTTTCCACTTCCACGGCCATCATCGGCTCGAGGATGACGGGACTGGCCTTGCGGCAGCCGTCCTTGAATGCCATCGAACCGGCCATACGGAACGCGTTTTCGTTCGAGTCCACGTCATGGTAGGAACCGAAGAACAGCGTGACCTTGACGTCGACCACCGGATAACCGGCCATCACGCCCGAAGTCAGCGTATCGCGAATACCCTTTTCAACTGCAGGGATGTATTCGCGCGGAACGGTACCCCCCTTGATGGCGTCAACGAATTCGAAGCCCTTGCCCGGCTCTTGCGGCTCGATCTTCAACACCACGTGGCCGTACTGACCACGACCACCGGATTGCTTGACGAACTTGCCTTCGATTTCTTCGCAAGTCTTGCGGATTGTTTCGCGGTAGGCAACCTGCGGCTTGCCGACGGTTGCTTCGACGTTGAATTCGCGGCGCATACGGTCAACGATAATTTCCAGATGCAACTCACCCATACCGGAAATGATCGTCTGGCCCGATTCTTCGTCGGTCTTGACGCGGAACGACGGGTCTTCCTGAGCCAGACGGTTCAGTGCCAGGCCCATCTTTTCCTGGTCTTGCTTGGTCTTCGGTTCGACAGCCTGCGAGATCACAGGCTCCGGGAACACCATGCGTTCGAGCGTGATGATCGAGGCCGGATCGCACAGCGTGTCACCGGTGGTGGCTTCCTTCAGACCCACGGCAGCGGCGATGTCGCCGGCGCGCACTTCCTTGATTTCTTCGCGCTGGTTGGCGTGCATCTGCAGAATACGGCCCAGGCGTTCCTTCTTGCCCTTGACCGGGTTGAACACGGTGTCGCCCGAATTGACCACGCCCGAGTAGACACGGAAGAAGATCAACTGGCCGACGAACGGGTCGGTCATGATCTTGAATGCCAGTGCCGAGAACTTCTCGTCGTCTTCACGACGGCGCGTGGCCGGCTCTTCGTTGTCGTCGGTGCCTGCAACCGGCGGAATGTCCGTCGGTGCCGGCAGGTATTCGATGACGCCGTCCAACATGGCTTGCACGCCCTTGTTCTTGAACGCGGTGCCGCACATCATCGGGACGATTTCGCCGGCGATGGTACGCTGGCGAATCGCCTTCTTGATTTCTTCTTCCGACAAGCTGCCTTCTTCAAGGTACTTGTTCATCAGCTCTTCGTTGGCTTCCGCCGCGGCTTCAACCATCTTTTCGCGCCATTCGTCGGCAGCTGCCTGCAGATTGGCGGGGATGTCGCGGTAGTCGAACTTCATGCCTTGCGAGGCTTCGTCCCAGTAGATGGCCTTCATCTTGACCAGGTCGATCACGCCTTCGAAGTTTTCTTCGGCGCCGATAGGCACCTGCATCGGGATCGGGTTGGCCTTCAGGCGGTTACGCATCTGCTCGTAGACCTTGAAGAAGTTCGCGCCGGTACGGTCCATCTTGTTGACGAACGCGAGACGCGGAACCTTGTACTTGTTGGCCTGACGCCAAACGGTTTCCGACTGGGGCTGCACACCGCCCACGGCGCAGTAAACCATGCAGGCGCCGTCGAGCACGCGCATCGAACGTTCGACTTCAATGGTGAAGTCCACGTGGCCCGGGGTGTCGATGATGTTGATGTGGTGCTCGGGGAAGTTGTTGGCCATGCCCTTCCAGAAGCAGGTCGTCGCGGCCGACGTGATCGTGATGCCGCGTTCTTGTTCCTGCTCCATCCAGTCCATCGTGGCTGCGCCGTCATGCACTTCGCCGATCTTGTGATTCACGCCTGTGTAATACAGGATACGCTCGGTGGTGGTGGTCTTACCGGCGTCGATGTGAGCGGAAATACCGATGTTGCGGTAGCGCTCAATGGGAGTCTTGCGAGCCATAATGGATCCTAAATCGTTGATAGACGAACAAAATAAATTGAAACTTGATGCGTCGAAACTTAATGTGCGAAACCGAGCGTGGTTTGCGCTCGGTTTTCGTGATGATACTTGCTACTCGCGGCTGACACTGTGACAAAACAGTGACAGCCGACAATGCGATCAGGCGCGCAATTAGAAACGGAAATGCGAGAACGCCTTGTTCGCTTCAGCCATACGGTGAACTTCATCACGCTTCTTCATCGCACCGCCACGGCCTTCAGCGGCTTCCATCAGCTCGCCAGCCAAACGCTGGGGCATGGACTTTTCGCTGCGCTTGTTGGCAGCTTCACGCAGCCAGCGCATCGACAGGGCCATACGGCGGACCGGACGCACTTCAACGGGCACCTGGTAGTTGGCACCACCAACGCGGCGCGACTTCACTTCGACCAGGGGCTTGCAGTTGTTGATGGCAGCGGCGAACACTTCCAACGGGTCCTTGCCGGACTTGGTCTGGATGTGGTCGAAGGCACCGTAGATGATGTTTTCGGCGATGGACTTCTTGCCGGAGAGCATCAGCACATTGACGAACTTGGAAACGTCAACGTTGCCGAACTTCGGATCAGGCAGAATTTCGCGTTTGGGTACTTCACGACGACGTGGCATTGCTATTCCTTTCAGTCTTCAGTTGGGCTGCAGTCTATTTACCTGCCAGCCCGCGGAGGGCCATCCTGACCTTCCACTTACTCGACCCAATTGGGGGTCGACTCCAATTTCATCCAGAGCATGCGCCCTGAGCGAAAAACGCTTACTTCTTGGCAGCTGCGCCAGCCTTGGCGCGCTTGGCACCGTACTTCGAGCGGGCTTGCTTACGATCCTTGACGCCTTGGGTATCCAGGGAGCCGCGAACCATGTGGTAACGCACACCCGGCAAGTCCTTCACACGGCCGCCGCGCAGCAGCACGACACTGTGTTCTTGCAGGTTGTGGCCTTCACCGCCGATGTACGAAATGACTTCGAAGCCATTCGTCAGACGGACCTTGGCGACCTTACGCAGAGCCGAGTTCGGCTTCTTCGGAGTCGTTGTATAGACGCGGGTGCAGACGCCGCGCTTTTGCGGGCTGTTTTCCAGCGCCGGCGATTTGCTCTTCACCGTGGCGGAGACACGGGGTTTGCGAATCAACTGATTGATGGTTGGCATCGTTCTAAATCCAACAAAATAACCACATAACAAACCCGAGAAACATTGCTGCTCGGGGACTAAACTTGGTGTTTGCACAAGAAACTTGTGCGATTCGATTTTCAAGCGGGGAGGGAAAAGCGCGCAGGGAGTGCGGGGCAGACCAAAGAGCGCTTAAGCCGAAAGCTTAAATTCGAGAACTCGCGAGTATAGCCCTAGTTATCCACAACGTCAACTGGCAACACGGGAAAACCACGCCCCCGGAAGGATTGGCGCAGGCTTTATGTCCGCTTCTTGCCCTCCAGATGCCAATGTTATGATCCGGGCATCAAATTATTCGCCCGCTCCACGCCTGATCTTGGTAAAAATACAAAAACAGACAGCCAGCCGCGAAGCCGAATGGATACGGCTGTATTCGGCCGGCCGTTTTGCCGAATTGGAAAAGGCGGCGCGCGCGGTGCTGCGGTTGCAGCCGAATTACGGCTTCGGCTGGAAATTGCTGGGTGCGGCCTTGCACGCACAAGGCAAGGACGGCTTGCCGGCATTTGCCAAGGCCAGCGAACTGTTGCCGCAAGACGCCGAAGCGCACAACAATTTCGGTACAGCATTATCCCAAAAGGGTGAATACGAGCAAGCGTTGCTTGCCTACCAACGCGCCGCCCTCGCACCGGGCTATGCCGACGCCCGCGCCAACATCGTTCGGCTGCTGGCTGACCTGGGGTGCGTTGACGAGGCCTTGCCGCATGCACGGGCCTGGGTGGCACTCCAGCCGGGCTTGTCGGAAGCGCACGCCCGGCTGGGCAACCTGCTGCGCGCGAGTGGCGATGCCGAGGCTGCCATTGCCGAATATCACCGTGTGCTGGAACTGGGCGATCACAGATTGGGGACGCTCAATCTTTGCGCCGGCTATGTTGATCTCGGCGATTTCAGCAAGGCCATTGCCTTTGGCGAGAAAGCGGTCGAATCCGCCCCGGACATGTTCGAATCGCATTTCAATTACGGCAATGCCCTTTCTACCTTCGGACGTGTCGCCGAGGCCATTCCCTGCCTCGCCCGCGCGGCCGACATGAAACCCGGCGAAATCCGCCTTCATCACAGCCTGCTGTTCAATAGCAATTACCTGCCCTATCCCGATACGCAACAATTGCAAGACGCCAAGCGCTATGGCGCGCTCGCGGCAGCCAGGACCGCGCCCTATACTGGATGGCATGCGCGGCGCGAGCCGGAAAAGACTTTGCGCGTGGGACTGGTATCGAGCGACTTCCGCAATCACCCGGTCGGCCACTTCTTGCACGGGGTATTGCGTGCATTGAATGCACTGGCCGATGCAGGGCTGGAATTCCACGGCTACAGCAACCACCGCGAAAACGACGCCATCACACAGGAAATCCGCGCCCATTGTCGCGGGTGGCGCGACGTCCGCGCACTTGGCGATGCGGAATTGGCCGCCGCCGTCCACGGCGACGCCATCGACATCCTGCTCGACCTCGGCGGCCACACCAAAGGTTCGCGGCTCGACATGTTCGCCTGGAAGCCGGCGCCGGTGCAGGCGAGCTGGCTCGGTTATTTCGCTACAACGGGCCTGGAGGCCATGGATTACCTGATTGCCGACCGGTTCACCCTGCCGCCGGAAGAAGACGGGGCCTACGTGGAAAGGATCTGGCGCCTGCCCGAAACGCGCCTGTGCTTCTCCGATCCCGGCAGCGATATCCCGGTCGGTCCGCTGCCCATGCTGACCAACGGCCATCCCACCTTCGGCTGCTTCAACAACCCGAGCAAGATCCACGACGGGGTGGTAAGTTTGTGGGCGCGGATTCTACACGCCGTCCCGGATGCCACACTGCTATTGAAGAGCACGTTGTTTGCCGATGCCCAAGCGATGCAGCATCTCGCCATGCGTTTCGCCACCCATGGCGTCGCGCCGGATCGCCTGCATTTCGAAGGGCCAAGTTCGCGCGCAGACTATCTGGCGGCATACAACCGCATCGACATTGCGCTCGATCCATTTCCCTACACCGGCGGCACCACGACGGCCGAAGCCTTATGGATGGGCGTGCCGGTGTTGACCCTGGCCGGCGATCGTTTCCTGGCACGCCAGAGCGAGGGCCTGCTGAAGAACGCCGGGTTGGCAGACTGGATCGCGCGCGACGCCGACGATTACCTGGCCAAGGCGGTGCATTTTGCGCGCGATCCGGGCCTGGCGGCCTTGCGCCGGGACATGCGCGCCCAGGTACTGGCTTCACCTGTGTTCGACGCAACACGCTTTGCAGCTCACCTTGCCCAAGCCTTGCGCGGTATGTGGCACCAATGGTGTGCCTGACGCAATCGCGCATGCGATCGTGCGCGTAATTGTGCGTGCGATGGTTCGTGCGAACCTGCGTGCGAACCTGCGTAATTTAGCGCCGGTTTCGGCGATAATGCCTTTTTGCCTGCCATTCGAACCGACGCCTCCATGCGCGCCCTGTTAAGACCCGCCAACCTGTTCATCGTTTTCACCTACCTGCTGCTGTCGGCTGTGCCTTTTGTGCCGCACCTGTTTTCCGGGCAGGCAGTTGCCGATCCCTGGCGCGTGCTCTTCCTTGAGCTGGCAGTCTGGATGTCGGTCTGGGCAGTCTTCAAGCGTCCCGCATGGTTCCACCTGTTTTTATTGCCTGCTTTCCTGGCCTTGCCGGTGGAACTCTATCTGCGCACCTTTTACAAGCAAGGCATCTCGACGCACCACCTGGGCATCATTGCGGAAACCAGCCCCAAGGAAGCGATGGAGTTTTTGGGCAGCAAGATCTGGCTGCTGCTCATCATCATCGTCCTGATCATCGCCTGGTGGTGCTGGACCTGGGTGCTGGCCTGGCGTACGCGTGAGCTCGACTGGCGCGGCAAGAGCCGTCCGATTGCATTCGTCTTGCTGCTCGGCGCCGGCACACTCTGGTGGTACGGCGCACAATATGGTGTACAGCCCTCAGCCACGGCCAGCGCTTCCGCTTCCGCGGATTCATCCGACGACGATAGCGCCTCTGACGAAGACAGTGCCTCGGCCTCAAGTGCAAGCGCCTCGAAACCCATGCCCAAATTGCCGTTCTGGGCCAAGATTCCTTTTGAAGCCAATCAGTTCGGCGACACCTGGCCGTTCGGCATCATGGTGCGCGGTGCCGACTTTTATAATGAGCGCAAATATCTGGCCGAGTTGAACGAGAAAAGCCGCCAGTTCATTTTCGGTGCGCACCAGGTCGGCCCGGCGGTCGATACGCCACAGATCGTGGTGATGGTGATCGGCGAATCGTCGCGCTATGACCGCTGGAGCCTCAATGGCTACAACCGTGAAACCAACCCACTGCTGAAGAGCGAGAGCAACCTTGTGAGCCTGGCCAACATGATCACGTCGGTCTCGGCCACGCGGCTCTCGGTACCCGTGATCGTTTCCCGCAAGCCGGCCACCAAGAGCCTGCAGGCCGGCTTCACGGAAAAGTCCTTCCTCTCCGCCTATAAGGAGGCCGGGTTCAAGACCTGGTGGCTGTCGAACCAGATGTCGTTCGGACAGTTCGATACGCCGATCTCGGTCTTTGCCAAGGAAGCCGACGTGGTCGAGTTCATGAACCTGGGCGGCTTTACCGACAATTCCAGTTTCGACCAGACCCTGCTGCAACCACTGGCACGCGCCATGGCTGACCCGTCGCAAAAGAAATTGATCGTGCTGCATACGCTGGGTAACCACTGGAACTACAGCCATCGCTATCCGCAGTCCTATGACAAATGGAAGCCCTCGCTGTTCGGCATCGAAAACCCGGCCTACACCGACTTGAAACTGAAGCCGCTGTTAAACAACAGCTATGACAATTCCATTCTCTATACCGACTGGTTCCTGTCCCAGGTGATCGACCGGCTGCGCGACAGCAAGGAGCTGACGTCGCTGATGTACGTATCGGACCATGGCCAGACCATCTACGACGGCACCTGCAACCTGGCCTTCCATGGCCACAACACGCAATACGAATTCCACATCCCGGCCCTGGTCTGGTATTCCGACGAATATCAAAGCATCTACCCTGACAAGGTCGCACAATTACAAAAAAACAAGAAAGCCCGGCTCTCCACCGAAAACGTCTTCCACACGCTGCTCGACCTTTCCAACATCCGCTACAGCACGGAACGGCTTGACTACAGCTTCGCCAGCAGCCAGCTCAAGCGGCACAAACGCTATGTCGACAGTTATGGCTGGAGCGACTACGATAACTCGACGTTCCGCGGCGATTGCCGCGAAGTGATCGACAAAGGCACGCCATTGGTACAAGAAAAATAAGCAGCGAAAACAAGCCGCAAGCGGAGGCACACAATGGCCACGGGCATGATTTTTGCCTACAAGAATTTGTGAGTAGTAGCGGGTGAAGCAATAACAAACAGGCAAGCCCGGCCATATAAAAGCACCTTTAAGAGCACCTTAAAAGCCAAGGAGGATGTGATGCGCGGAGTGATGTCGTTTCAACCCGGTCGTTTGCTGTGTTCCAGTCTGATTTTGTTGGCCAGCCTGGCCGGTTCAAGCCCTGTACGCGCCGACGAGCGCGAATCCCTGATTGCCAGAATTGCGGCAACAGGGCCACTGCCATGCGACCAGCAGGCAGCCGAACTGATGAATCTGCAATTCGAAAAAATGGAGCCTGACCTGGTCTTGGCCGGAATCGGCAAGTCGATGAACCTTGGTGACACCTGGGTGCCGGGCAACAGCTTCTACGATCAATCACGCGCAATTCTCGTCCAGGCATTCGACGAAGACCAGGCCAAAAACGGGCAGTTCTTCAAGTTTACGCCTGCCTCACTGATCGGCAAGGGCTTGTCGGCGATGAGCGTGGAAGATTTGCAATACCTTGCTCAGTTCTTCAACAAGCCGGAGGGCAAGCTTTATTGGGAAGAAACACTGGACGGCTCAACCTGCAACAGCTGGCTGAAAAAGTTCAGCCAGGCACCGTATGCCGCGCTTGATGGGGCAACCGCCGAGCAATGGATGCGGACCACGACAAACTTGAAGGGCGGGCAGGAACGTTTCGTCAAGCGCTTCAATACCTTGTCCAAGGCCACGCAAGCAGCCTACTATGATGGAAAAGACAAGATTGCGTCGACGGTGCAGCAGGCGCCGATGAAATTGTTCAATGAGCGCAACCAGGAATTGAGCCCCCGCCTCAACGGCATTATCCAGGCCCAGATGGTGCAATTGACACCGATTATCGAAGCTTCCAAGACCCCGAAGAGTTGAGTTGCTACCCTCCGAGAACGTCGGCGGAATTGTCACCCAGCAGGTAACGCGGCCCGTCGCCCAGCGCGGCGGCCGCATCTTGCGGATTGTAGAGCCGGCATTTTTGCAGTGACAGGCAGCCGCAGCCTATGCAGGATGTGAGCTGGTCGCGCAGGGCTGTCAGCGTATCAATGCGTTGCTGCAGCAAAGGTTGCCAGGAACGCGACAGCTTTTCCCAATCCTGTTTACCCGGCGTGCGTGCGTCGGGCAAAGTGCCGAGCGCCTGCGCCACCTCATCGAGCGACAATCCTACCGTCTGTGCAACGCGGATGAAAGCCACACGGCGCAGGACGTCACGCCGGTAGCGCCGCTTCGCCCCGGCTTCACGCACGCTGTCGATCAAGCCCCGGTCTTCATAGAAGCGCAAGGCGCTCGCTGCCACACCCGAGCGGCGCGCCAGTTCGCCTATCGTGATCAATTCGTCCATGACTCCTCCGCCACAATTTGCTTGACTTCAAGTTTACTTGAAGTTTCAGACTCAGTGCGTCAACCATTTTCGAGGCACCCCATGACAGATCTGAAATCGAACACTACCCTGCAACGCCTGCTCGATGCCAATCGCCGCTTTGACTTGAATGGCAGAGGCACCACCAATCACTGCCCGATGGCACTGACCGCGCTTGCCGCCATGGGCGCGGACGCAACCCGGCTGGAAGCCTTCTTTGCGCATTGGGAACAGGGTTATGCAATCAGCAGCGCCACGCAGGCGCCGCTGGCACGCGATACCTGGGCCGATGCGGTCGGAAACAGCAGGCTGTTTTGCGCCGCGCGCGACTGCTTCGCCGACTGGATCGCGCAGGATGGTAGCGACACCGTGATGCAAGCCGTCCTGGGCAAGGTTTCACTCGCTCCTGCGTCGGGTGCTTTCCATGCGATGATCCGCCTGGCTTATGGCCTGGACGCCGGCAACAACAGCGAGATCGGCGCCGGGCTTGCTGCATTGGTGTGTGGCAGGCTGGGCATCGACATTGCCATGGAAGGACGGGAAGCGGCGGCATCGGTACAGGATGGCCTGACACAGTTATCGCGCTGGCTGCCCGATACCGTGCTCGAAGACGGCTGGATCGGGCCGCGCCTGCAGGCCGTGGCGCAATTGCCGACTTTTCGTGCTGTCATTCCGGCCATGCCGCATGAAGGGGATTTACTGGACGCCTTGCGCCGTGCCGCGCTGGCACTGTATTGGCAGACCGACGACTTCATTGCCTTGCACATGGTGACGGGTGTGCATGCCGCGCGCGTGGTGTTGTCGCACCTGTCCAACGAGATGGCACAGACGTATCTACCTGAATTATGGTCGGCGTTTTGTGCAGCCTATGTCGTGATCGGTGCCCCGCCGCTTAAGGTACCTCGGGTGGAAGCTGCCGGCGAGGATTGGACAGCCTTGCTTGCCATGGCGACGGGGTCCAACGACGACCATGACATCAAGCTTGCGCATACCTGCTTCGAAGAAAATCGGGTGTCGCCTTCGGCGCTTTACTACCTGGCCGCACAGCGGCGTATGGCGCGGCACCAGGCCCGGGCCGCATAAAAAACGCCCGGTCACGCAATGCGGCCGGGCGTCTTGCGGGCCTGACATGCGCCCGCTTACTGCAATCTGACTCAGGCGGTGCTTGCCATTCCCTGTGAGCGACGGCGGGCCACAAAGCCCACCAGCGCCAGGCCTGCCCCCATCATCAGCCAGTCCGACGGCTCGGGTACCGGGCTGACCCGGACGGTCGCCGCATCAAAGACCGCCGTATTGACCACACCGTTTTGTCCGGCCGTTTGCCCCGGCACCCAGGACAATTCCACCAGGTTGCCATTGCCGTTCGGCTTGCCCAGCAAGGTCGCCTGGTCGCTGCCATACAGCGCTACGCCGAACATCGACTGGATCTGGTTGAGCGAAGGATTGGACGCGCCGCTGAAGCTGACGTCGAAGCTGACCTTGCCGCCGAACACCACGGCCTGGAACAGGTCGGTCAGTGAGCCGTCGGGGCTGGCGTTTTTCAAGGTGTAGCCACTAGCCAGCGACCCTGTGACTGCACCACTGGTCTGCGCCGCCTGCGAAAAGTCAAAACCGCTGAGGTTGGAGACCACGGCTGTCGCCAGTACCGGCGTGCCGCCGCTGCCGGCGTTGAACTGCATGTCGAGCCAGCCGCCGCTGGAGAGGCTGGCAAAGCTGCTGGTATTGATATCGATCTCGAAGGTTTCGCCGGCATTGGCGACGCTGGCGCCGGCGCCCAGTGCCAATGCCAACAGGCAGCGCTGCAGGGTGCGGTTAAGTGAAGAAGATGTAAACATGATGGGGTCCTTAGAACTTAGAAGCTGCCGCTGTAGACAGCGGCGGTATAGTGGATGGCCGTCTTGGCCGGGTCGGTGAACGACAGCGGCACGGCAACCGAGGCGCCCGGTGCCAGCGTGGCGCTGACCGTGATGTAGGGCGCGCCGGCATGGCTGCCGCCGGCATTTGCCAGCGTCACGCCCGCAGTCAAGCCATCAAACTCCAGCTGGAACGGACCGCTGAGCGTGCTGCCGCTGACGTTGGTCAGGGTCAGCGTGTCGCCATATTTCTGTGTCGAACGGTTCAGTACCAGGCCTGCCGTGGTCGTGCTGAAGCTGCTCGTGATATTGCTGAACTTCGGTTGCAGGTTCAGGCTGATCAACAAAGGATCATGGTCCGACGTGCGGTACACGGTGGGGGTGTAGAGATCCTGCGGCTTGCCGGCGAGCGTGTAGTCCAGCACTGCCGGTTCGTCGGCGTTGATATGCCATTCATAGACGCCGGCCACTTCCGGGTCCAGCGAAGCGCTTGCCAGTGCGTGGTCCAGGTAGCTGGCCTGGCCGTTGAACACATACGAATATGGCATGCCGTTGGGGCGCTCGAAGTGTTCGACCTCGTTCACATAGCCGGTGGCTGTGATGGAATTAATCGAATCCTCAAACCCGTTCGAGTTCATGTCGCCAACGATCAGCACATCGGGGTCGCCGGCGGCAGCCACGACCAACGGCACGAAATAGCTGGTCAGGCGCTGCGCCTGCTGCACGCGCGTCGCGGCCCAGCAACCCTGGCCGTCACCCTTGTCGCTATCGGGACCGGTGCCGGTGGGGCAACTGCCTTTGGAGCGCAGGTGGTTGGCGATCAGCGAGAACTTCTTGCCGTTGGCCAGTTGGAAGGTTTGCGCCATCGGGGCACGGTTGTTGATGACGTTGCCATCCGACTGGGCGCCACCGACCAGCGCCAGCGTGGACGGCTTGTAGATCATGGCCACGCGAATTGCATCGGTGCCCAGTTCCGGCGGCATCGGCACCACGGCATACACCTGCGAACCCAGGGCGGCGTTGAGTGCGTTGACCAGATAGGTAATGGTGGTTTCACCGTCGTTCTGCACTTCCATCAAGGCATAGGCGTCAGCGTCCAGTCCCTTCAGTTCATCGACCACCTTGACCAGCTTGCGCTGGAATTCGGTGATGTTGGCAGCGCCACGGCAATTCGCCTTCGAGACGCTGGCACCGAGCGAACAACCCTGGCCGGTCTGGCCCATGGCATTGGTGCCGTCGGTGAAGGTGGTGAAGAAGTTTTCGATGTTGGCGCTGACCACTTTCAGGTTGCCTGCTGCAACGACAGGTTGGTCGATACGCGGATTGTCGCTCGAGAACATCGGCGCCGCGGTGGGCTGGATCTTGTAGCCGGCACCGCCGCCGCCGATGGAACCATAGTCGACCACACCGGTCAGGCCGAACACGGTGTCGCCGGAGCGGCGCGTGTTGTTCGAATCCAGGTAGGGAACCGTAGGCGGCGTGATGAACAGGCCGTCATCGAGCACGATCTGGTCGATGGCATTGGCGGCGGCCATCGCGATTTCATCGGCACTACCGGACGGATAATGGTTGGTCGGCACTTCGAGGCGCTTCGACGACAGGATCAGCTGGCCGTCCGAACCAAGGAAGGCGTTGTCGTTTACCACCAGCGCCTGGTTGAATTGCACCAGCATGCCGGCGTATTGGCCAAAGTTGGCGTTGGGCATGCTGATGATGGTCGGCGTGATGGTGTGGCCGCTGCTTTGGGTGACAACTGCCGTCACGCTGGAGAGCTCCGTGACCGAGGCAGCAGCCCCGTTGGGCACATATTCCTGCACGGTGCCGGTGACGCGCACGAGGTCGCCCGGCTGTGAGCTATTGGTGGCCGAACCGGTGTAGACGTAAATGCCGTCTGATGTGGTGGGGTCGCCATCGCCATTGGCATCTTGCATGAAGAAGCCGCCCGGCACCTTCAGGGTCAACACGCCTTCCGTGGTCTGCACGGTGCCGGCGTAGGGGCTGGCCGCGCCTGGCCCCTGGATTTGCGGGATGCTGTGGGTTACGGCGGCAAGCGGCTGCACATTGACGGTGACCGAGCAACTCGCGTTCTGGCCACCATCGTTGACGAAAACCACTGTGACCGGATAGCTGCCGATGCCCACGTTGCCGGCCACATTCAGGCTGACGCTGGCTGTGCCGCCGGCAGCGGCGGCTGGTGTGAAGTTGATCAGGCTGATGCCGGCCACCGCGTTGGACGTGATGCTGGCACCATTGACGATGCTATCCGGATCGGTAGCCGTCAGGTTGGCACCTGCCGTACCGCCCAAGGCAGTGGACAGGGAAGCGGGGCAACTGGCCGTGATTGGCAATTGCACCGGCGTGCCGCAGACACGCGGCGTGCTCGCTGTGTTGCGCGGCTGGGGAGAACCGGTTACGAAGTCGGTCGCGTTGTCGTTGGTGTCGGTGCAGCCATAGTCATTGCGCAATACCGACAGCGTGTTCGATGGCCCGGGCGCCGGGGCGGTTTCGGACCCGGTCGCTGTCGAACCGAAACCGACCAGGTCTTGCAAGGCACCGCCGCTGGGATTGGCACCGGAGAGCGCCACCGTGCTGTTGGAGAGCGCGACCTTGCCGGCCGTGGCGGAAAGGGCCAGTGTGCCGATTGCGTCCGGCGTGGGCAGTGCCGTGGTGCCACCGGCGCCCACCGCTTCCTGCACCAGCAGGTATTGGCCCGGCTGCAAGGTGACGCCGGGCAGGGTCGTCACCTGCCAGGCAGTGCCTGCGGCGCTGGAATATTGCACGCTCCAGCCGGCCAGGCTGACTGGCGCGGCGCTGCGGTTGAACAGTTCGATAAAGTCGTTCTTGTAGGTGGCGCCGGAATTGCCGCCGCCGCCATAGACCTGGCTGATCACGACGTCCGAAGCCAGTGCCGGTGCGCAGAGCGAAGCCATCAATGCGGCCATCGCCGTCAAACGCAGAGGCACCGCTACGGCGCTAGCCGAAGTAGCGAGATTCTTCATGAAGTTAATATCCTAAGAGGAAGGGGAAATCGGTTGCGGTGTTAGCACCACAACCTTCGTTCTTATAATTTCGTAAATTGACAAATGTGAACCATTTATTGTCAATCGGATATTAAGATCTGAAAATGACGGCTTGATGACGGTTTGATGACATTTGACTAACTTGATAAGCAATTTGATTGGCAAGCGGGGAAGCCATCAAGTATCCGGATCGTCAAACGCACAGGCGGAAATAAAAAACTCCGCGATTCGCATCGCGGGGTTTTGATTTGCAGCTACTTCTGAAACGATCAGGACTCGGTGCTGTCCGTGCTTGCCGGCAAGGCTTGCAGGGCGGCTTCGGCTTCGGCGATACGGGCAGCTTTTTCCGATGCCAGCAGCGCGACGCGTTCTTCGGCTTCCCAGGTTTCCTTGTCCTTGCGGGCGCGGTGATAAGCCAGGCCGGTACCGGCAGGAATCAGGCGGCCGACAATGACGTTTTCCTTCAGGCCGCGCAGGCCGTCCTTCTTGCCCATGATGGCAGCTTCGGTCAGGACACGCGTGGTTTCCTGGAACGATGCAGCCGAGATGAACGAGTCGGTCGACAGCGACGCCTTGGTAATACCGAGCAGCACGTTTTCGTACGTCGCCGGGATCTTGTTCAAGGCGATCACGCGATCGTTTTCGTCCAGCAACTCCGAACGCTCGACTTGTTCGCCGGTGATGTAGCTGGTGTCGCCTGCATTGGTAACCTGCACGCGGCGCAGCATCTGGCGCACGATCACTTCGATGTGCTTGTCGTTGATCTTCACGCCTTGCAAGCGATACACGTCCTGGACTTCGTCGACGATGTAGCGTGCCAGCGCATCGATACCCAACAGGCGCAGGATGTCTTGCGGGTCGGCCGGGCCTTCCACGATCATTTCACCCTTGTTCACGACCTGGCCGTCATGCACCAGCACTTCCTTGTCCTTGGTGATCAGGAACTCGTGCTTGTTGCCGTCCATGTCGGTGATTTCCAGGCGTTGCTTGCCCTTGGTTTCCTTACCGAATGCCACGGTACCGGTCACCTCGGCCAGCATGCCGGCGTCCTTCGGCGAACGGGCTTCGAACAGTTCGGCCACACGCGGCAGACCACCGGTAATGTCACGGGTCTTTTGCGCAGCGGTCGGAATACGTGCCAGCACTTCACCGACCGACACTTGCTGGCCGTCCTTGACGGTGATCAGCGCGCCGACCTGGAAGCCGATGGCCACAGCATGTTCGGTGCCGGCGATCTTCACTTCTTCGCCATTTTCGTTCAGCAGCTTCACTTGCGGACGGACCGACTTGGTGGCCGAGCCGCGGCGCTTGGCGTCGATGACGACCAGCGTCGACAGGCCGGTGACTTCGTCGATCTGACGGGCCACGGTCACGCCTTCTTCGACATTCTCGAACTTCACCGTACCGGAGTATTCGGTGATGATCGGACGGGTCGACGCATCCCAGGTTGCCAGGGCCAGGCCGGCCTTGATGACCATGCCATCCTTGACCGACAGCATCGCGCCGTACGGCACCTTGTGGCGTTCGCGCTCGCGGCCATGGTCGTCCGTGATCAGCACTTCGCCGGAACGCGAAATGACGATCTGGCCGCCCTTGCCGTTGGTGACGTAACGCATCGTGGCGGTAAAGCGCACGGTACCGTTGGACTTGGCTTCCACCGACGAGGCCACTGCTGCACGCGATGCCGCACCACCGATGTGGAAGGTACGCATGGTCAGCTGGGTGCCCGGCTCGCCGATCGACTGTGCAGCGATCACACCGACGGCTTCGCCGGCATTGACCAACACACCACGGCCGAGGTCGCGGCCATAGCACTTGGCGCACAGGCCATAGCGCGTGTCGCAGGTCAGCGGGGTGCGGACCTTGACTTCGTCGATGCCGAGGCGTTCGATTTCTTCCACGGCGTCTTCATCGAGCAGGGTGCCGGCGGCGTATTGCGTTTCCTGCGTCTCGGGGTTGACGACGTCGGTTGCAGCAACACGGCCGAGGATACGGTCGCGCAGCGCTTCGATCACTTCACCGCCTTCGACCAGTGCCTTCATCGAGGCGCCGTTGGACGTGCCGCAATCGTCTTCGATCACGACCAGATCCTGCGTCACGTCGACCAGGCGGCGGGTCAGGTAACCCGAGTTTGCGGTCTTCAACGCGGTGTCGGCCAGACCCTTACGGGCGCCGTGTGTCGAGA
>Ga0134128_10004875_pt1 | contig 16346 bp, 16 predicted proteins | sample KB31754_FD_96462 | JGI IMG/M metagenome (GOLD analysis project Ga0134128, IMG submission 96462) | Terrestrial soil microbial communities with excess Nitrogen fertilizer from Kellogg Biological Station, Michigan, USA - KB3-175-4 | ecosystem: Environmental > Terrestrial > Soil > Unclassified ...
CCTCCAGGTCAGCCAGTTCGCCGGACTCGCCGCCGAAGCGCCGGACCAGCTCCGGCGAGCGGCCCATCGTCTTGCCGAGCAGGATTCCCGACACCGACAGCGACTCCTCGACGAGCGTCGACATGTCCGCCAGGCGGCCCTGACGCACCGACTGGATGCGCCTGCGCTCCTCGCCGACGCGTCGTGTGAGCCACACGAAGAACGGCAGCAGCACCAGCGAGAACGCCGCCAGGCGCCAGTCCAGCAGGAACATCGCCACTACCGTCGCGACGACCGTCGTGACGTTCTGGACGATCGACGTCGCGGTGGAGGTGACGACGCTGTCGACACCGCCGATGTCGTTGGCGATGCGCGACTGCACCTCGCCCGTGCGCGTGCGCGTGAAGAACGCCAGCGACATGCGCTGCAGGTGCGCATAGACGGCAGCGCGCAGGTCGTGCATCACGCGCTGGCCGACCTGGTTCGAGATCCACGTCTGCGCGACGCCGATCACGCTCGTCAGGATCGACAGCGCGATCATCCCGCCGACGAGCTCGCTGAGCAGCGTCGTGTCGTGGCGCGGGTAGGCCGTGTTGATGATCCCGCGCAGCAAGAACGGGCTGATCACGCCCAGACCGGCCGACAAGAAGATCAGCGCAAGCAGGCCGCCCAAGCGCGCTTTGTAGGGCGCGAACAGCTTGCGCACGCGACGCAGCGAGACCGGCGTCGAAGGGACGTCCTCGGGGCGCATGGCGGCAGGCGGCGTGTGGCGTCCCTCGCCTCCGCGGCCCTGGGCGAAGGGCTGGCTGCTCACGCGTTGACTCTAGCGGCGCCGGCGAGCCGCCTGAGCGTCTGGGCACGATGCTCACGGCCGTCCAGTCGCTGCTGGCGCTCACCAACAGCGAGCGAGCGGCCCAGGCGATGAGCGAGGAGGAGATCCAGGCTCGGGCCGCCGAGGCCAGGCGACGAGAGGCGGACGACGAACTGCAGGCCTGGTGGGATCAGCAGGGCTGACCCGCGCTTGATCGCGGGATCTGTCCATCCGATCTTTCGGCTAGCGTCTCTCCAGAAGGTCGTCGCGACGCAGCAGCCTGAGTCTTGCAGCAGGCGATGGATGCTCGTGAATGTCGCTTTTGGTTCTCATCCCTCTCGCTTGGGGGGCCGTCACGGCCTTCGTCGTGGCGGCCTGCCGAGTGGCGTCATGGGCCGACGCGCCCAGGGGGGAATGGGAGAGCGACGCTCGCCCGACGCCCGACGCCCGACGGCTGACGCGCGCCCTCGGCGCGGCGACCCCTCGACGCTAGCGTTCGGAGATGATCTCGATCGCTTCTTCGTTCGTTTGCGTGAGCGACGCCGTGAGTCCTGTCCGTTCAAGCGGGCCGGCTCCGATTTTCATCTGAAGCGTGGCTTCCGGCCCGCCGGTCAGATTGGGGATCGCCTGAACGCCGCCTTTCTGGGCCGCTTTCCACGTCGTCGTGACCAGCATCAAGCCACCCGCTTTGACTTTGCCGACGACCGCGCCGCTCAGCGTGACGGGCGTGCCGGAGCAGGAGAATTCTGCAATGGCTCCTTCGCCTGCAGGGCTCAACTGCTGCCCGACCATCGTGCTGCTCAGAATGTGGCCGATCAGCCCCGTGAGCGTGCTCAGCCTCAGTTCGCCTTCGCTGGCGGCTTCGCTTTGGCAGCTCCCGAGCGGCGTGCTGTGGCAACCGGTGAGGACTAGGTCCACCGCGGCTTCCTGTCCAGCTGTGTATTCGCCGCCACCCGAGGCGCCGGTGCAGGAGATCAGCTTGCGCCCTGTCGTTTTCAGTTTGACTTCGCCCCCCGCAATCGTGAAGTGGCGCTTCTGGAGCGGTTTTTTGGGAGCAAATGCCGGGAACCAAAAGTAGTTGGGGAATTCGCTGCCGCCCTTGCAGGTCGCTTTCGCGTATTCGCCATACCCTACGAAGCCTTTTATGCAGCGGCCATATTCCGGGATCTGGCGGTAGGTGAAGTCGTCTGCCGGGTTGATCGTGCTGGTGCCTTCGGGCGTCGTCACGGTGACGTCGACGGTTCCTAATCCGGGGGGCGAGGTGACCGCGATCAGACTCGATGAGGCGACATACCATTCGGTCGCCGGAGTGCTGCCGAACCTGACTTCGGCGGCGCCTTCGAAGTTCGAGCCGCTGATGTTGACGTTCGCGCCGCCCGAGTCCCAGCCCCAGTATGGCCGGACAGCGGTGACCGTCGGCGGCGCGCTGCTCCATGCCGCGTCGCTTGCTGCCAATGCGAGGACGGCGCTAATGCAGGCGCCGGCCACGACGATTCGCCCAATTCTCACGACGCTGCCCCCCCGATCGTCCCTCTGATTCGCTCCTCTTGGCGAACGCTATCAAACAGGCGGAAGACGCCATTGGCCGACCTCGCAGCTCCCGCGAGCTGATGCCCGAGTACCCCTAGACCCCTTCGAGGGCGGCGTAGACGGTGTGATGCCTGGAGCCACTTCGCCAGCCCAACGGCATTAAGACCACCTGGCACGCATAGCCCGCGACCCGAGCAGTTTTCCCCTGGCGGAACCCGCGCTGGCTTTGAAGGTCTACGCTCAGACGATGAGACGTCGCGCAGTTGAACAAGCACAGTTCGCCGCCCCCATTGGGGGGGAAGGCGCGAAAGGCAAAATGACCGATCCGGTCTCGATCAAGCTAGCTGAGGGACGCACCTCGTGAGCACAGATTTCGGCTCTGCTAGGCGGATCGCCGGGCTGTCCGCGCCGGAGCTGCGGGTGCTCGGCTGCCTGTTGGAGAAGCAGCGCACGACGCCCGACGCCTACCCCCTGTCGCTGAACGCCCTGCGCCTGGCGTGCAACCAGTCGACCAACCGCGATCCGGTCGTGGATTACGACGACGCGATGCTGCGCGACGCGCTGCATCGCCTGGAGCGTCGCGGCCTGGTGCGCCTGGCCAGCGGCGCGGGCAGCCGCGCCGCCAAGTACCGCCACCTGCTCGCCGAAGCGCTGCCGATGGACGCGGCCGAGCAGGCGGTCATGTGCGTGCTGATGCTGCGCGGCGCGCAGACCCCCGGCGAGCTCAAGCAGCGCGGCGAGCGCATGCACCGCTTCGCCGGCCTCGGCGAGGTCCACGACACGCTGGAGCGCCTGATCGAGCGCGAGCTCGCGGTGCGACTGGCGCGTCGGCCGGGGCACAAGGAGGAGCGCTACGCGCAGCTGCTGGCCGGGGATGCGGACGTCGACGACGCCGGGCGCGAGTCGTCCGGCGCGGCGCGCCTGCCGGCGCCGGGCGCCGGCGCGAACGGCGCGTTCGCCGCCGCGCCGCCGGCGCGGGATGCAACGCCAGGCAGCGAAGACGCCGCCGTGCGCGCGCTGCAGGAGCTCGCCGAGCGGGTCGCGCGGCTGGAGCGCGAGCTGGCCGAGCTGCGCGCGGCCGTCGACCCGGCAGACACGGTGCGCACGCCATGAGCCACGCCGCGCTGATGCTCGCATCCACGTCCGACGCGGCGACCGGCGTCGGCATCCCGCTGGCGCTCGCCGCCGGCCTGGTCTCGTTCCTGTCGCCCTGCGTGCTGCCGATCGTGCCCGGCTATCTGTCGACGGTCATCGGCGTGACGCCGAACGACCTGAAGGAGGGCGTGGGGGTCAGGCGCGTGCTCGTTCCCAGCCTGCTGTTCATCGCCAGCTTCTCGCTGATCTTCATCCTGCTCGGCCTGTCGGCGACGGTGATCGGCTCGACGCTCAACGACCACAAACAGATGCTCGAGCGGATCGGCGGCGGGGTGATCATCGCGCTCGGCCTCGTCTTCCTGGCCACGCCCTTCGTGCGCATGCTCAATCGCGAGTGGCACTCGGAGGCGCTGATGCGCCTGGCCGGTCGCGGCGGGCCGCTCGTCGCCGGCGCCGCCTTCGCGATCGCCTGGACGCCGTGCACGAGCATCACGCTGGGCGCGATCCTGACGCAGGCGGCGATCTCCAACTCCGCGGCGCACGGTGCGCTGCTGCTCGCCTTCTACTCCGCCGGGCTGGCGATCCCGTTCCTGTTGATCGCGCTGGCGTTCGAGCGCATGACCAGCGCGCTCGCCGTCGTCAAACGGCACTTTCCCGTGCTCATCGGAGTTGGCGGCGCCGTGATGATCGTGCTCGGGGTGCTGATCCTCACGGGGGAGTTCACCGTGCTCAACGCGCAGGCCAATTCCTGGCTGCAGGGGACGGGGCTGGACGTTTCAGGGGTTTGAGGCAGACGCGCGCCGGGCGGGCTAGACGCCCTGCTCGACGGCGCCGGCTCCGGCGCCAAGCCGCCGCTCGCGATACCGCGCTTCCCAAGCCTCCTGGTTGCGCTTGGCGTCGAGCACGAAGGGCGAGTAGCCGATCGCTTTGACGATCCCCTCGTTGATCGCCGACTCGGGGAACGGCAGCGGCCGCATCACGTCGACGAACAGCACCACGCGCGTCTCGTCGGTGTCGTTCCAGACCTCGTGGTTGAAGGTGTCGTCGAAGATCATCGACTTGCCCTCTTCCCAGTGGCGGAAGTCCTCGCCGACGCGGATGCGGCAGTCCTCGGCCTTCTGCGGAACGATCAGGCCGAGGTGGTAGCGCAGCACGCCCTTGTACGGGCCGCGGTGGTCGAGGATGTGCTTGCGCGGCGAGAGGATCGAGATCATCGCGGTCTTCATGCCGGGGATCTCGCGCATCAGCGCGGCCGTGCGCGGGCACATCTCGACGCCGAGCTTGGCCTCGAAGCCGTAGCCGTAGAGGAAGAACGTCTTCCAGCGGTCGTCGTCGGTGATCTCGATCTGGTCCTTGGAGATGTCCTGGAAGTTGGCGAGCCCCTCGCGGTCGTCCAGCAGCCGCTCGGCCTCCTCGCGGATCGCCTCCCAGTTGTCCTCGATGTGCTTGACCCAAGGGAAGCGCTCGAGCTCGAAGAACGTCGCGTCGCCGACGAGCGAGCGGCGGCCGATGAAGCGCTCGATCGGCGCGAGCACGCGTTCGCCCACTGCGATCGTCGTCTCGACCGTTCGCTCCCACAGCGACTTGGACACGTTCCCGCCTCCCCGCGTTGGCTGTCAGATGCCCGGCCGCCGCCCGCGGCCGTGGCCCGCACACTAGCGAAGCGGCCCGGCGATTCGAGGCGAAGACACGCGGCGACTCGTGACCGGCCGCGGCACGCCGGACATCGAAGCGTTCGTCAACGGCGCCTGAGCGCGCCGAGCGCTCCATCCACGCCATCGGCCGGCACGCACCCGAGCGCCCCCGCCGAGCCGCGCCATCCGCGGCGGGGCCTATGGTCGAGTGATGTCCTTGACTCGTGTAGCGCTGGTGACGGGCGCCGCCAGCGGCATCGGTCGCGCCTGCGCGCTGGCGCTCGCGCAGGACGGCTGCGCGGTGGCCGTGGCCGACGTCCAAGAGCAGGCCGGCGGCGAAGTGGCCGAGCAGATCGACAGGGCGGGCGGACGCGCACTGGCGCTGCGCATGGATGTGACGGACGGCGAGTCGGTGGCGGCGGCCGTGCGGAGCGCGACCGATTCGCTTGGCCCGATCGCGGTGCTCGTCAACTGCGCGGGCTGGGACGAGCTGAAGCCGTTCCTCGACACCGACGAGGGCTTCTGGAGAAAGGTGGTGGCGATCAACTACGAAGGCTGCCTGCGCGTCACCCATGCGGTGCTGGGCGACATGATCGAGCGCGAGCACGGCCGGATCGTCAGCGTCGCCTCCGATGCGGCGCGCGTGGGTTCGAGCCAGGAGGCGGTCTACGCCGGCGCCAAGGCGGGCGTGATCGCCTTCGGCAAGACGATCGCGCGCGAAACGGCGCGCCACGGCGTGACGGCGAACGTCGTCTGCCCGGGCCCAACCGACACACCGCTGTTGCAGGGCATGGCCGAGCTGGCGGCCGACAGCGAGCGGCTGGTCTCTTCGCTCGCGCGTGCTGTGCCGATGCGAAGGCTCGGACGGCCTGAGGACGTCGCCGCGGCGGTCTCGTTCCTGGCCTCCGAGCAGGCCGGCTACATCACCGGCCAGACCCTGTCCGTGAGCGGCGGCCTGACGATGGCGTGAGCGACCCGGGCGCGCTGGCATCGAAGCAAAGTCGTCGAGAGCAAGGAGCAGGACATGGATGATTTGACGGATACGTCGTATGCGGTGGCGGACGGCCTCTGCTGGATCACGATCGAGCGCCCGGAGCGCCACAACTCGTTCACGGCGCACACGGTGGACGAGCTGATCGGCTGCTTCAAGCGCGCGTGGGCCGACCCGGAGGTCGGCGTGGTGGCGCTGACGGGGGCGGGGGAGAAGGCCTTCTGCACGGGCGGCGACCAGAAGCAGCGCGCCGAGAGTGGCGACTACGGCCCGTCCGCGAGCGGCCTGTTCGAGATCGAGGCGCTGCACCGCGCGATCCGCGACATCCCCAAGCCGGTGATCGCCGCCGTCAATGGGCTGGCGATCGGCGGCGGGCACGTGCTGCACGTGATCTGTGACCTGTCGGTCGCAGTCGAGCATGCCCGCTTCGGTCAGGCCGGTCCGCGCGTGGGCTCCTTCGACGCCGGCTTCGGCACCGGCTATCTGGCGCGCGTCGTCGGCGAGAAGCGAGCTCGCGAGATCTGGTTTCTCTGTCGCAAATACGACGCGCGGGAGGCCGAGCGCTGGGGTCTGGTCAACCGCGTCGTGGCCGCCGACGAGCTGCACGCCGAGGTTCGCCGCTACGCCGACGAGATCCTTGCGCTGTCGCCGACCTCGCTGCGTTTTCTCAAGCAGTCCTTCAACCAGGACACCGAGCACCTGGCCGGGCAGGGCGCGCTGGCGTTCAGCGGCCTGCACGAGTTCGTGGCGAGCGAGGAGGCCCAGGAGGGCGTGCGTGCGTTCGCGGAGAAGCGCATGCCCGACTTCGCCCCCTACCGCGCCCGCGCCTCGCAGATCCTCTAGAACGCGAAAGGGCCCCGCTTCTCAGCAGGGCCCTTTCGGCACGTCCGGTCTTGGCTCGGTCGCTCAGGCGGCCTCGCGCAGCGCGGCCAGCTCGGGACTCTCGGCGAGCTTCTTCAGCGCGCGCTGCTCCAGCTGCGACGCACGCTCGGCGGAGAAGCCGAGGCGTTTGCCGATCGCGGTGAGCGTTTGCGGCTCCTCGCGGCCGGTGCCGAAGCGCAGCGTCAGCACTGTGCGCTCGGTCTCGGGCAGCTCGGAGATCGCGCGATGCACGATGCGCTCGCGCTCGTTGTCCCATGCCGTCTCCTCCGGCGCCTCGGCGTCGGAGGGCAGCAGGTCGCCCAGCGCGGTGTCGCCATCTTCGCCGATCTGCTGGTCGAGGCTGACGAGCGCGGCGCGCTGGTGGCGCACCTCCTCGACCTGCTCGATCGGCAGCCCGGTCTCCTGCGAGAGCTCCTCGATCGTCGGCTCGCGGCCGAGGCGCACCGACAGCTCACGCTCGACCCGCCCGACCTTGCGCGAGCGCTGCGCTACGTGCACTGGCAGGCGAATCGTGCGCCCCGAGTTCTCCAGGCCGCGCTGAATGGCCTGGCGGATCCACAGGGTCGCGTACGTGGAGAAGCGAAAGCCCTTGCGCCAATCGAACTTCTCCGAGGCGCGGATCAGGCCGAGCATGCCCTCTTGGACGAGGTCGCCGAGGGGCAGGCCCTGGTTTTGGTAGCGCCGCGCATTGGAGGCGACGAGGCGCAGGTTGGAGTTGACCAGCAGTTCCTTGGCGTGCAGGTCGCCGCGCTCGATCTTCTGAGCCAGGTCGATCTCCTGGTCGGGAGTCAGCAGGGGGTAGCGGCGCGAGTGCGCAAGCAGCTGGTCGACTGCCTCGGGGATGAACGTGTCGGGCACGCTGAGGTCAACGCGCTCGATCGGGCTGTCGAGCCGGTCCGGCGCAGCCGTGGCGGCGCCGTCGGCGACGGCCTCGGGCTCGCGCTCCGCGCCTGTGCCAGGGGCGGCGGGGTCGAGCGTAGGTGTTGTGGTTACTGGGGAATCTGACATGTGGCCCTTCTAATCCGATGCTTGGAGTCGGAATTATACGTCGTGATAGTTGCGTTGTCAATTATATTCATCTAGACGTCCCGCTTGCCCTGCTTCGACGCCTCTCAAGCCCCTACCTGCCCGGCGCGCGGTGAATGTATGCGGCTTCAGAGGCTTCAGACATAAACCCCGCAAGCGGCCGAAAGGCACGCCAGCACGAAAATCGGCCGCTCTGAGGCTCTGGAGCGCCTATCGACCGGCGCTCGGGCCGGGCTGAGGCGCGCAGGCCAAGCTCGGCGAATGACCATCGATCTCTCAAACTAGGTAGTTGCCGTGACCGGCGCGTCGTCGGGAATCGGGGAGGCGACGGCGCCGGCCTGCGCCGAGGCGGCGCCGCCGTGGCGCTCTCGGCCCGGCGCAGCGACCGCATCGACGCGCCCGAGCGGCCAGACAGCCTGAGGCCCCCGGGCCGCGCGACGGGAAGGTTCGCCCGAAGATTGCGTCTGACCGACTGAGCGCGAGCCGTAGGAGCGCGTCGATCCCCAGCAATCAGGAGGCCAAAGTGAAACAACCCCTAGCCCTCGGCGTCGCCGGCGTCGCGGCCCTGTCGCTGCTCGCCGGATGCGGCAGCAGCAGCTCGAGCAGCTCCAGCGCGGCGTCTGCGCCGGCGAGCACCCCCACCCAGAGCACGGCCGCCTCGACGACGGCCTCGAGCTCCGGGGTTGCGGTTCAGTCCAAGCACGGCAAGCTCGGCACGATCCTCGCCGCCGGGCCCAAGCGCCTTACCGTGTACCTGTTCGAGGCCGACAAAGGCACGACTTCCGCGTGCAGCGGCGCGTGCGCAAAGGTGTGGCCGCCGGTCACGACCGAAGGCAAGCCGACGGCCTCCGGCGGCGCCGTCTCGGCCGACCTCGGTACGACGATGCGCTCCGACGGCACAGAACAGGTCACCTACAAGGGCCACCCGCTGTACTTCTACGACGACGACAAGGACTCCGGCGACGCCTATGGCGAGGGGTCCAAGCAGTTCGGCGCGAGCTGGTACGTGCTCAAGCCGAACGGCAGCAAGGTCGACGAGGACTCCGGCGACAAGGGGTCGACAAGCAGCTCCTAGGACGCCCAGGCTCGCCGGTCGCCACGCGCTAATCGACCGGCGAGCCGTTGGCCGTCAGGACCACGTCGATGTTGCCGCGGGTCGCGTTGGAGTACGGGCACACCTGGTGGGCGGCGCGCACGAGCGCGACAGCCTCGCCGGAGTCCTCGATAGCCGGCAGCGTCACGTGCAGCTCCACGGCGATCGTGAAGGCGCGCTGCTCGGTCGTGATCAGCGAGACCTTGGAGTCGATGGCGACGTCGCCCGTCTCCTGCTTGCTGCGCCGCGCGACGGTGCCTAGCGCGCCCTCGAAGCAGGCGGCATAGCCGACGGCGAACAGCTCCTCCGGATTGGTGCCGCCGCCCTGCCCGCCCATCTCCTCGGGCAGTCGCAGGTCGACCTCCAGCGCGCCGTCGCCCGTTCGGCCGTGGCCGTTGGCGCGCCCCCCGGTGACGTGCGCTTCGGCGGTGTAGAGAGCCTTCGTCATGCGTTCCCTCCTGGTAGTTCGTTTGCGGTCAGGCTGGAGCCGCCGGCGCGCGTCGCCGGTTGGATGTCGAGAAGATCGCCGCCGGTGTGGTCCACCTGCAGCGTCGTGTGGTCGAGCGCGAAGCGCTCGTGCAGCATCGCCTCCATCTCGCGCCGCGCCGCGTGGCAGTCGCTCTCGCCGCCAACGAGCACGTGCGCCGACAGGGCGGGAAAGCCGCTGGTGATTTCCCAGACATGCAGGTCGTGCACCTCGATGACCTCGGGCTGGGCCACGAGCGCCCGTCCGATCGCCTGCGGATCGAGGTCCTTCGGCGCGGCCTCCATAAAGATGCGCCCGGACGCCTTGACGAGCGCCAGCCCCGAGCGTGTCATCAGCGCGGCGATCAGCAGCGAGACGATCGGGTCGGCGCGCTGAAAGCCGGTCGCCAAGATCACCGCCGCGGCGATCGCCGTGCCGATGAAGCCGTAGAGGTCGGTGACGACGTGCTGGAAGGAGCCCTCGATGTTCAGGCTTCGGCGGTTGGCCCGCGCAAGCGTCCAGGTCGCGGCGAGGTTCACGAGCACGCCGACGAGCGCGACGATCAGGATCAGCCAGCCGCGCACGACGGGCGGGTCGAACAGCCGGCGGATCGCCTCGTAGGCGATGAACGCGGCAAGGACCAGCAGCGTCACGCCGTTGGCCTGCGCGGAGAGGATCTCCACACGTCGCAGGCCGAACGTCAGCGCGCCCTGCGCCGGGCGCGCCGCCAGGCCGATTGCGACCAGCGAGAAGCCGATCGCGGCTGCGTCGGTGAGCATGTGCCCGGCGTCCGACAGCAGCGCCAGCGAGTGCGCGACGACGCCCACGCCCACCTCCACCGCGACGAACGCGGCGATCAGGCCGAGAGCCAGCGCGAGCCGCCCGCGATCGGCGTCTGCGCGCACGGCGTGGGAGTGCCCGGAGTGCTCGTGAGCCACGAGGCTCACCATACGACGTGCAACCGCGCCCGAGCGCGCCGGGGCCGGCGGCGGCCGCGCTCATGCGCGACGCTCAGTAGTGGTAGCCGCCGCCCGATTCCGCCGGGGTGGTCTGCGACGCGGGCGGCGTGGCGCTCGACGACGCCGGCGGCGCGGCGGTCGAGGATGCGCCGGCGGCCGTCACGGCGTTCCACGTGCCCACGTCCTTGAACCCCTCGCCCTTGGCGTCTCCCGGGCGCTGGTCCTGGGCGAAGGTGTACAGCGGCATGCCCTTGTAGGTGACCTGCTCGCTGCCGTCGGGGCGCTTGACGGTCCCCAGCGATGCGACGCCGCTCGGCGCGCTCGTCGCGGACGCCGCCAGCGGGTGCCACAGCTGCGTGCAGGGCGCGGTGGTGCAGATGAATCTGCCGTCGCGCTCGGCGCTGAGGCGGTAGAGCGTCATGCCGGCGGCGTTGGTCAGCACGGTCGTGCCGAGCGTCGAGTTGGCGGCCGTCTTGACGACTGCGCCCGACCCGGAGGTCGCCGCGGAGGTCTTGGCGGCCGAGCTCGAGCTCGCCGTGGACTTTTCAGAGGACGTTCCGGCGCTGTAGCTGCTGCCGCCACACGCGGCCAGGGCCATCGATGCGGCGAAGGTGGGGACAAGCAAGAGCGCGGATCGGCGCATGGGAGCTCCTTTGGCGGGGCGGTGACGCCTGACGGTTTGCGACCGCAGCAGGCACTACCCCCAAGACGCCGCCGGCCGCGATTCCTTTCGACGCCGGCCGTCAAGGTCCGGCCAGGGGGATGCGGTGCGATCGCCGCGCGACCGCGCGACCGCCTCGCCGCGGGCGCGCGGCTTAGTCTCTAGCGATGCCCTCGGCCGAGCAGAGCGAGCGCACGCTCACGCCGCGCCGCACGACGCTCGCCTCGATCGCCGCGGCGGGGCTGCTCGTCGCGCTGAAGCTGGGCGTCGGACTGGCGACGGGCAGCCTCGGCCTGATCTCCACGGGCATCGAGTCCAGCGGCGACGTGATCGCGGCGGTGCTGACGTTCTTCGCCGTGCGTCTCGGCGGTCGCCCGGCCGACCCCGAGCACCCTTACGGCCATCGCCGCGCGGAGAACCTCGGCGCGCTGGGCGAGGCCGGCATCCTGCTCGCGGGAGGCGTGTTCGTCGCCGTGGAAGCGATCGGCCACCTCGTGCGCGACGCCCGCCCGCCCGATCTGCACTGGTACCTGTTCGCGGTGATCGCCGTGGCGCTCGTCGTCGACCTCAGCCGCATGCTCGTCTCGCTGCGCGTCGCGCGACGCTTCGCCAGCGCCGCGCTGCGCTCCAACGGGTTTCACTTCGCCGGCGACATGGCCGGCTCGCTGGCGGTGCTGATCGGTCTGCTGTCCGTCCGCGCCGGCTTCGCGCAGGGCGACTCGGTCGCGGCGCTCCTCGTCGCGGCGATCATCTGCGCGGCGGCCGCGCGGCTGATCGGCGAGAACGCCAACGTGCTGATGGACCGCACGCCAGCCGAGGCGCGCGAGGCCGCCGAGCAGGCGATAGCCGGCGTCGGCGCCGATATCGAGCTCAGCCGGCTGCGCCTGCGCGAGTCGGCGGGGCGCTACTTCGCTGACGTCGTCGTCGCGGTGCCGCCGGGCCAGGCGGTCGTCGAGGGCCACCAGTCGGCGAACCTGATCGAGGACGCCGTCGAGAAAGCGCTGCCGGGCAGCGACGTCGTCGTGCACGTCGAGCCGCGCCGCCGCGGTCTGGACCTGCGCGATCGCATCCTCGCGATCGCGCTGGCCGAGCCGCTCGTGATGGAGGCCCACGACATCACGATCTTCGAGCAGGGCGACGCGTTCAACGTCTCGCTGCACCTGAAGTTTCCGGCGGACCTGGACCTGCGCGAGGCCGAGCGGATCGCCGACCGCGTCGAGCGCGAGATCTGCGCACGACCGGGCGTGGCGGCCGTGCAGACGCACCTGGAGCCGCTGGAGCGCACGCTCTCAGAGCGCCCCGCGGACGTCAGCGCCGACATGCACGCCACGCGCGAGATCGACCGGCTCGTACGCGAGCGCACCGGAAGCGAGCCCAAGCGCGTCAAGCTGCTCTCGACCGACGCCGGGCGCGTCGTGTTCCTGACGCTCGGCGTCGAGCCGGAGCAGTCGCTGTCTGCCGCGCATCGCCTCGCCAGCGAGCTGGAGGAGGAGCTGCGCCAGCGCATCACCGACGTGGCCGACGTGGTGATTCGCACGGAGTCCTGAGGCTCGGGAAGGATCTCGCCGGCCCGACGTCTCGAAGGTCAAGTGGACTTCGAGCAAGGGAGAGAGATGCCCAAGCCGGCGCACGCGCACAGCGGGAGATCGCGACGAGCGCGACGCCGCGCGCCCCGGTGGCTGCGCGTCGGGGTGGGCGTCGCGCTGGCGCTTGCCGTCCTCGCCTCCACGGCGCTCGCCGCGCACCTCGCGCTGACGCTCGGCGCGCCCCCCAACGCAACGCTCGGCGAGCGCGTGGTGGTCAACCCGCAGGGGCGCACCCTCTACACGCTGAGCCCGGAGACGAGCAGGCACCTGCTGTGCAGGACCAGCGAATGCCTGAGGCTGTGGCCGCCGTTGACGGTGGAATCGACCAGGGCGAAGCTGAAGAACGGCGCGGGCGTGCACGGCCGCCTGGGCATCCTGCGCCGCGCCAACGGCACGTTGCAGGTGACGTTGCGCGGCCTGCCGCTGTATCGCTACTCCAAAGACCACGCAAAGGGCCAGGCCAACGGCGAGGGCCTGCAGAGCTTCGGCGGCACGTGGCACGCGATGACCGCGACCAGCGGCGAAAGCCCGCGCAAACCGGCGATGACCACCACGCCGCCCGTCACGCCACCGCCACCGAGCTACCCGTCGAGCCAGCCCAGCGAACCGGTGACAACGGCGCCGAGCGCTCCCACGACGACCACGCCGACGACGACCACGACCACGACGACGCCCACGCCGCCGCCCTACCCGTACCCGCCCTACTGAGAGGCGCCGCCGGACGCCCCGGCTCAGGCGCTCGCGCTCGACGCCGCCAGGCGAGCGCCGCTCAGCGCTCGCCGGCGCCGCCCGCGCGCTCCTCGCGCTCCAGGTCCGCGAGCTGCGCCGGCGCGACGGCGAGAAAGCCGCAGGGCAGGAACGCCAGCAGCGCGACGATGCCGACGGCGTGCGCCCAGCCTGCTTCGGCGACGGTGAGAAAGCCAAAGCCCGCGAGCAGGCACGCGGCGGCGGCGCGGCTGAGCAGGCCGGCGCGTGAGGCGGCGAGCACCGACGCGGTCGCGGTGAGCGGGCGTCCGGCGTCGCCCGGTCCGTGGTCCAGGCGCCCGGCGAGCACGAGGCGGAACAGCAGCGCCAGCGAGGGGAAGAGGATGGTCGCTCCGCCGAGCACTGAGATGACGATGAGCACGAGCGTGTCGTGCGGCGCGGCGGCCTGCTGCACGGTCAGCTCTTTGAGCAGCAGCGGGCGCTGCGCAAGCGCCCAGCCGGCGAGCACGGCGGCGACGGCCAGCGCAGCGCCGTAGCGCGCGAGCTCGAAGCGGCTGCGGCGCACGAGCTCCAGCGTCGCCAGGCCGGCGAGCGCGGAGACGGTCACGGCGGCCAGCGCGCTGCCCTCCAGCAGACGCGCATAGAGGAAGTGCGCGTTGCCGTGCAGCACGACCAGCCCGGCGACGGCTACCGCGCCGCTGATCGCCCCCGCGGCCAGCGCACGCGCGCGCAGCGCTGCGACGAGGTCGTCGTCGCAACCGTTGGCGGCGTGCACCCGTCGCGCGTCGGCCGCCATGAACACCGCGGCGAGGTACGCCGACATGGCGACGGCGAGCACGCCGACCATGATGGCCGTGGGGTTCAGCCAGCTGGAGAACAGATGCCCGGCGGCGTTGCCCACGGGCACGCGCCGCGCGGCGATGGCGCCGACGATCGTGCCGAGCGCGAACGGCGTGAGCACGGAGGACAGCGCGAAGGCGAGGTCCACGCGGCGGCGCTCGCCGGCCGTGGCGGCACCGGCGCGCAGGGCGTAGGAGGCGCCGCGCATGATGATGCCGACGGCGGCGACGAACAGCGGGATCGACAGCGTCGAGGCGATCGAGGCGAAGGCGCTCGGGTAGGCCGTCCAGGTGACGGTGAGCACGAAGATCAACCACACGTGATTGGCCTCCCACACGGGCGCCATCGCCTCGTGCGCGTGGTCGCGGATGCGCTCGCCCATGCGCCCGCGACCGGCCAGCAGCTGCCAGAAGCCGGCGCCGAAGTCCGCGCCGCCGAGCACGACGTAGAGCGCCAGCCCGACGAGCACGAAGATCAGCGGGATCTCGTACAGGTGCATCGTCAGGGCGCCGTGGCCGTCGCGGGCGAAAGTGGGGGAGGCTCGTCCTCGTGCTCGTCCATCGGCGCGCGCGCCAGGCGCCGCAGGATCCACGCGGTGGCGCAGGCGACGCCCAGGTAGACGAGCGCGAGCGTGGCGTAGCCGACGACGATGCCGCCGGCGCCGGTGACGGCTTGCGAGGTCAGCATGACCTTGTAGACGACCCACGGCTGGCGACCGACCTCGGTCGTCACCCAGCCGGCGATCAGCGCGACGAGTGCCGCCGGCCCGGCGAGCGCGACGGCGCGGTAGAACCACGGCGACTCGGGCAGGCGCTTTCGCCGGATGCGCACGGCGAGCAGCCACACGCCGAGCAGCGCCAGCAGCGTGCCGATGCCGACCATCGCCTGAAAGGCGATGCGCACGACGTTGACCGGCGGCTGGCGGTCCTTGGGCACGGTGTCCAGGCCGGCGACCGTCGCGTTGGGGTCGTGGTAGGCCAGCAGCGACAGCAGCTTGGGGATCTCGATGCCGTATTTGACCTTTTCGCCGGAGTACCAGCCGAGCAGGTGCTCGGGCGCCCCCTCGGTCGTCTTGGCCAGCCCCTCCAGCGCGGCCAGCTTGATCGGCTGCTGCGCAGCCACGTCGCGCGCGGCCCAGTCGCCGACGAGCACCTGCACGGGCGAGGCCAGCGCGGCGATCGTCAGCGGGATCGCCAGCGCGGTGCGCTCGTAGCGCCCCCATTTGCCGCGCAGGCGGCCGATCGCGTAGGCGCCGGCGACGAGGAAGCCGGCGACGATGTAGCCGGCGATGTACATGTGCGTGAGCTCCGGCCAGAGAAAGCTGTTGTCGAACAGCGCCTTCAGCGGGTGCACGTCGGTCGCCTGGCCGCCGACGAGCGTGAAGCCCGTCGGGTGGTTCATCCAGGCGTTGACGGCGATGACCATCAGCGAGCCGGTCATGCCGGAGATGACGATCGGCACGCCGCTGAGGAAGTGCGCGCGCGGCGACAGGCGGTCCCAGCCGTAGACGTAGATGCCGATGAAGATCGCCTCCATGAAGAAGGAGAAGCCCTCGACCGCAAAGCCGAGGCCGAAGACGCTGCCGAACGTGGCGGTGAACTGCGGCCACAGCAGGCCCATCTCGAAGCTGAGGATCGTGCCGGTGATCACGCCGACGGCGAACAGCGCGGCCATGATCCGCGTCCAGCGCCGTGCGAGTGTGCGGTAGAGCGCGTCGCCGGTGCGCAGGTACAGCGACTCGGCGAACAGGACCATCGCCGGAAAGGCGATGCCGAAGCAGACGAGCGGGATGTGCACCGCAAACGACAGAGCCTGCATCTGTCGCGCCTGCAGCAGGTAAGCCTGGTGCGCGGCCGTCATCGCAACCGTCTGTATAGCCCTCGCGCCGGTCGCGTGCGGCGCGCCCGCGGCGGGTCAGTCTTCGGCCAGGCACTCGAGCAGCCCCAGCGCGTCGGCGAGCAGCCTCTGCTCGCGCGGTGAGTCGAGGCGATCGGCGGGCAGCCGGCGGTGCTGCGCTCGACGGCGGGCACGCTCGACTCGCCGCTGGGAGAGGTGACCGCGATCGCCTCCGAGCACGACGAAGCGGCC
>Ga0134128_10004879_pt1 | contig 16341 bp, 13 predicted proteins | sample KB31754_FD_96462 | JGI IMG/M metagenome (GOLD analysis project Ga0134128, IMG submission 96462) | Terrestrial soil microbial communities with excess Nitrogen fertilizer from Kellogg Biological Station, Michigan, USA - KB3-175-4 | ecosystem: Environmental > Terrestrial > Soil > Unclassified ...
AGACGGCGAACGTCTCGGCCCAGTCCTCGTCGGGGTGCTTCTGTGCGTAGTGGTACATGCCCGCGCGGTGCAGGTAGCGGACGTAGTCGCGGCTCCAGGGGTTGGGGTTGTAGACGTCGCGGTAGGGGCGGCGGAAGTCGCCGAAGGTCTGCGTCCAGTCGCGCCGGCGCCAGAGCTCGAATGCGTAGTTAATGGCGTGCCCCGCCTCGTGGCGGAGATACATCAGCACCTCTTCGCGCGTGTACTCGAACAGGTGATCGTTCACCAAGCCCCAGAGCGCCGGGTTGGCCAGGTACCAGGGGACGTTGACGCTGACCGCGCGGTCGGCGGTCCAGAAGTCGTCGTCGCCGAGGTAGTAGGCGGGGACGAAGGTGATCCCCTTGGCCTGCAGCTCGCCGATCACCTGCTCGACGCACTCCGCGAGCGTCCCCTCCGGCCGCAGCTCGAGATCGCAGATCCGGGTCGAGAGCAGCTTCTGCTGGCCGACCTCGCGGATGACCGTCGTCGGCAGCAGAGGCACGCCGCGCGACGTCCGGTGCCTGGTGCGTAGTGCCGCGACGGCCATCGAGAAACTCGTTTACCATGTCGCCGGGGAGCCAGCCGGGCAAAACCGGGGGAAATTTATTCCCGCCCCAACCGTCGATATCTAATTGATATTATTCGGCTATATCCAATGCGCCTTCCGGTCGAGAAGTTCACAGAATCCGCCTTTGCAAATGCCGTAGTATGACGACTTCGCGCGCCATGGATGTGGACGGAAACCTTGTGGTCACGCGGATCTAGCTGGTCTCGGCCGGTGCTGGTCATGGCCGCCTACCTGGTGCTGGGGGTGGCCGCTCTGGTCTGGGGGAGCGTCCGCGGGCAGCCCAACATCTGGCACCTCGGCGGCCAGAACCCAGCGTTATCATTGACTTTCGCTGGAATCCTCGCCGGCTTGGCGGCCGGCCTGGTCCTGGTGTTCGCCTCCCGGATGGCTCTCTATCGATACGAATGGGCGCGGGAGCTCCATCGTGAGCTGCGGCATATGCTGTTTCCGCTCGCCGTGCCGGAGATCGTCGTCCTGGCGGCCGCCTCTTCGGTCGGCGAAGAGATGTTCTTCCGCGGCGCGCTGCTGCCGGCGATCGGGCTCCTCGGCTCGAGCGCGCTCTTCGCGCTGCTTCACATCGGGCCCAAGGCCCGGCACCTGCCCTGGACGCTGAGCTCGTTCGGCGCCGGGCTGCTGTTCGGCGCGATGTTCCTCTGGACCGGCGACCTCACGGGCCCGGTCATCGCGCACTTCTTGATCAACTTCCTCAACCTGCGGCACGTCGCCGAGGTCGAGCTGCGCTAGCGCGCTCTACCGGCGGATCATTCCCACCGGGTGCCAGGTGCCGCCGCGCTGGCCGAGGACCAAGATCAACATCTGGTCGTTGCCGAGCTCGATGGCCGAGTAGAGCTGCGTCCCGGTGGAGTCGTCGAGGCTGGGCGGGAGCTTGCCGATGACCGCGCGGAGCTCTGCGGCGGTGACCACCCGGACCGCCGAGGGACGGCGGATCCCCTCGCCCCCGAGGTCGCTCAGCATCGCCTGGAGCTCGGCTTTCTTGCTGACGTCCTTCCCGGCGGTCTTGAAGGGGAACGCCGCCATCTCGAGCAGGCGCGCCGTGTCGCCGCCCGCGAGCGCGGTGAACCAGCGCAGCGCCGTCGACTGCGCGACCGGATCGGCGGCGTTCGGTCGCACGGCCGGCTCGGCGCCGTTGGGGGCGGGCGGCGGCGGATCGCCCGCTTCGGCGGCGGCGACCTCGTGCTCGAGCGCGACGCGCTTGGCCCGGTGGGCGGGGTCGTTGTCGTCGAAGCGCTGCAGCCGCCGCGGGCCCGTCTCGCCCGACCCGGACGGCGACGTCCCCGCGAAGTGCACCGGGCGCGGCACGTCCAGCGCGGAGGCCTTGTCGGCGTCGGCCGGCGCGTTCTCCAGGATGTACGGATCGGCGTAGGCGGGGCTGCACTGGCGCTCGTCGCGGTAGAAGTGCCAGTGGAGGTAGATCTTCCCGTTCGAGGAGCGGATGGCGCGCGGCGGCTCGGGGTACGGTCCGGCGCTGTAGACGACGTCGACCGCCGCGACGTCGTAGGCGGTCAGCCCCGAGGTCCTGACCACGCCGACGCGCTGGACGGTGCCGTCGCTGTTGAGCACGATCTCGAGCTCCGTCACCAGGTTGCGGTTGTTGAAGGGACTGGCGGAGGCCTTCTCGTCCCACTCCTCGAGCTGCCCGAAGCCCCACAGCTCGTGGATGCTCCGGTGCATCCGGGCGATGAAGGCGGCGAACGGCGCCGCGCGCGTGTTGAGCGCGGTCTGGTTCCCCGGCCGCACCTCGGGGATGAAGTTCTCCACCGCCGACTTCACGCGCTGGAGGCGCTTCTCGAACTTCCCTTGATGGGTCGAGCGCGCCTCCTGGGCCAGCTTCCGCTCGGCCGCCGCGTCGGCGCCGAACAGGTATTCGTAGTCCTTGGCCGACAGCGCCAGCTTGACCCGCTTCGACTCGGTGAGGTGCGAGGGGTCGCTCTTGTTGCCGCGCGCGGCGTGTGACGGCAGCGGCATGTCGCCGTCGGCGGCGTGCGGCAGCGACAGGTCGGCGGTCTCGGGCGTCAGCTCGTGCTGCTTGGGCGTCGGGTCGCGCAGCGCGAGCAGCGAATGATCCCGGTGCTCCGGCTCGTCCTTCGGCTGCGAGAGCTGAGGATTGAGGTGCGGCGTCACCTCGGGCGCTTGCTTCCCGAGCTTCGACTTCTGCTCCTGGAGCTGGGCGATCTTCTCCTTCTCGCCGCCCACCTTGCTGTCCTGCCGATCGGACGGCGCGCTGGCCTCGGACTCCCCTTTCTGATCGGCCACCATGTTGGTGTCGCGCGCGCGCGTCTCCACCTCGGCGCGGTTGTTCTTCTGCGCCAGGTACTTCGCGTCCGGCGGCGGCGGGACGTCCTTGTCGTTGTCGAGATCGACGATCTTCTCGTGCCCCTTGTGCTCGGGCGGGGGCGGTGGCGGCATGGGCGGCAGCGGCGGGACCACCACCTCGGGCTCGGGCTTCTCCGGCTTGGGCGGCGTGGGCTTCTTCAGCTTCGCGGGCTTGGGAACCTTCACCAGCTCCGGCTTCTTCTTCTCGGGCGGCGGCGCCTTCTTCGCGTCCGGCTCGTTCGGCTCGGGCAAGGGCTCGATCGGCGGCAGATCGGGGGGCAGCGTGCTCGGATCGACTTCCTGGAAGGCGACGTCGACCTCCGCCGCCTTCTCGGCCTCCTCGCGCCCGCCGTAGATCCAGGCCGCGATCACCAGCGGCGCCACCAGGTTCAGGTGGAGCAGCAGCGAGATCAGCGCGCCGCGCGACAGATGGCCGCGCGCGCGTGTCGACAACCGCTGCCGCATGAGAAGCGGTCAGCGTATCACGCGACCTCGAGCCCTGCCCTGAGCCAAACGCGCGATCGTGCTTCAGCTCACAACGCGGCCGCGCAGCTCAGGCGCGCATCTTGCGGTAGACGCCGACCACCAGGCCGATGATGTTCACCGTCTTGAAGTCGCGCTTGCGCACGATGATCGGCTGCATGGCGGCGTTGGCCGGCTGGAAGCGGATGGTGTCCCCCTCGGGGTAGTAGCGCTTCACCGTCGCCTCGTCGTTGATCATGGCGACCACGATGTCGCCGCGGCTCGCCTGCAGCTGCTTGCGCACGAAGATGTAGTCGCCGTCGAAGATGCCGTCCTCGATCATCGACTCGCCCTTCACGCGCAGCGCGAACACCTCGCGCGTCTGCCCGATGAAGAAGCGATCCACTTTGACCGTGTCCTCGACGTTCTCCACCGCGAGCAGCGGCACGCCGGCGGCGACCCGCCCCACCAGCGGGATCTCGACCAGGTCGTCGTCGCGGCTCTGCGCGCGCAGCGGCGCGCCGCGCAGCCCGACCGGGCGCAGCGCGCGCGACTTGAGATCTTCGCGCTGGAGATGGCCTTTCTTCTCCAGCGCGCGCAGGTGGTCATTCACCCCGTTGGTCGAGCGGATCCCGAAGTGCAGCCCGATCTCGCGCAGGGTCGGCGGGTAGCCGCGGTCGCGGATCGACTGGGTGATGAACTCGAGGATCTCGCGCTGCCGGTCCGTGAGGACGCCGCGCGAATCGTCGCGAACCAGAGTCAGCGAGCCCATGTGTCCCTCCGTCGTTCCTTTGCGGTTGTCATGGCCGTGGTCGTGCCGTGGTCGTGAAGATCTTGCCGCCGCGTCCTTTACTGAACATGCGTAGCGTACGGAACAGATGTGCCGTATGTCAACTTTTCCTTCTGGCTCCTTTCGGCCCACCTCGTCCGTCGAAATCGTGCATGGGCTCGCCGGAAACGGACCAGCCATACGTCCGCGGAACGCGGGCGTCCGTAGTTCATCCATAGAGAGAATGAGTGCTCAAGCAGGGTTTTTTCCGCTGTTTTGGCGTGCCGACCCCGAGCGCGTCCCGAATACTAGTCGCCCGTTGAGCAAGGCAGCTGTAGCGGCGCTGCACCCGGGTGTCACGGGCGCGCCTCAAACGATGTCCGACCGAGCGCTGCTCGGTCGGGTAGCGACCGGAGACGTAGCGGCGTTGCGTCTGGTCTATGAAGAGCACGCGCCGCGCGCCCTGGCGATCGCCCGCCGCATTCTGCGCAACGTGGAAGAGGCGGAGGACATCGTCCAGGAGACGTTCCTCGAGCTGTGGCGCCGGGCGCCTCAGTTCGACGGCCGCCGCGGCGGCCTGGTCTCCTGGGTTGTCACCATCGCCCGCAGCCGCGCCATCGATCGGCTGCGCTCGAGCGCCACGGCCGGCCGGGTGGCGGACGAGGCGAGCGCCTCGCCCGAGGTTCACCCCACCTCCCCGCCGTGCCCGATGACCGAGACGGAGCGTCGGCTGACCGAGTCCAAGGTGGCCGACGCGCTGGCCGCGCTGCCGCCCGAGCAGCGTCGCACGATCCAGCTGGCCTACTTCGACGGCCTGTCGCAGACAGAGATCGCAGCCAAGACGGGCAGCCCCCTTGGCACCGTGAAGATGCGCGTTAAGTTGGCGGTCGAAAAGTTGAAGAACCTTCTCAAAGACGACTTTTCGTGATCGGTCGAGGCGGCATGACCTGCGACGAATTCAAGGAGCGCGCGGCGGCCTTCGCGCTGGTCGCGCTCGACGACGGCGAGCGCGACGCCTGCGCGCGCCATCTGGCCTCGGCGCTCCCTCACCTCGGCTGCCGGGAGGCGGCCGCGGAGGCCGAGCTGGTCGCCGCCCACCTGGGCGCGGCCCTCGCCCCGGAGCGGCCGGCGCCGCACGTCTGGCGCGAGATCGCCGATCGCCTCTACGCCGCGCGCGGCGGCGCCGTTGAGGCGCACGAAGGGATCCACGCAGGGATCGACGAAGGGACGCGGCGGCGCAGCCTCTATCATCTGTGTGGCTGGTTGGTGGCCGCCGCGCTCGTCGGCCTCTACCTCTACAACACGCCCCTCGATCACCGCTTGCTGCAGATGCTGTCCACCCACGGCGGACACCTCGTCGCCGGCCACTGAGGCGCTTCTTCGTTCTGCGCGGTTCAGGAGACGCCGAAGGGCTGCGAGGCGAAGGTGTCGAGCACGAGCGTGCTGAGGCGCCGCCGCACCAGGATGGCGCCCATCACCGAGGTGGCGGCACAGGCGATGAGATACCCGATGACCGGTTGCCAGCCGAGCGCCAGCGCGAGGAGCGTGAGCGCCACCTCGCCGCAGAGGAGCCCGGTCGAGATGACCAAAGCGTCGCGCCGCAGATCGAAGTAGTAGAGCAGCAACACCTCGAGCAGCGTGATCATCTGCGCCGCCGCGCCGATCGCGTTGAGACGAAACAGCGGCGTCGCGTTGGGCGACAGCCCGACCGCGTGCACCAGGAGCGGCGCGGCCGCGATGGCGATGCCGCTGGCGGACGCCTGCACCAGCCCCGCGCCGCGCAGGATCCGCCGCGCCTCCACCGAGATCTCCTCCGCGCCCTGCTGCAGGCGCTTGAGCGGCGCGCCGATCTCGATGTCGGCGTAGAAGGCCCGGAAACGGCGGTAGAAGGTGGTCTCGATCTGGACGTAGATCCAGGCGAAGGCCGGGATGACCGAGAACCAGGCCACGGCCGCGATGGCGGCATAGAAGGTGGCGGCGTCGCCCCCCTGCACCAGGTAGACGACGATCTTGTCGGCCCAGATCGACACGTAATAGGCGAGCGCGGAGAGCGCCAGCAGGCGGTACTCGCGGAACGCGGGGAGGAGGCGCGCCGATTCGTCGGCGTCGCCGGGCACGGCGCGCGCCACGCCCTGAACGAGAATGGCCAGCGTGGCGAGCTGCCCGATGGCGAAGCCGTAGAGGTAGCCGGCGGAGCCGAAGCCGAAGCTGGTGTCCAGGAGCCAGGCGGCGAGGAGCGCGAACGGCGCCCCGAACCCGAACGCCCGCATCACGATCACCGGCGAGGTCATCCCGCCCCCCACCGAGAGCATCAGCCACTGCGCGCCCACGATCGCGCAGAGGGGGGCGCCGACGACGGCCATCGCGAGCGGCAGCTTCATGAGCACGACGATCAGCACGCCGCAGATCGCGAACCCCGCCAGCGTGGCCGCCGTCGCCCAGCGGAGGGGACCCCCGATCTTCTCCAGGTGGTGATCGTAGAGCCGGTCGGCCGTGTAACGCGACACCACCACGTGCACCGGCGCCGAGAGGATGACCGTGACCGCGTAGACCACGGTCAGGAAGCGCTCGACCAGGGAGAAGTCGGTCCCGCTGTGCCGGGCGACGACCCGCAGGCTGGTGAGCACCGCCGTCGTGAGCAGCCAGGGCGCGCTGGTGACGGCCACGCCGGTCAGGTAGGCGCCGATCGTCCCGGCGAGCGAGCCGCGATCGATGAGCCGCTGCAGCTTCCACCCGATCCCCGCCATGGTCTTTACCCGGGGACCGGAAAAGGGTCCCCGCTCCCTCCCGCGACGGACTCCGCCGGACAACGCCCGACGGAGTCCACGCGATCCTCTTTCTCCCCCGTGCCGGCGGCGCCCATCGAGGCATAGATCGCGCGGTACGACGCCAGCATGTCGCGGCGCTGGTAGTAGGCCGACACGCGCCGGAACCCGGCCGCGCCGAGGCGCTGCCGGAGCGCCGGATCGCGCGCCAGCTTGATGAGCGCGGCCGCCGTCTCCTTGGGCGCGGCGACCCGGGTGACGAACCCACTCGGGCCGAGCACGCGGTCGGCCGCGTCGCGCCCCTCGATCATCTCGCGGCAGGCGCCCACGTCGCTGGCGATCACCGGCACACCGCGCGCGTACGCCTCGAGGATGACCAGCGGCTGCCCCTCGCTGAAGCTGGTCAGCACCACCACGTCCAGGCTGGGGTAGATGTCGGCCGGCTTCATCGGCCCCACGAAGGCGATCTGCTCGGCGCGGCCGAAGCGCGCCACCAGGTCGCGGCAGCGGGTGGCGTAGGCCGGGTCTTCCTCCATCGGTCCGATCACGCGGACCTCGAGCTCGACCGCCCGCAGCGCCAAGTCACAGGCGCGGATGAAGGTGATGAGGTCCTTGATCGGGACCACCCGCCCCACGAACCCCACCCGCAAGGGAGGCGACCGCAGGACGATGACCCCCGCCCCGCCGTGGCCGGCCTTTTCGTCGGCCACTTCCTCGGCGACCGCCTCGAGCAGCGGCGGGTCGTCGGGGAGGTCGACACCGTTGGGGACGATGTCGATCTTGGCCGGCGGCGCGCCGTCGGCGATCTGCTTGCCGCGGTTCACCTCGGAGAGCGTGACGATCCGGCCGGCCCGCGCGTAAGCCAGCCGCGACAGCGCGCGGAAGAACCGCGACCAGATCTTGCGCAGCGGCGAGATGTGGGGCGCCCAGGTCGCCGTCCGCAGACCGAACCCACCGTCGTCGGTCTCGGCCGCGTCGCGGATCCAGTCGGCGCGGGCCAGCTCCATCTCGCGCTCGCGCGCGTAGATGCCATGCTCGGTGAGCGCCAGCGGGCGTCCCGTCCGCTGGCTCCAGACCGCGGCCAGCAGACCCGCGTAGCCGGTGGCGATGGCGTGGTAGCAGGTCGCCGGCACGACGGGCGCCGCCAGGAGGCGCAGCATCGGGACGTGAATGGCGCGGTAGTGCCAGAAGAGATCGAGGAACGGCGCCTCGGCCGCCGTGCGATCGGCCAGCGCGGTCAGCAGATCGAAGCTGGCGCGCCCGTAGAGAAACTCCTCCAGCGTCAGGTCGTTGGTCGCCAGATCGGCGAGGACGGCGCCGAGCGGCTCCGGGTCGGAGGGATCTTCGAGGTGGAGGCGGCGCATCCCCGCCAGCACGCGCGAGGGGCGCGCCTCCGTGTCGACCGCGGCGCGCAAGGTCCGAATCTCCTCGCGCAGATCGGCGCGCGCCGCCCCGTCGAGCGGCGGGCGCGCCGTCTCCTGACAGAAGACGCGATGCAAGCCCACCACGTTGTCGGGCAGCTTGAAGCGCGGCTCGCCGTAGGCGCCCGGGTGCGAGCCGACGTTGAGCACCGCGAACCGGAGCTCGGGATGGCCGCCGATGATGTCGTGCACCCAGGACGAGACGCCGCCCGAGACGAACGGGTACGTCCCCTCGACCAGCAAGCAGACGTCCGCCTTGGCGGCCTCAGGGCTTTTCAACCGGGACCTCTCGGGTGCTGGCCGGCGCGGGGACCCGCACGACGCCGACGGTGACCCCCGCCCCGCCGGTCGCGCCGCGCGGGTGCAGGCCGGAGAGGCGCCGCGCGGCCGACAGCCGGCGCTGCAGGAGCGGCGGCGGCGACGCCGGGTGGTAGCTGGCCAGAGCCGAGGCGCTCTCCCAGGGGAGCGCGTGCGTCGCCAGCACCGCCTCGTCGCGCAGCGCGAGCAGCATCTCCATCTCCGCCGCGGCCACCCCCGGGGGGCCGTGCAGCTCGACGGCGGAGATCGCCGGACCGCTGCCGTCGCTCACCACCACCTCGTCGATCGCCGCCAGCGCGGCGTCGGGGTGCAGCACCGCCAGCTCGAGCCGCGCCCGGCCGACGGCGACGGTCGCCGCCCGCGCCGGATCGTCGGCCAGCGCGGCGGTGAAGTCGTTGCGCGCCGCCTCCGCCAGCGAGGGGACCAGCGCCGCCTCCGCCAGCCCGGCCTCGATGGCGTCCGTGGCCAGCTCCGCCGCCGCCAGCGCCTCCGCGCCCGAGGGCTCGGTGGCCAGCCTCTTTCGATGAGCGCTGAGACGCGCCTCGAACGAGGCGGTCATCTCCTCGATCGCCAGCGCGGCCTCGACGGCCAGCTCGGGGTTGGCCGCCCCCAGCGCCCACCGCAAGAGCGCCAGCGCGCCCGCGTCAGCGCGCAGGGTGAGGGTGGCGATGATCGCCCGCCGCTCGTCGGCTTCGCCCGCCAGCAGCGCTTCGCAGGTGGGGAGCGCCTCGCCCAGCCGCCGGAGCTCCTCCGCGCCGGGCGTCTCGGCGTCCGCGGGCGCCGCCTCGGGATCGACCTCCCCGAGCTCGCTCCGGCCCGCGGTCCGCAAAGCGAGCGCGGCCAGCGGCGCCCCGAGGATGGGAATGGCGAAGACGAACGCCGACCCCAGCGCACGCTCGCTGGGCGCCAGAGCCGCCAGCGTGATCGGGGCCAGCGACGCCAGGTGCAACGCCCCGGCCGCCAGCGCGCCGGTGAGCGAGTCGCGCCGGCAGACGACCACCGCCGCCGTCAGGTCGATCAGCATGGCCGAGATCCAGGGGAGAAGCGGCAGCCGCCCGCGGAGCGCGCGCACCTCGCGCGCGCCCGCCTCCCGGTCACCCTGGATCGCCAGGCTAGACATTCGCCGCCGATCCGCCGATGCGGTCGCCGCGTTCGCCGGCGCGGCGCGCGTGGACGCGCGCGAACGCGGTGGCCAGCCACTCGGCGACGACGGTCAGGTCACGAAGCGCGGCGGCGCCCACCCGCGCCACGCCGCGCACGGCCAGCACGCCGACCGTCTCGGAACCGACCAGGATGGGCGCCGCCAGGTCACTGTCGTCTGGCGCCGCGCCCGGCAGATCGACGGCGCGGACCGGCTCGCCGGTGCGCAGCGCCTCGGCCACCGTCTCGTCGGTCCCGCCCGGCGACGCGGCGGCGTCCCAGGCGCCGGCGGTCGCCAGCAGCGACAGCGCCTCGCCGACCCGCGCCTCGACCGCCCCGGCGCGCGCCCCCAGCCGCGCCACCACTAAGGCCAGCGCCGCCTCGGCCGCCGCGCTCAGGTCGCCCCCGTCGATCCGGCGCGCCACGTCCCGCAGGAAGGTGAGCGCCAGGTCGAGACGGTCGTTGCGCGCGCGCAGGGCGAGCGCCGCACGCCGAAGCTCGCCCAGCGAGGCGGCGTCGTGGGTCGCGCGCGTGGTCAAGGCCTGGCAGCGACCTTCCAGCGCCTGCACGCGCCGTTCGTGCACCGAGGCGATCCAGCTGACCATGATGGCGGCGGCCAGCGCCCCCAGCTCGGGCGGGCCCGCCAGCACCGCCAGCGCCTGCGTCGAAGCGACCTGCCGGGGCACCGCCAGCAGGGTCAGCCCCCCCCAGGCGACGGGCACGGCGACGACCAGCCCGCGCGCGCCGTAGCGGGCGGCCAGGGCCAGCACCACCAGCCAGACGGGGTGCGGGCGGAGCGTCCCCCAGCCGAGGTGCGACGCCGGAAAACCGATCGCCACGCAGCCGAGGACGAGCGCCGTGCCGGCGCCCGCTTCCGCCAACAAGCGCCGGTTAGAGATCCGCATGAAAAGCGACCCATCCAATCTGGAGTGTGCCGGGTAGCCCGACGGTGGCCGTCTGGTGGATCCAGTCGTAGCTGACCGTCAGGCGCGTCGACCACGTCGAGGCCACCACCAAGACGCCCCCGGCCTGGGCGAGCACCTGGTTTTGTGCGTTGTCGTAGCCGAACCCGCCGTGCAGCTCGGCCCCCGCCCGACCGTGGGCGAACGCCTTGCGGAGGATGAGGGTCCCGTTGTCGATCGAATCGCGCGGATAGAGCGAGACGCGAAAGTTGCGCGAGAGGCTGGCGAAGTTCTCGTAGTGCCGGTAGGCGAGCACGCCGGCGTCGTTGAGCGGCCGCGCGCGCACCATCCGCTCGTCGAGCGACTCGCCGCGGACGAGCCCGCTGGCGTCGCTCCAGAGGTTGAAGTCGATGCCGGTCCAGAACAGAGCCTGGTTGGCGGTGGGCGTCGGGTCGCCGGCCTGGAGCGGGCTCAAGCCGAGGCGCCGCACCTGCGCGCCGCTGTCGACGAGGACCACCCGGCTCCGGGGGAAGAGATAGACGTGGCCGGTCGCGCCGGTCATCGTCCCCCCTTCGTGAATGGTGACCGGAGCGTCGTTCCACTGCTCGTTGACGTCGAGGTGCAGGTTCACCTGAAGGATCTTGGCCAGGGGCGCGTCGAGCTCGCTCTGGCCGCCGAAGCCGAACCCGCGCCGCGGCCCGTAGACCTGGACGCCGGCGGCGTCGTCGCCGGTCGTCGACGAGAAGCGGGCGTCGGCGCCGAAGAGCAGGCTGGCGCCCGAGCGGCGGCCGAACATCGCGTAGCCCCCGAGCCCGGTGACCGAGCCGGTCTCGCGCAGGACGTCGGGACCGACCACCTGGTTGGCGTTCCAGTCGGTCGAGGCGTCGTGCCAGAAAAGAAACCCCGCCTGATGGTGCGTCCCGAACGGCAGCGCGCCGCCCGCCTGCAACCGCCAGTCCCAGGCCTGCGGATCGGAGCGGTACCAGCCGCCGCCGGCGAGCTCGGGCGTGACGCGGTAGTGCATCCGATCGTACGAGGTCCGCAGCGTGTTGTCCGCGCCGTCGCCGTCGGCCAGGGCGGCCCCGTATTGCGCCTCGGCGCCGCGGTAGTTGGAGGCGCGTTCGAGCGCCCGCCCGTAGTCCTTCTGGTTGGCGGCGGTCGGGTGATCCGCCACCAGGCTGCGGCGGACCGCGAGCTCACCGTCGAGATCGCCGTCCGCCTCGAGCGCCCAGGCCAGCATCTCGCGCCCGCGCACGTTCTGGGGATCGAGCGCCAGATAGCGACGCAGGACCTGGGCCCCGCCCTCCCAATCCTTGTTGAGGAGGTGGGCGTCGGCCTGGTTGAGCGCCACCTCCGCGTCGAGCTTCGGCGCCGCCGGCCACATCGGCCCGTAGATCCGGTCGGCCAGCACCACGTACCCGCGGCGCGCGTAGATGCGGGCCAGCCAGAGCTTCCTCATCCGATCGTCGGGATGGGGACCGATCTCCAGCTCAGCGATGCGCTGCTCGCGCGCGGCCTCCTCGTCGCGCCCCAGCGTGAAGAGCGCCTCGCCGCGCAGATAGTGAAGCTCTGGATCGGGCTTGTGCCCCTCGAAGTGGTGCGCCTTCTCCAGCGCCTCGGCGGCGTACTCGAACTCGCCGGCAGCCGAGGCCGCGCGACCGGCGTCGCGCTCGGCCGGACCGTCGTAGGGGAGCGCCTTCAATACCTCTTCGAACTGCTTGCGCGCGCGATCGAGGTCGCCGTGATCGAGCGTCTCCGTCGCCTGCTTCCGCTCTTCTTCTACGCGCTGCGCCTCCTCGGGCGGCAGCGGCTGCGCGCCCGCCACCAGGTCTTCCTCTTGCGCCGCGGCGCTCGCCGTCAGCATCAGGTAGAGCACGCTGGTGATGAAAGCGGCGGCCGCCGCGCGACCGACCCATCTTGATCCCCCTCCACCGGCGGCCGCCACGTGGGGGAAAAGTTGCAACCGGCGTGCCCGCGCTCGAGCGACGTTTTACCGTCGCATCCGCATGGTTCACCACCGACGAGTCACTGCCGCGTAACGCACCTACGGATGAGAGTTACCCGCAACTTGAAAGACATGTGCCAGGTGCTAACTGCGCGCAACTTGACAGGCATCTGCCCGACCCTAAGTTGCAAATCGTTTGACTCAACCGAGGAGGAGAATCATGCGGAAGATGCATCAGGGTGGAATGCTGGTGTTGGCGATGGCGCTGGCGGCGCCCACCTTCATCGCGACGCGGGCGGCGGTGGCGAAGACCTCGGCAGCCAGCAGCGACGACACGGCCGGCACGGCCGCCATGTCGAAGGAAGATCAGGAGAAGCTGAAGGAGCACAACAAGCTCCGCATGGAGATCAAGAAGGTCCACTACCCGGCGGCGAAGACGACCATCGTCGCGCACGTCAAGGGGATCAAGGCCGACGACAAGAAGTGGTTCGACCAGACGCTCCCCGACAAGACCTACACCTCGGCGGACGACGTCTACTCGGCGCTCGGCTGGTCGACCGCCCCCGCGCCCAGCGAGAAGTGAACGCGATCTTCGACGGCGCGTGATCGACGTGTGGACGGAGCCGGGCTCCGCTCCACCCCGCGCAGGCGGATCTGCGCGGGGGCCCCGGGCCCGGCGGAGTCCATGGCGGGAGTGCCGTGACCTTCGAGGGGGCCACCGGGCTCCGTCTGTCTTGCTGGCGCTGCTGCTGGCGCTCGGCGCTCCCGGGCTCTCCTGCCAGTCGCGCCTTCGAGAAAAGACGATGAACGGATTCGACCTCGCGCGCGTCGAGCGCTGGTGGATCTTGATCGGCGCTTCGCCGGTGCTGGAGGGGGTCGATTGGCGCCAGGCCGCGCGCGACACGCAGATGGTGGTGCTGGGCGGCGACCCCCAGATCCCGCCCGCTGCCTTCCCCCGCGAGACCATCCGCCTCGGCTACCTCAGCATCGGAGAGGCCGATCCGCGGCGCCCGTACTGGAACGAGGTGAACGGCGCCCCGTACCTGGTCGAGCCGGATCCCTACTGGCCCGAAAATGTGCGCGTCGACCTGCGCGATCGGCGCTGGCAGGAGATTCTCCTCACCCAGGCGATCCCGCACCTGCTCGGGCAAGGGTTCGACGGACTGATGCTCGACACCATCGACACCGCGCCCTACCTCGAGGCCAAGGACCCCGGGCGCTTCGGCGGCTCGCGCCAGGCGCTGCGCGATCTGCTGCGCGCGATCCGCGAGCGCTTCCCGGACGCGCGGCTGGTCGCCAACGGGACGAGCGCCCTGGTCGACGCCGCGCCGTTCGTCGACGGCTTCGTCGTCGAGGGGGTGTTCGCGACCTACGACTTCGGGCGGCGGCTCTATCGCACCACGACCGCCGAGGAGCGCGACTGGAAGCTCGGACGCATCGCCGACGCCGAGGCGGTGGCCCGCCGGCCGGTCTTCACCATCGACTACGCCGACGTGGGCGACATGGTGCTCGGCAACTGGGCGGCCAGCGAGGCCAGGCTGCGGGGTTTCAAGCCGTACGTCGGGGTCCGCGATCTCAACACCTTGCCCTGAAGGGACGCGGCCACGCTCGAGGTTTCCCCTTGCATGTTTCAATTATTTTTGAATATTTAGAAACATCGTGACCACGGTCGGGTCTATGACGAATATCGGCGCCTTGACCACCGTGGCCGTCTCACCGCCGCTTCGCGGGGGCATCACCGCCGCCGCCGCGCTCGTCGAAGACGAGATGCGGTCGGTCGAGGCGCGCCTGGGCGAGCGGCTGGAGAGCCCGGTCGGCGCGATCCCCGAGGTGGGCGCGCACCTGCTGGGCGCCGGCGGCAAGCGGCTGCGGCCGCTGCTCTCGGTGCTGGCGGCGCGCGCCACCGATGCGCCGCTCGAGCACGCGGTGGCCGTGGGCTGCGCGGCGGAGCTGATTCACACGGCGACGCTGTACCACGACGACGTCGTCGACGATGGCCGCGTGCGGCGCGGGCGTCCGGCGGCGCGCATGGTGTACGGCAACGGCCTGGTCGTGCTGGTGGGCGACTTCTGCCTGGCGCGCGCGCTGGAGACGGTGGCGCTGACCGGCTCGCTGCCGATGGTCCGCTCGCTGGCGGCCACGGTGACGGAGATGGCCGAGGGCGAGGTGGCCCAGCTCGAGCGGGCCGGCAACCCCGACGCCTCGGTCGACGAGTACTTCCGGGTCATCGATCGCAAGACGGCCTCGCTCATCGCCTGGTGCGCGCGCGTCGGCGGCTCGGTCGGCGACACGTTCTCCGCGCCGCTCGAACGCTACGGGCGCGCGCTGGGGCGGGCGTTCCAGATCGCCGACGACGTCCTCGACAGCGCGATCGACGAGGCGACGGCCGGCAAGTCGGTCGGCCACGATCTGCAGGAAGGCAAGCTGACCTTGCCGGTGCTCTTGGCCTGCGAGGCCGATCCAGCGCTCGGCCGGCGCGTGCGCCAGCACCTCGGCGAGCTGGGCGTGCCGGCGGCGGTGGTCGCCGAGATCCTGACCGAGGTGCGCGCGGCCGGCGGCGTCGCGCGCGCGCGCCAGAAGGCGGCCGCGCTGGCCGACGAGGCGGTGGCCGCGCTGGGCGAGCTGCCGGCGTCGCGCTACCGCGAGGGTCTGGTCGCGCTGGCGCACGCCTCGGCGGACAGGAGCCGCTGATGACCGCGCTGCCCGCCCCGCTCGCCGCGGCCGCCGCGGCCGGCTCGACCGAGACCGTCCCCGCCCACTGGGACGACCTCGGCGGCTTCGTCCGCTACCTCGAGCAGCGCGGCGAGCTCCGTCGCGTCACGCAGGAGATCGATCCGGTGCTGGAGGTCTCGGCCCTCGCGCAACAGGCCGTGCGGGCCGGGGGCCCCGCGCTGCTGTTCGAACGCGTGAAAGGGTCACGCTATCCGCTGCTCATCAACACCTACGCCACCCGCCGCCGGATCTCCTGGGCGCTGGGGGTCCCCGATCTCGAGGAGCACGCGCGCGCCATCCTGGCTCTGGTGAAGGCGCAGCCGCCGGCCGGGCTGCTCGACAAGGTGCGCATGCTCCCCAAGCTGGCGCGGGTCGCCGCCGCGACGCCGAAGGCGGTGAAGAACGCCCCCTGCCAGGAGGTCGTCGAGACCGAGCCCGATCTCGGCAAGCTGCCGGTCTTGACCACCTGGCCCGGCGACGGCGGGCCGTACATCACGCTCCCCATGGTGATCACGCGCGATCCCGACAAGGGGACGCGCAACGTCGGCTGCTACCGGATGCAGGTCTACGACGCGCGCACCACCGGCATGCACTGGCAGCTGCACAAGACCGGGCGGCGCCACATGCGGCGCTACAAAGAGCTCGGCCAGCAGCGGATGCCGGTGGCGGTCGCGCTGGGGGGCGATCCGGTGCTGCCGTACGCGGCGACCGCGCCGCTCCCCGACGGGATCGACGAGTTCCTGTTCGCCGGGTTCCTGCGCCGCAAACCGGTCGAGATGGTCAAGTGCAAGACCATCGACCTCGAGGTCCCCGCCTCGGCCGACTTCGTGCTCGAGGGATACGTCGACGTCGACGAGCTGCGGCGCGAAGGGCCGTTCGGCGATCACACCGGCTACTACAACGAGGTCGACAGCTTCCCGGTGTTCACCGTGGAGCGCATCACCCACCGCACCAAGCCGATCTATCACAGCACCTACACCGGGCGTC
>Ga0134128_10004880_pt1 | contig 16338 bp, 10 predicted proteins | sample KB31754_FD_96462 | JGI IMG/M metagenome (GOLD analysis project Ga0134128, IMG submission 96462) | Terrestrial soil microbial communities with excess Nitrogen fertilizer from Kellogg Biological Station, Michigan, USA - KB3-175-4 | ecosystem: Environmental > Terrestrial > Soil > Unclassified ...
GTCCGCGAGCGCCTCGTGACGAAGGCGAAGGGGCTCTCCGTGAGCGACGACGAGCTCAAGAAGGCGTTCGCGGAGAACAAGGACAAGCTCGGCACCCCCGAGGCGGTGCACCTGCGCCACATCCTCGTGGCGACCGAGCCCGAGGCCAACGACATCGTCGCGAAGATCAAGGCCGGCGCCGACTTCAAGGCTCTCGCCCGCGACAAGTCCCTGGCGGCCAGCGGCAAGGCCGCGGGCGGAGACTACGGCTTCGTCGGGCGCGGCATGCTCCCCGCGGAGATCGACGACATCGCCTTCTCGATGAAGCCCGGCGAGATCAAGATCGTCCCCGGCCCCCGCGGCTACCACGTGCTTCAGGTGCTGGAGCGGCGGGCGCCGAAGCCCGCGACGTTCGCCGAGGTCAAGGACGACCTGCGCGACATGCTCATGGCCGAGAAGATCAAGAAGGCCGCTCCCGACTATCTCTCGGAGCTGCGCCGCAAGGCCGACGTGAAGCCCGGCGACGGGTCCACTCCGCTGCCCGCCGCCGCCCAAAAGCCCTAAAGGGACCGCCGAGAGCAGCCGGCGCGGGGCAGGACTTCGCGCGCAATCCGCTCATGGTCCGCCGTCGTTTTGCTAACTTGATGGCGAACGATGTCCACTTCCGCGGCGATCCTCAAAGCCTTTCCGCTGTTGTTTCTTTTCGGCTTCGCGGCCGCCGCCGCGGGCTCCCCCGAGATTGAAAAACGCTCGCCGGCGGCCGAAGCGGCGGACTACGATCGCTGGCTCGCGTTGGGGAAGCGCATGCTTGAACAAGGAAAGTCCGAGGAGGCGGAAGTCGCGCTGAAGAAAGCTCTTGCCCTTAAACCGGGTGACCTGTCCGCCGAGTCCGGATTGATCGAGGTCTACGACGAGCTGGGCCGCTACGAGGAAGAACTCCCTCTTCTCCGGAGAAGGGTGGAAGTCCGAAAAGAGTCTCTCTACCCCTTGGCGCAGCTCTACGTCCACCTCGGGCGCTTCGAGGAAGCCAAGCGGACCTTCGCGCAAGCGCGCGCCATCTCCGGAAAGACGACCAAGGCCTATATCCAGGAAGGCTATTTCGATCTGTACTCGGGAAATTCCGATGAGGCCCGGAAGGACATGGAAAACGGGATCGCCGTCGACACCGCGAGCCCGTTCGGCTACCATCATATGGGAACCTACCTGAGCGACATGGGACGGTACTCCGAAGCGGAGGAATATTTCCGCCGCGCCCTGCGAATGCTCGAGGCGGACCCGCGCGCATCGGCCCACCAGCTCCTGCACACCCGTATGTGGCTGAGCGAGGTCGTTCAATCGCAAGGACGCCATTCCGAGGCCGAAGCCATTTTGCTCGAGTGCCTCGAGAAAGCGCCGGCCGACGATGAGTTCCGGCCGCACGTTCTCCTGCTTTTGGCGAATGTCTACGCCTCCGAGGGCGACGCGTTCAAGGCGCAGGCGGCGTACGAGCGCGGCGTCGCCGCCTGCGGCGTCGGCTCCGCGTGCGATCCCGCGGACGCCGTCGCGGCGCTCATCGGCCTGGGCCGGTTCCAGGCCGGCCGAGGCCGCCGGGACGAGGCGCAGGCGACGGCGGCCCGGGCCGCAAGGGCGGCCGAGGGCGTCTCGATCGGAGGGGGGCTCTTCGGCGTGCTGGGCGATCTGGCCGATCTCTACGCGAGCCTCGGAGACGTCCGCAACGGTGAGGCGCTTCACCGCCGGCTCCTGCCGATGCGCCGCACGATGCCGTTCAATCCCGAGCTCGATTGGGTCGAGACGGGCCTGGCCGGCATCGACGCCGCCTCGGGCCGTCTCCACGAGGCAGAAGACCTCGAGCGCCGCGCGATCGCGATCCGCAAGCACAACGGCGAACGGACGAAAGAGGCCGATGCGCTCGACGCCTTGGCGGCGCTCTACGAAAAGGACGGCAAGCGGCGCGCGGCGGATGAGGCTCGCGAGAGGGCGAGAGCCTTGCGGGGGCCATAGGGCCCGCAAGCATTAAGGAATACTTCGAGTCCTGAGCCCGGCGAGTTGATTACGGGTCTGCGCCGCCAGCCCGGTGTTCCCGAAGCGGTTCGCAGCGCGGAGGCACTGAAGGTAGCGCGACCGGGCTTCGTCGAGACGGCCCAGCGACTGCAGGATCAGCGCGTCCTCGTAATAAGTCTCGGCGCGGTCGGGCGCTAGGCGAATCGCCGCGTCTGCCTCGGCGAGCGCGTTCTGCGGCCGGTTCAAGCGAAGTAGCAGATAGGCTTTCATTAGGCGCGGATTTACATGACCCGGAGCGGCGGCGATGGAGCGGTCCGCCTCATCGAGAACGGCTGCCGCCGACGCTCCACCGCGGGTTAATACGTTCTCGAGGTAATAGTTGTCCACTTGGTTCGGCTTCAAGAAGTGGTACCCGCGTTTGGCGACTACGGTGTTCTCTCCGTCATTGCGGACGTAGAGCAGCGCCACGTCGTCCCAGTAGACTAAGGTCCAGCGCGGGTCCTCGTCGAGAATTCCGCACAAATAGTAATCGCCGTTCAGGATCAAGGCGATTTGAAAATGGTAGCGGCCATCCAGCTTTTGCCACGTCTGGGGATGGAACCAATTGACCGCATCGTCGATGAATTCGGCGCCGTACTCGAGACTGCGGCCATCCACGAAATCAGGACGCCCCGGCGCGTACCAGAGAACCTCGCCACCGAGTTCGTAGGAGTTGAACAGGTTGCCCTTCAAGTTGGACTTCTGCATGAAAGCGATCGCGTCCTTCGCATCGTGGGCGACGCCCAAGCCAGGCGTGAACACTCCGGGAAAGGCGTACTTCTCATACGTCCAAGTCCCGCCGAGAACGACGATGAGCGTTGCGACTGCGGCCGCGGCCAATGTCCGGCGTTCCGGCCGCCAGGATTCCAACAGGCGAGCGAGGTTGCCGACTGCAATTTGTGCGAAGAATAGCGTGGCCTGGGTGGCGAAGCGCAAGGCCCGGAACGGAAGAACAAAGAACGCGCCCCACAGCAGAGCTTCCCCCGTGCGGCGCGCGGGATTGGCCAGCCAAACGGCGGCCGAGAGCAGTTCCAGCGCAAGCAACGGGAGCCAGATCGGAACGAACGACGCCGTGTACCGAAGGGGCAGCCACTCGGTGATTGCGGAACGTCCCGCGAAGCTCATCGTGCCGAACAATTGGGAATAAATGGCCCAGCCGTTCGGGTTGACCAGCGAGGCAGCGGCGCAAAGCAACAGAACCAGTCCGAGGCGCCGCGGCAGGCTCGAGCCCAGCAACCAGGCGGCGATCAGCGCCAGGCCCAAGACACTCGCTCCTCCATGCAGATTGGTCCATAAAATCTGAAGAAACGGAAGAACCCAAAGCCTGGAAGGCTTTTCCTCTGCGCGCTTTAAGATCAACAGGTAAAGCGCCGTGAACAAGAAGGTGAAAATTTGAGGGCGCTCGACGAAGCTGGAGCGCCCTCCCCAGGCGGCAATCGCGAGCACGACGGTGAGTGCCGGAGCGTCGGCGGCTCTGCGCGTGCCGCCATAAAGAGCGATAAACAAGAACGTCAGCCAAATGACACCCGTCTTGAAAAGCGTGAGACCGGCGGGTCCGGCGATCGAGAAAAGGAGATACGACAGGATTTGACTAAGCCATTCGAACGTCACCCATCTCCGGCCGGCGATTGTGTACGAGAAAATGTCGACGTGAGGCACGGTCCGGTGATCGAAAATCCAGCGGCCGGTGCGCAGATGCCACCAGACGTCGAAGTCGGCGATGCGCGTGATGCACAGCGAGATCAGACTGGCGGAGAGCGCGGCGAGCAGCAACGGCGCGAGCCACGGAGGATTCCACGCCGGTTGGAGAAGCCGGGGCGAGCCTGTCTCGGCGTCGGCCCCCCCGCCGCGTCGGCCCGAGTTCCGCTTCTTTCCCAAGGCTATTTCATCGCCTCGCGCGCGGAGCGAGCAAGTCCGGGAAATTGTCCCACGTCTAATACATTACAATTACCCGACCGCTGCCTCCAACTCCTCCTCCGCTTGTCGTCACCCCGCCTCCGGAACCGCCGCCGCCTCCACCGGGGGCGGACCCAGGCTTCCCGGTATCGAGTGCAACGGTAGAACCAATGCCTCCACCACCTCCGCCGCCACCCGCCCCAGCCGACCCTCCCATTCCGCCACTGGGGCCGCCGCCAGAACCGGTCGCTCCAGTAATATTGATTGCGGCAGTACTGGTCCCTCCGACGCCTCCATGGCCGTAGCCGCCTAAACCGGTGGTGCCGGCAGAGCCACCGCCGGCGCTGATAGTACCACCAGTGCCGCTGATGCTGCTTGCCGCGCCGGCACCCCCGACCGTAACCGTGTAATTGTCTCCTGGACTCACTGTGAGAACATCTTTTCCGTACCCCCCCCCGCCTCCGCCTCCTGCGCCCGTCCCCCATGACACGCTCGACGCACCACCACTGCCTCCGCCGCCCCAGACTTCGACAAGAATTTTTGTGACGCCTGCCGGAACTGTAAATGTACCGTTTGCGTTAAATACCTGAAAAGCTGGAATTCCCCCGCTGCCGCCGCCTGATATCCCCGTAAGATGCGAACCATCGCCAAAAAATGCGGAGGCGGTTACGGATGAGAGGAAATTTCCGGCGCCATTCACGTCTAACGCAGCCGCGGGATTCGCAGTCCCAATGCCCACATTCCCATTTGCAGAAGAAATGAAAATATTAGGGACCGCAGCCGCAGCCGATGCGCTCGTCGAGATCATAATGGCGCCGCTCGAGACTATTACAGTAGGCGCCGTCCAAGTGCTGTAAAATACGAAGCCGCCTCGCGCGCGGATTTTGAATTCATCTGCAACGGTCGAAACGAAGCCCTCATTTTGCGAGTCTGCCCAGACGAACGCGCCTTGCGCGGTAGCACTTGATTGCTGCCCGGCAGCAAAGGAATAGCTACCGCTTGCGGTGTTGCCATATCCACCTGGGATTGTCGAATAATCGCCTGAAGCAGTATTGAGTGCTCCACCGGTGATCACGGATCGCGACCCCGAGAGAGTATTGAGCTCACCGCCTCCGATGAAACCCTGCTCGCCGGATAACACCGTGTTATTTTCTCCGCCAACAATAGCGCCCGCGATCGAATCTGCAGCTACAAAATTCTGATTGCCGCCACCAATAAATGCCGACCCGGTTTCCTCAATTGAATTATTTTCGCCACCAGCAATTGTTGACGTTAGGCCAGAATTGAACTGGCCAATGCCGAAGGCGAACGAAAAAATTCCGATATTGGCGAGATCCTCATCAATGCTTTCAGACGTACCCGCAAAATCACCCCCAGCTCTTAATGCACCCAAAGACGATATCCACCGGAATCGAGCCGGATACGTTGTCGGATCGAGAAACACTGCACCAACCATATCGAGTTGGCCCGTTGGAGTGTTGGTGCCGATGCCAACGAATCCCGAACTGAGTACGGTGACAGTTCCGTTTCCCACGGTGAATAACCCTACAGGTGCAGCCGTGGCTATGCCAACATTCCCATTATTCACCAAGAAGCTCGAGCCGGCCACGCTGAAGGAAGCCCCTTGCACCGTGGTCGTCCCAACGACCGTTAGATTCTCTGTTGCAACGAGAACATCGAAGGTCGTTATTGTTTGGGCATTCACCAAGGACGTGCATACTCCGAGCATCCACAAGAAGGCGAGGAAAAATTTAACCGCCCAGAAGTTAGCCGATCGAATCGGGGTTGCATTCATTTTTATTGCTCCTAAAAATATCGCGCGATTACTTGCGGCTGTCCCGCACTTTTCCCAGTTCGGCATTTCTCTGGCGAATCAGAGCCATGGCTTCGTTTAGAAAATTTCTTTTGACAAGTTCGATTTTCTGATTTTTTTCGACATGAGATAGATTCTTGTCGCTTTTAATCTTTTTAATCGCATTTCTTTCTTTTGTCGAAAGGCCGCGCAGCTTTGTCTGCGTTGTCCGAGCAATACCTTTCGCGTCCGATACACCATCGTCGAGTTCGCGAGCGTCAAGCGACGATTGAGCTGTCTCAGAATTTGTCTTCGCGGGTGCCGAAATCCGAGGCCGATTCTTGGCATTAACGATTTGTGCAGAAGCCGACCCGAGTAAGATCAGAAGGCAATGAATTAAAATTTTCATAATTAATGCTCCTATGCGGAGATGTCCAAAGTATAACATGCTGATGTCAAGAAAAGGTCAAAGGCCCCTGAGATTTATACGGGCAACAGCGATACCCAAATTTGAATCACCGGCTTGTCCCGCCTCGCATCGCATATGGTCGCCACTCACTCCAAACCGAACCCCCTGCGTTACAACGGCATTTAATTTCACCAGGGTTGAAAGGACCATAGGGCCCGGCCACCACCGGGTCTCCTAGCGCTGGCGCGCTGGGCCCATTGCCTCTGCGGGTCCGTCCGTTCCACTGATACACTCGGGGCGATGCATGCGACGATGAGGCTCGGCCTCGCGCTCCTGCTGCTCTCGCCCGGCCCCGCCGCCGCTCAGGCCGTCATTTCGCATCCCGTCGCCCCCGCCGGGGCCGCGGCCTCCGCCGGCGCCGCATCCGTCACGGCCCTCCCGCTCTCCATCGCGCCTCTGTCCGCCGCGGCGCCGGGCCTCTCCGCCGCGCCGCTCGCGGTCAATCCCCTCGCGGCGACGCCGTCCGCAGCCGCCGCCGCCAGCCTGCTCGCGCTCCCCGCGGCCTCCGCGGGACTGGCGCCCGCCCCGGCCCTCGCGGCTCAGCCCGCCGCCTCGGCGCAGGTCCCGGCCGCCGCCGCGGCGGCCGCCGTCCGCTCGCCCAACGCGAACGACGAGGCGCGCGGCACGCGCGCGGAGGACGAGCCCTCCTCCTCCGACCTTCGCGAGAGCCCCGAGGTCCAAGCCGCGAAGTCGCGGAGCTTCTTCGATCAGGCCGCGTCGTTCGCCCAGCTGGGCGCCGAGACCCTCGCGGCCCTGCCCGAAGGCGCGATGAACATCCTGGCGGCGGTGCATCTGCCGCCGTCCGACGCCGTCGGCGACGACGGCGGCGGCGACGACTACCCGCGCCGCGACGTCAAGTTCAACGGCAAGACGTTCCCCTCCGTCGCCTTCCGTCCCAACACGCCGGTCGAGTCGCTGATCGTGCAGGCGATCGACGCGTCCAAGACCAGCGTGCGCGTCGCCCTTTACGAGTTCAGCTCGCGCAACATCCTGGCGGCCCTTCAGCGCGCCAAGCGCCGCGGCGTGAAGGTCCAGGTCATCCTCGACTACTCCAACGCCTTCCCCGAGAACGAGCCCGGCGCCGAGTACCGCCGCCGCCGCAGCGAGCAGATCTGGGCGCTGGTGCGCGACAAGTTCGACGTGCGCATCCTGCGCGGCGTGACGCAGTTCGGCATCAACCACAACAAGTTCGGCGTGTTCGACGGCAAGCTGGCTCAGTTCGGCTCGTACAACTGGTCCTACACGTCGGAGCACAGCCACTACGAGAACGCCAACTTCTCCAATGAAAAGCCCCGGGTGGCGGCGCTCGACTCCTACTACGACTACCTCTGGGAGCGAGCGGTCCCCGAGGCCGAGGCGCGCCTGCACGTCTGGCCCGAGACGGTGCCGGCTCCGCCGGCGGAGCAAAATCCCTCGGTCGCCTTCAACGGCATCGACCTTCCTTTGTACGTGTTCACGCCCGGGGACAAGCTCGAGGACGTGCTGGTCTCGGCGATCGACGCGGCGCGGACGTCGGTCGACTACGCGATGTTCTCCCCGCGCTCCACGAAGGTCGCGCAGGCGCTCAAGCGCGCCGCCGACCGCGGCGTGCGCGTGCGCGCGGTCATCGACGAGAGCCAGTCCCAGAGCGAGTACTTCAAGCCGTTCGTGGACTGGCTCGCGCTCAACGGCGCCGAGGTCAAGATCCTCTCCGGCCCGACGGGCCCCGAGAGCGACTTCCCGATGGCCGAGAAGATGCACAACAAGTTCATGATCCTCGACGGCAAGCTCGTCGAGACGGGCTCGGCCAACCACACGAAGCGCGCCTCGCTCGACAACTACGAGAACGCGCAGTTCCTGCCCGACGAGACCGACGTCGGCGGCTTCAATTTCCACTTCAAGCACCTCTGGGCGGTGGCGCGGCCGCTGGAAACGCCGGCCTCGGCGGCGATCCCGACCGACGAGCAGCTGCGCGAGGACATCCTCCACCCCGCGATCCCGCCGGCGCCTCCCGCTCCGCCGTCCGCCGTCGACCTCCCGGCGGCGGGCAAGCTGATCTTCCGCGGCCGCGAGTACCCGGTCAGCGCCTTCCGCCCCTACGAGCCGGTCGCCGAGCACGTGGTCGCGGCGATCGACGCCGCCCAGAAGACCGTCCGCATCTCGATCTACCAGTTCGAGCAGCAGTCGGTCCTCGACGCGCTGCGCCGGGCGAAGAAGCGCGGGGTCAAGGTCGAGGTCGTGCTCGATCGCTCGCACGTCTACGTGACGGGCACGAGCCACGAGGGCGGCCCGCGCAAGCCGCGTCCGATGATCGTCGAGCTGGTCAAGTCCGGCTTCGACCTCCTCCTGCTCAAGGGACAGGGCAGCGGCATCATGCACAACAAGTTCATGATCGTCGACGACGCGCTGCTCGAGGGCGGCTCCTACAACTACACGGACCAGTCCGAGAACGATCATTTCGAGAACGTCTTCTTCACGCTGGAGAAGGAGCGCGTGGCGCTCTACCTGAGCTACTACAAATACATGCGCGGCCTGGCGGAGCCGGTCGACATGGACAAGCTCGAGGAGATCCTGAACCGGACCGAGGACGCCGGCGCCGGCCTGAGCTCGGCCGCCGAGGCCGCCGCCGAGGCCGCCGCCGAGGCGGAGACCGAGGCCGTGGACACGGAGGCCTCCAAGCGCCATCCCGATCCCGACGGGCGCACCTCCAAGTTCCCCGCGCCGCCGAAGGACGAGGGGACGCCGATCTCCTACAACGGCCGGCAGTTCCCGCGCGCGATCTTCTCGCCGCAGGGCGGCATCGAGGACGCGCTGATCCGCGCGGTCGAGGCGTCCAAGGCGACGATCGACATCGCGATGTTCAGCTTCTTCTCCCAGCGCATCGCCGAGGCGCTGCTCGAGGCCAAGAACCGCGGCGTGAAGGTGCGCCTGGTCCTCGACAAGAGCCAGGCCTCGCTGTCCTCGCTCGACGACTGGTTCGCCTGGCACGACTTCGACATGCGCGTGATCGTCGGCCCCGACGACAACCGCGACCCGCTGTACCAGAAGATGCACAACAAGTACGGGGTCTTCGACGGCAAGCTCGTCGAGACGGGCTCGTTCAACTACTCGCCCAACGCGGAGAAGAACAGCTTCGAGAACTCGAACTGGTTCGACCTGCCCGAGGTCGCCGCGCGCTACGCGGCCTTCTTCGAGCGCATGTTCGAGCAGGGCACCAAGCCGCGCAAGCCCAAGCGCGAGCCGAAGTGGAAGACGGCGAAGAACGAAGCCTGACGTCCCGCTTCCTCCCGTCCGCCGCGCCGTGCTATCCTCTCCGCCGATGATCCCCCTTGCCGCGCTCGTCGCCGATTGGATGCTGACCGCGCTGTGGCCTCTCGTGGGGGCGTCGGGACTGCATTACTACTCGGGAGTCCCGTTCATGTGGGCGGGCCTCCTGATCGGCCTGGTCGCGATGCTGCCGTGGCTTCTCGTGAAGGGGCGTTTCGCGCGGATGTTCTCCCGCGGAGCGGCGCCGTCGCTGCTCGCGATGGGCTTCTTCTCGGGGCTGGCCACGGCCGTCTACATCCTCGCGCTCAACTACACGACGCCGGTCAACGCGGTGATCCTGGCGCAGATCGAGGTCTTCTACTCCGCGCTGCTCAGCGCACATTTTCTCGGCGAGCTGCTCACGCTCGAGCAGTCGGCCGCCAGCGCGCTCGTCGTCGGCGGCACCGCTCTCATCGTCCTGCACGACCTGCGCTCGCCGCGCTGGCGCGGCGACCTGATGATCCTGGCGACGCCGTGGATGTACCAGGTCTCGCACATCTTCTCCAAGAAACTGCCCCGCGATCTGGACGCCTGGACGCTGTCCGGCGGCCGCGTTCTGTTCGGCTTGATCACGATGCTCCCGCTCGCGGCGTGGGCGCTGCTCCGCGGCGGGGCCTGGAGCTGGGAGCCCGGCGCCCTGAAGGTGCTGCTCGTCCAGGGAATCCTCGTCTCGTCGCTGAACTTCTACCTCTGGTACGTCGCGATCCGAGGCATGCCTCTCTCCAAGGCGACCACCATGCTGTTGTCCTATCCGGCCCTGACCTTGCTATTCTCCTGGGCGCTGGGCCGCGAGGCCGTTCGGTTCGTCCAGTTGGCCGGCCTCGCCTGCACCTTCGCCGGCGCGCTGTGGACCGCGCGCCTGTCCCTGGCGCACGGCGGCGACGGGGCCGTGGAGGCCGAACCGGTATGAAGAGCGAGAAAGTCCCGTTCCAGAAGACGGTCTTCGTCTGCACCAACGTCCGCGACGGCGGGCGCGTCGCCTGCGGCAACCCCGGCCGCGGCGGCCTCGAGCTGTGCGAGGCGCTCAAGCACGGAGTGAAGAAGCTCGGCCTCAAGGGCAAGGTCCGCGTCGCGCGCACCGGCTGCTTGGATTTGTGCGAGCAAGGTCCAAACGTCTTCCTCTATCCCGAAGGCGAGTGGCTGTCGGGGCTCAAGCCCGAGGACGCCGAAGGGATCCTCAAGAAGCTCGAAGAATAGCGCTTGAACTCGCTCCGGACCAAGTCGGTGGATAACTATCCCGCGGACTCATCCGCGAGGGCTCCGAGCCGGCGCAGCTCGTCGGCGTCTTTGGAGAGCTCCCGTCGATAGGCCGCCTCGATGTCGTCCGGCGTGATCGACGCATAGCGCGTCCGATCGTAGACGATGCGCATGTCCGGACCATGGAGCAGAAGAGCCGCCATTCCGGCCGCGAGGAAATCCGCGAGCAGCGCCGCGGCGGGGCCGCGGTCCAAGTCGGGATTCACCAAATTGATGACGAGCACCGGGATCTCGTGGCCGCCGACGCTCACCGAGCCGCTTTCGGTCACGACCATTCCCAGACGGTCGGGGCGGCACTCCTCCGGGAGGCTTTCGTGCTCCAGCCAATAGCACGCGTACTGCTTGCACACCTCGGGCTGGCCCAGATCGTGTACGGTGCAGCCGCCGGGACCGAGGAGTTTGCACCATTGACCGGCGGGCTTGTCGAGCACCGGCAAGGGAAACACAAGGCAGCACGCGCGGCATTCGCCGCATCGCCGCATGCGGCTACTCCGCGATCGCGACGGTCCAGTCGCGGCGCGCCTTGGGCACGAGGATCGTGAGCGCTCCCGTTGCGCGATCGAACTCGGCCTTCGCCGGTTTGCCGTCGATCGCGACGCCCTTCGGCTCGCCCTTCGAGCCGTAGACGATCAGCTTCTCGCTCGACCACCACGGCGAGTATGAATCGTGTTCCAGATGCGAGGTCACGACGAGCCTGGCGGGCTCGGCTTGGCAGGAATAGCTCGCGCGCAGGAACTTACCACGCTGATAAGCGAAGGTGTGCCCGTCGTCCTGGTAGAGGGTTCCGCGGCAGTCCGGACCCGGATAGACGTGGAGCTCGAGCGGACCCGACGGCGTCTCGTCGGTGTCCTGGACGACCGGCTGCTGGGGGATGATCGAGCCGGCGCGGGCGAACACGGGTAGGACGCCGAGAGCCGGTTGAAGAGAAAGAGTATCGGTGCTGTCGTGCACGACCGACGTGCCGTACTCGTACCACCCACCGGGCGGCAGGCGCACGTCCTGAGCCATGGGCATCTCGTTGAACGCGGGCGCCACGAAAAGGTCGGGGCCGAACAGGAAGTCGCGGTCGTCGCCGTAGGAGTCCTCGGCCTTCGGGTAGTCGAGGAAGACGGGGCGCATGAGCGGAAGGCCCGTGCGCGAAGTCTCCTCCATAGCGGTATAAAGATATGGCAGAAGAGCGTAACGAGTCTCGATGGCCCGCCGCCGCAGGGACTCGTGCTCGGGGCCGTCCACCCACGGCTCGCGGTCGCGCGTGCCTTTCGCCGCGTGATTGCGGAAGATCGGGTTGAACGCGCCGAGCTCCATCCAGCGCGTGAGCAGGTCCGGGGACGGCGAGCCCGCGAAGCCGCCGATGTCGTCGCCCACGAGCGCGTAGCCCGAGAGGCCGAGGCTTAAGAGCATCGGCGTGCTCATCGCCAAGTGGTTCCAGGTCGAGCTGTTGTCGCCCGTCCACGACGCCGCCCAGCGCTGAGCGCCCGCGAAGGCCGCGCGCGTGAGCACGAACGGCCGCTCGTCCGGGCGCAGGCGGCGCAGGCCGTCGTAGGTCGCCCGCGCGTTCTCCATGCCGTAGACGTTGTGGACCGCGCGATGGTCGAGCGTCGGCCCCCCGTCGAGGCGGTGCACCGTGTCGAGCGGCATCGTCTTCGTCTCGTTGAAGACCGCGGGCTCGTTCATGTCGTTCCAGAAGCCCGCCACGCCCATGCCGACGAAGTCCTTGTAGAGGCCGCCCCACCACTCGCGCACTCGCGTCAGCGTGAAGTCCGGGAACACGCTGTCGCCGGGCCAGACGCGGCCGACGTACTCCGTCCCGTCGGGGTTCTTCACGAACGCGTCGAGCTTCTCGCCCGCTTCGTACGGCCGGTAACGCTGGTTCGGCGCGCGGGCGATGTGCAGATCGGTGATCGCGATCGTGCGGAAGCCCTCCGCGCGCAAGTCCTTGATCATCTTCTCGAACGTCGGGAAGTACGCGCGGTTGATCGTGAACGGGCGGTAGCCTTCCTGATAGTCGATGTCGAGGTAGATCGCGTCCGCCGGGATCTTCTTGTCGCGGAAGGTCTTGGCGAGCTCGCGCACGCGAGCCTCGGGATAGTAGCTGTAGCGGCACTGCTGGTAGCCCAGCGCCCACAGCGGCGGCAGAGGAGGGCGGCCGGTCAGCGCCGCGAACCGCTCGACGACGTCTTTCGGCTCGGGCCCCGCTAGGAAGAAGTAGTCGAGGTCGCCGCCGTCGGCCCCGAAGGACAGCGCGTTCGCGGTCTCCTTGCCGAAGTCGAAGCTCGAGCGGTAGGCGTTGTCGAAGAAGATGCCGTACGCCGCGCCGCGGCGCAGTCCGATGAAGAAAGGGATCGACTTGTAGAGAGGATCCGTGGATTCTCCCCACCCATAGGCGTCGGTGTTCCAAAGCGCGAACGCGCGGCCGCGGCGGTTCATCGGCCCCGCCTTGTCGCCCAGCCCGAAGTAGAGCTCGTCCGGCGGCATCGTCTTCCAGTCGCGCACCCGCTCGCCCTGAGACGCCATCGGCAGGGCGGGCTCGTCGGCGGAGAGGACGTTCCCGGCCGCGTCGAGAAAACGGACCGACAGCGGCGACTTCGCCGCCGCGACCGTGATCGCGCCGGCCGTCATCCGGACTTCGGAATCGCGATCGTCGATGCTCACCGGCACCGGGCGGGGAGCTTCGTCGACGGCCCAGGAGGCGGTCTTCGGAAAGCCTCCCTCCGGCGCGAAGCGCACGCGGATCACCCCGTCGCGGAACGACGTGATCCGGACCTTGGCGGCGCCGGCCGTCAGCTCGATGCCGTCGGGGAGCGCTTCCACCGCCGTCACGGGCGGGATCGCCTTCCAACCCTGCGCGGACGCGCCGGCGGCCGCCAGCGCGAGCAGCAGGAGGAGCGCCGCGGCGCGGCGCGCCTTGTAGAGAGCCTCGCCGTTGAGGCGCAGCCACTTGCGGTGGGACTTGTAGTCGGGGCACAGCCGCGCGACGTGGGCCCAGAAGCGCGGCGAATGATTCATCTCAAGCCGGTGCGCGAGCTCGTGCACGACCACGTAGTCGAGGACCTCCGGCGGCGCCAGGCGCAGGCGCCAGCTGAAGTTCAGGTTCCCCGCTCGCGAGCAGGAGCCCCACAGCGATTTCTGGTCCTTCACGCTGACGCGCCCGAACGTCACGCCGAGCCGGGGCGCCCAGTGGGAGGCCCGCTCGTGGAAATGCGCCGCGTCGGTGCCCGGCTTGGGCGGCTTGGCGGGCGCCGCGGCGGGCGGCGCCGCCGCGGGCGCCTCCGGAGGCGCCGGAAGCCTCGGCCGCGAGCGGAAGATGTCGGGCCACTCGCGCTTCAGGTCGCTCAGGAAGCCGCGAACCTCGTCGAGAAGTCCGCCGGGCGCCGGAGTGGGCTCCATTGAGACCATTCTATGAAGATGTGCTATCCTCGGTCCATGGCCACGGCGGAGCAGGACCCTCTCGAAGAGCGGCTCAAGTCCCTCGAGCGTCTTCTCGGCGAGTCCGCGAAGGAGCTCCAGGAGCTGCGCCGGCATCTCCCCCGCGCCGCGCGCGAGGAGATCGAGGAGATCGCCGACGAGTGGAAGGGCGTCCACTACAAGTGGTGGGTCGGCACGCTCGCGGGGCTGCTGCTCGTGCTCACGCTCTCTTACTTCTTCTACACGAAGCTCGGCTGGGTCGCCGACCAGCGCGCCCTGCCCGTCGGCGACGACTGGCTCCTGCGCCGCCTGCCCCTGGTGGACACGCTGCCCATCCTGTCCTGGGGCTGGTTCGCCCTGCACATCTACGCGAGCGGCGTGGCGGTCCTCTACACCCCCAAGCGCGTGCCGTTCCTGGTCTACATGCTGACGGTGTACCTGCTCGTGCGCACGGCCTTCGTCTTCCTCTCGCCGATCGGCCACCCCTCGGGGATGGTCGACATGCGCGTCAACGACTTCATCTTCTCGCACCTGCTCGGCCGGTGGACGTTCATGAACGAGTTCGTGTTCTCCGGCCACACCGCGATCCCGTTCCTGTTCTTCCTGTTCTTCGAGTCGCGCGGCATGAAGGCGCTGATGCTGACGGGCTCGATCACGATGGGCGTCAGCGTCCTGCTCTCGCGCAACCACTACACGGTGGACGTGCTCGCCGCCTACCTGGTCGGCTACGCGATCTTCGGCCTCTCCCAGACGACCTACGAGCGCTGGGTGATGCCGCTCTTCGAGACGGTGCGCAGGCCGGCGCGCCGCTAGCGCGGCTTGAGGCGCCCCGCGTAGACCGCGAACATGTCGTCGACCGCGTGCGGCCGCAGGATCTCGGCGTCGTCGAGGACCTTGTAGACGCCGACCCAGCGGTCGCGCGGGTCCTGCACCCCGAAGACGCGGGCCGTGCGTTCTCTCCAGAACTCGTCGAGGTTCGCCAAGCCGCGCGGCGTCGTCTTCGGCCGGAGCTTGCGCCGCGCGGCCTCGCCGAGATTGACCAAGATGTAGCGCACGCCCTCGTCGCGGACGCGGCGCGCGAGGCCCGCCGCGTCGGGCGCCTCGTCGGCCCAGGCCTCGAGCACGGGCGCCTGGTCCGACGACGCCGCCAGCACGGGGCGGCGCAGGTAGAAGCTGCGCGGCTCGTCGTACAGCAGGACGCGCGCGCCGGGCGGCGTGGCCTCGTTGAGGAACTCGAGGCCCGCGTAGCTCGGGTCCGGGTAGGAAACGACGGTGTGGCTCAGGTAGTCGCGGAACGAGCGCCGGCCTTGGAAGGTCTCGAGCTTGGCGAAGTTCGGGTCGCCCAGCACCCACAGGAGCCCGGCCCCCGCCCACAGCGCGCACGCCGCGCCGAGCACGGCGCGGCGCGTCCGGGCCTGCGGGAGCTCGACCGCGGCGCAGCACAGCAGGAGGATCAGAGGCGCCAAGTGCGGGAGGAAGTAGCGCGTCTCGAGGCTCAGCAGGCTCAGCGGGATCCACGCCGCCGCGCAGAACCAGCCGATGAGCCGCTCGCGCTCGGAGAGCCGCGCGAAGAACAGCAGCGGCAGCAGCGCGAGGAAGAACGCCCCGGTCGACTCCGAGATGTCCTCGGGAGGCATCAGCAGCCGCCACGGGTGCGCGAGATAGCGGAGGAAGCCCGGGACCGTGAGCAGCGCCTTGAGGTCCGTGCCCGCCAGGCTGATCTGACGCCAGTCCGGCATGTAGGCCGCCCGCGGCGCGACGGCCTCGTGATAGAACGGATAGACCGGGTTCCCGTAAAACAGGACGTTCTTGACGACCCACGGCGCGAGGATCGCCGCGGCGACGAGCAGGACCGAGGCGAGCTCGCGCGGCGAGAGCTTGCCCCCCGGCGAGAAGCGCCGGCGCCCGTCGAGAGTCGCCGCCGGCAGAAGCGCCAGCGGCAGCAGCCAGGCCGGGTATTTGGTGCTCAGGGAGAAACCGAGGAACGCCCCGCACAGGAGCAGCCACCGCCGCCGCGCCGGCGAGCCGGACGGGCTCGACCACGCGGCGAGCAGCGCCGTCAGCGCGCACAGCACCAGGAGCGTCCACTCGAAGCCGACCGAGACGCGGAAGCTCTCGTTGAGCGCCACCGGCATCAGCCCGAAGGCCGCGGCCGCGAGCAGCCCCGCTCTCGGCCGCCCCAGCCGGCGGCTCAAGCCGACCAGCGCCGCCGTGA
>Ga0134128_10004881_pt1 | contig 16336 bp, 12 predicted proteins | sample KB31754_FD_96462 | JGI IMG/M metagenome (GOLD analysis project Ga0134128, IMG submission 96462) | Terrestrial soil microbial communities with excess Nitrogen fertilizer from Kellogg Biological Station, Michigan, USA - KB3-175-4 | ecosystem: Environmental > Terrestrial > Soil > Unclassified ...
AAATTGCTGAGACCCAGGCGAAGTCTGTGCCCGGCGTGTTCAGCGTGGATGATCAGCTGGTGGTGGCAGGGAAACAGAAGTAGTCAGAAGCGGTAAACAGACAACGCTGACTGGCTGGCTAGCTCACTAGCTGGCCAGTCACTTCATTCAGCTTTCCTCCGCTACAATATTGCTCGTGCCCGTCCTGCATAACCTGCGCACGACCCTGGAGATGATCAAGTGGGAGCATTCGGTGTTCGCGCTCCCTTTTGCGCTTTGCGGAGCCATGCTGGCGGCCGGAGGCTGGCCCACGGCCTGGCAACTGACGTGGATCATTGTGGCCATGGTGGCGGCGCGCTCCGCGGCCATGGCGTTCAACCGCCTGGCCGATGCCCAAATTGACGCTGTCAACCCACGTACCCGAACCCGCGCCCTGCCCGCCGGCACCCTTTCCCGCGGCTTTGTAGGCGCATTCGTCACTGTGGGCTGCCTGCTGTTTGTGCTGGCGGCTTCGCAGTTGAACCGCCTCACGCTTCTGCTATCGCCCGTCGCCCTGGCCATCGTTCTGCTCTACTCCTACACCAAGCGCTTCACCCGCTGGTCGCACCTGGTGCTGGGATTTGCCCTGGGCGTGGCCCCGGCCGCCGCCTGGATTGCGGTGCGCGGCTCCCTCGACTCTCGCATCCTGCTGCTCACCGCCGCGGTTACTTTCTGGGTGGGCGGCTTCGACGTGCTCTACGCCTGCCAGGACTATGATTTCGACCTGCGCAACAGTTTGCATTCCCTTCCGCGCTACCTGGGAATTGGCCGCTCCCTTCTCCTTGCCCGCCTGTTCCACGCTGCCATGATCCTCTTGCTGGTTGCCCTGGTACTCAGCTTTCATCTGGCGGCGCTGGGACTGTTGGGCGTTGCGGTTGTCGGGCTGCTGCTGGCCTACGAGCACTCGCTGGTCTCCCGCCACGACCTCAGCCGCCTGAACGCCGCATTTTTCACCATGAACGGCGTGATCTCAGTGGTGTTCTTCCTGTTCGTAGCCGCCGACCTGCTGTGGCGGCGTTAGCTGCTGCGGCATAAGGCGCAGGTTAACCTGTTTCCATTTCTGTTGTTTATTGCACGACTGGTACCAGCTACTGGGTACCGATCTCCCCGCATCACACTAGTCTGTGACGAACCCAGCCGCCTGCGATATCATCATCTGGTGGCCCCGACGCACCCCTTCCAGACTGACGACGCTCGCTTGCAGCCCATTGCCCAGAAGGTGCTAAGCGGGCAGCGGCTGAGCGGCGAGGACGCGCTCACGCTTTACGATTCGCCCGACATTCTGGCCGTCGGCTGGCTGGCCAACCACGTTCGCGAGCGCCTGCATGGGGACAACACTTATTTCAACGTCAATCGCCACATCAACCCCACCAACGTCTGCGTGGCGGCCTGCCGCCTGTGCGCCTTTGGCCGTAAGAAAGACACTCCCGGGGCCTACACCATGGCCCTGGAAGAAGCCTGGCAGACCGCTGCTTCCGGCTACAGCGAGGCCGTGACCGAGTTTCACATTGTCGGCGGTCTCCACCCCGACCTGCCTTTCCAGTACTTCCTCGACCTCATTCGCGGTCTCAAACAACGCTTTCCCCATGTTCACCTGAAAGCCTTCACCATGGTGGAAGTGGCATACCTGGCGAAGCGCGCCAAGCTCTCCATTCGCGAAACTCTGGAGCAGCTCAAAGCCGCGGGCGTGGATTCGCTGCCCGGGGGCGGGGCGGAGATTTTCGCCGACCGCATCCGCCACGTCATCTGCGACCATAAGATTGACGGCGACCAGTGGCTGGACACGGCGCGCACCGCCCACCAGCTCGGCTTGCGTTCCAACGCCACCATGCTCTATGGCCACATCGAGAGCGACGAAGACCGCGTGGACCACCTGCTGAAGCTCCGCGGCCTGCAGGACGAAACCGGCGGCTTCCAGACCTTCATTCCTCTGGCTTTCCATCCCGCCAACACGCCGCTGGAGCACCTGCCCACCACTACCGGCATGCTCGACCTGCGCCAGATCGCGGTCAGCCGCCTGGTGCTCGACAATTTCCCCCATATCAAGGCTTACTGGCAGATGCTGACCCCGCGCATCGCCCAGATCTCGTTGCGCTTCGGCGCCGACGACCTGGATGGCACCGTGATTGAAGAGAAGATTTACCACGACGCCGGCGCCACTACGCCCCAGGGAATGCGCCGCCAGGAGCTGGAAAGACTCATCCGCGAAGCCGGCCGCGTCCCGGTGGAGCGCGACACCCTCTACCGTCCCGTCGCCCGCACCGAAACCTCGGTCACCGTGGCCGTGTAGGGGGTTCAACCGCAAGCTCTTCGGCCTCGTTGTCGAGAGAGCCAGTAAACCTCGAGATCGTTTCCGATTACGAATTCTCCGGAATATCGCGAGCCGATCTCGAATTACTGTGCAGCGGCTCTCCTGCGGCCCTCCATCAAAAACATCGCGAAGTCCGTGGAGAGCGGCTTAGCGGCAAGCTGCCGCATCATGAGCGCGACTTGACCACGATGGTAAGTGGAATGGTTCGCCAAATGTTGCATGAGGCGCGCCAGACTGATTTGTGTTTCGCGAACAGGAAGCATCCTTCGCAGCGTTTCGTTTGTTACCTGACTCACAAACTTTACTTGTTCTCTTTCCACTTCCACCCACTTTAACTGCACCGCAGCGAGGTCAGGAAACCCATTCGGATTAAACAGAGCCTCCTCCCGCGTCCACAAGTCTTCGAGAAAAGCAGAACTGGGGGACGGTTCCTTCCAATACGTTAGCCAGGCCCACTCGCTGCCGACGATGTGCACGAGCACGTCGCGCACAGAACGGAAGCTGCCGCTCAGATCACGCGTGAACTCCTCCGCGTTGAGGGTGGAGGCCGCGTGGAAAACCCTGTTGTTCGCCCAGCGGTCGTATTCGTACATCAGCTCAATGTCATCTTTAGTCATGGTGGCGGTTGGCCCTCTTCTTTGAGCAATCTTACCTTGCTACGTCATGGGTGAGGCCTCACATCTCCTGGAAGCGGTGGCGCAATCTTACGGCCGGGACGGGCACGTCGGAAGTTATCCAGCTAACTGGAAGGCAACCAGTGATCCACTCCATAAATCACGCGGGCGGACAAAGCCGTGGGAAAGCAGGACTTTGAGAGATTTGCGCACCTTTCGACCCGGCTACTCCACGGCGTTGCCGTACATGGGAATGTCCTGCTGCACCAGGAATATCAGGCTCTGGGCGCGGTCGCTCCACTCGCTTTGCGGATATTGCGAAATGACCTGCTGGGCCAGCGCGATGGCGTGCGCCTTGGCTTCATCCGAGTCCTTGGCCTTTTCTTCCGTTTTATAAATCTGAATCAGCGCGGCCTGCCGCCAGGCAGCGTTGTAGAGGGCTTCGGGCGCATCCGGTGATTCGGGGCGCTCGCGCGCGTACTTCTCGTAGATTTCTGATTCCTTCTTGGGGCAGCTGGAGCTGCCTTGCCAGTCGCCGCAAAGCTTATTCTCGATCAGGTGGAAAGCGGCGCGGTCGGCCCACTTGGTGTGGGGATACTTCTTGATGACCTTCTTCATCAGGTCTTGGTTCATGCCCTCGCGCAGGTAGGCTTGGCGTGCGTGGGAGGAGGGCCGGCTCATAACGTCGGCGCGGTCGAGTTGCCATTTGATATCGGCGGCGCGATAGAGAGCTTCGCCGGCCAGCGGCGAATTGGGAAAGTACTCTTCCGTGCGCAGGTATAGAAAAAACGCGTCGCCCGCCGCGCCTTTGCGCCCACCGCGGCGGCTGGCTTCCGCCTCAGCGTCAGCGGCAGCGCCAAAAAGGATTTGGTCGCCGTTGGGCGTGGAGGCAGTAACTACTCCCTTGCCCACTATCCACCCGCTCACGTCGCGCACATCGGCAATGTCGCTGTCTTCTTCTGTGATGGGGTTCTCGCTGCGCTGGCCCGCGAGGGTGGCGTACACGTGCAGCCACTGGTTGCTGTGCTCCAGGATGGCCACCTCCCGGCCGCGCTCAATCTGGGCCAGCTTGGCGGAGTTGGGATCGGGCGAAATGAAAATCGTGGCCACTCGTACCATTACTCCGCGCTGCGTTGCCGGCTCCGCGCCATATGCACATACGGTTAGAGCAAGAATGATGAACAGAGATGTCGCAGTATATTGGCTGGTAATTCTCATGAGTCTCATCCTGAGCGAGGGACGCGCTATAGAGGCGCGCGTCCGAGTCGAAGGACCTTGTGTCTCAACCCGGGTCACCGTACCCCCCGAGTCCCCGGCACCGCGGCCGTCTCGAACATATCTGCCGACTTCACCACTGTAATATTAGCTCGCGTAATGCCCAGCGGGTATGCCCCCCACTCTTTGTCCTGCTCCAGCATCTTCTGCTTGTCGGTAGGAACCGGCTGCGCAATGTGGTATTCCTCCGGCGTTTTCGACTGCACATTGGAATCGCTCGCGATGTCATTCGCCAGCTTCTCGCCTTCCGCCTCGTTGGTCACGATCACATAGTCCAGGTTCTGAGACTGAAGGTATTTCTGGATGGCGGCGTTCACCTGCTGTGGCGTGACCGCGTCAATACTGGCAAGCATCTGCTCCAGATAGCCCTGGTCGCGCATGCCGTAAAACATGTCATCCAGGCGGTAGCCCAGTTGGCGGGAGACGCTCTGCGCATAGTTCAGGTACAGAGCGCGGGCTTTGATCTTGGCGCCGGCCACCTGTTTCGGCGTCATGGCCTGGCGGTGAAAGCGGTCGAGTTCCGCGGTCATCGCCTTCATAACGAAATGGGCGTACTGGTGCCCCACAGGGCGGATCCAGATGCTGAAGTACTGCTGGTCGCGTGGGGTGGTGGGCGGCGGAAACAGAAACTCCGGTCGCCCATATTGGTACTCGAGGTAGGAGTAATCGCCGTAATTGTAGCCGCGCTCCTCGCGAATTTCCTGGTAGAGGCGGCCAAAGCTGTCACGATGCACCCCGAAGAAAACATTGGCCACGAACAAGGGCCAGTAGTCGGGATCAGTACGCTTCAGAAAGATGGGATAACCCAGGTGCAGCCCGGTAGCGATTGCATTGGGCTGGGTGATGATGAGCACATGCCGCCCTGGCGCTACCACCGACCGGTGCAGATTCGCCGGCCGATACACCGGTTCACCCGGGGGCAACGCTGCTACCAGCGTGCTCAGGTCCCGCTGGCTGTTGATGGTGGTGGCCACATACATATTTCCCACCGTGTAGTAGCGTTTGTAAAAGGCGCTGAGGTCGGCGGGAGTGATGCCATGCAAGCCTTTCACCGTGCCCGCCGCCAGGTGGCCCAGTGAAGTGCCTGAAAAAACATAATTGTCGAGCGCCAGCAGGCCCAGGCTTTCCTCATCTTCGAAGCGCAGGCCCGATTGGATCCCGGTTAGCGCATCTCGCCTCAGACGGTCCATTTCTTTGGGCAGCCACAGGGGCTGGTTAAACATAGGTTTGAGCACGCGCGCCACGTACTGTGCGAAGGAGTTGCGCGGCACGGTCATGGAGAAGGTGGTGGCCTGCTTGTCCACCAGCACCGTGGGAAATGCGGCATCGCCCCAGGGGCGTGTAATCTCGGCCAGCTTCTGAGTGGTCACCGGCTGCTTAGGATTGCCGAATCCGCCCTCAATCAAGGCGCGCGCCGCCAGGTTGGCGGTGCCTTCCTGGCCGGCGGGGTCATCTGCCGAACCGGTGCGCACCATGATCTGAATCTGATACAGGGGCGAGTCGGAAGCCACCGTCGCCAGGTCGGTAGGGTAGACGTGCAGCTTTTGCGGCTTGATGTGCTTGCTGGAGGGCTCGTATTGCGCATTCAGCGCCGCCGTACACAGCAGCAGAACCACTGATATCAGCCGGGCGGGGCGCATCATTTCCTCCCCGGTGCCGCAGCGGAACTGGAACCGTCGGACGCAGGCCCATGCCATAACGTAGTCACAATGCGGCCCCGCGGAGTAAAGTACTTTTGCGCGTAGCGGTCAACGTCCCGGGGCGTCAGCTCATCAACGGCCTGCATCAGGCTGTCAATTACCGCGGGGTCACGATTGAAGCGGTAATACCAGGCGAAAGTCCGGGCAATATCGTAGGTGGAATCCAGGCCGGCCAGGAAATCATTGCGCACCTTGCTCTTTACCACCTTGAGTACGCGGGCCGAGCCGGGCTGGCGGGAGAAATGCTGCAACCCGTCCACGCCGCTGATCACGTCATTCTGCACGTCCTTAACGTAGGGCTGCCCCTCCTTGCGGAAGCGGTCGAGGATGAGTTCGGAATCAAGCAGCAGCAGGTGGGCGTCGGTGGACTGCAGCAGTTCGTCGCCGTCCAGGATGGAGAAGCTGGTGACCGTCTGCTTCTGGTAGCGCAGCTTCTGAAACAGCGGGGCCGAGCGCGAGACCAGCAGCTCGGGCAGAATCATGGTGACCGCCGTCTCCTTGCTGCCGGGCTGCATGGCCGGGCTGTGATAGCCCACTACCAGGCGCGGCGAAACGTCCGCCTCCCAGTTCACATGCACCTTCTTGGGGCCATTTGGCGGCTCCTCCGAAGGTATCTGCGGCGGGTGCGAGGATTTCCAGTCAGCGTAGTATTTCTCCACCTGCGCGAATATGGTTTTGGGCTGAATATCTCCCACCACGATCAGGGCTACGTTGTTGGGCTTGTAGTAATTGCCATAGAACTCCCAGGCCGCGTCCCAGGCGTTGGGCATGTTCTCCACGTCCTTTTCGTAGCCGATCACAGTGTGGCCGTAAGGGTGGTGAGGAAATGCCAGCGGCGACATCTTCTCGATCATCTTTTCGCCGGGATCGGAATAGGCGCGCCGGTATTCGCCCAGGACCGCGCCCGCTTCCACCTGAAAAGTCTTGCGCTCAAGCTTGAGGTTCTCAAAACGCGAGGCTTCCAGCTGAATGAGTCCGGGAGTGGGTCCATCCGGCGTTTGCACCGGTCCCGCCAGGTTGGAGGTGAAAGTAGTGGGATGGTAGAAGGTCAGGTCGTAGTCGGTCCAGGCGTTATTGAATGCGCCCAGACGGCGCATGTTCTGCTCGTACCCATCCGGCTGCCCCTCGTACTCGTGCAGGAACATGATGTGCTCGAACAGGTGTGCCAGGCCAGTCTTGCCCGCCTGCGTTTCGTTGCGCGAGCCGGCGAAAACCGCGGTGGCGTAGGTCACCATGCCGCGAAATTCAGGCGTGGGAATCACCACCACGTTTAGCCCGTTAGCCAAGGTCCTGGTCTCGACGGAGTAGGGAAAAAACTTGGGGGCGGGTTTGGCGGCTGCATGAGCAGCTGCCGAAACCGCGACAAATGTAAGCAGGAAAGCCGTGGTGGTGAGACGAAACCGCGATTGCGACATCCGGTTACCTCTGAAATACCGTGGAACCCTGAATTATAGAATGTTTGAATCAACATCTTGCAGGGTTGGCGGAAGGAGAGGCGCAGCTGGCGGGAGTCTGCTGCCGAAATCCTGAGCGCAGCGAAGGAGTCTGAAGCATGGCGCGCCCTGAGAGATTCGAACTCCCGACCTTCTGGTTCGTAGCCAGACGCTCTATCCAACTGAGCTAAGGGCGCGTCGCTTCCATATTAGCAAACGTCACTGCCCCGCAGAAACTGGCTGCCCGCCAAAAGCGTGAAAGCCTGCTGACCTGCGCCAGAAGTGCGGCCGCGAGTTGCTGGCGGAGTCTGATTACCTCACTTCCAAATCCCTCCGGTCTGAAGCCGTGAGACTTGGCAGTCGCGAACCGCGGCCATACGGGCCCGTCCCTTTCAAAAAGCGGTTAAATCAGAGTTTCTTGTCTTTATTGGGCTTGCAAACTATTCTTCGACCGCAGCTCGCGGGGGCTCCACGGCACGAGCTACTGTACTGATCTTGCCCTCCGGCTCTCGTTTTCAGGCAGGTTTACTGTGCAAAAGCGCCCTTGATCCCCGCTGACTGGAAGAATAGTTGCAGTTCTTTGCAGTGCTCAGTAAATCTTTCCCGGCAGCGGTAAAAGCTACCGGCACCCCCCTCGGGAAGTGAAGCTAAGTTATTCATTTTCAGCAAGGTGGGTATGGCACGGGGGATGCAATAGAGACGGCCAGACGAAGTGGCGCGCAACAGGGGCGCTCTTGAGAATAAACTTCGGCCAGAGGTTTTCTTGAGCGCCCCTTTTGCTTTGTCTGAAGAACTTACACGCTGAACGGCAGCCCTCCCTTAAAAGACAAGTACCTTCCCCACACCTCTCCCCTGTGAATTCGGTGGAAACCCTGACAGGCATTAGGCTAAGGCGAGTTTTTCCAGCACATCAATGCCGGCTCGCCGGAGCAGTCCGGCCACGGTGTTTTCGTTGAGCCGGGAAGCGTCAAATTCCACCCGCATAGTGCGGTCTTTACCGTTGAATTGAATGCGGCGAATGCCGTAGACCTCACGCACGCTGTCCACTGCCCGCATAGCTCCTTCGGTGGGCCGGGCGCCGTAGCGGAACACCACATCTAAGCTTGTCATTCCACAGTCCTTCTAGGAAGCCAAATGGCTCACAAAGAATATAGCAGCCTGGCCGGCGCAGAGCCGGAGTGCTAGTTGTATAATCTCGCGAAATTCGGCTCGGCCCCACTCAGATGGTTGTAGGTCTTTAACCGTAATCATGCAAACCAGGAATTGCGCTCGCAATTCTTTGGTTTTCTAGCCAAACCAGAGTGCGCCATTTTTCGTCAACCCCGCGACATCTGTTCGCTTTTTGTTAACCCTCCCAAGGAACACACATTAACCAGGCGTGATCAACTGTGTCCGCGGGAACTCACATTTTTCCCACTTTGGGCGTAAAGGCGTAAGATAGGCGGGAGGTTTTCGCTTGAGCTACGAATCAGAGACCCCCTTCGACAGCGTCGAGGGCGCGCAGGAATACATCAAGCTGCTCAACCAGACGGTCATTGAGGCACAGCAGTCGGTTGAGGCGGATCTGAATGCGGGCGGCATGGGCGGCGATGCCAAACAACTGGAGGCGCTGCGCCTGGTTTTTTATAACCTGGAGAAGCTATCGCAACACCTCAAGGCGGGCAGCCGCATCCTCAATGATCTGCGCACACTGCGGCGGCTGCTGCTGCAGGAACGGCGCTCCAGGGCTGCCGTAGTTGCGCCGCGTCCGCAGAACGTCAAGCGGGAGGTCCCGGTGCTCAACCGGGAATTGCTGTAGCCTCCGAGCCGCGCGAATCTGAGTCCGCGCCTCTTGGCCGTTTATTATGAATAGCGGCGCATGGCTCGCATCCTCATTCATGCCTTCGGTTCCTACGGCGATATCCATCCTTACATGGGACTGGCGCTCGAGCTGCAGCGCCGGGGACACCAGCCGGTCATCGCCACCAGTTCCATCTATCGTCAGAAGATAGAAGCCGAAAGAATTGCCTTCCGCTCCATCCGGCCCGACCTGCCACGCATTGACCGCGAATTAATGCGCAAGGTGTTTGACCGGCGCAAAGGCACGGAATTCATCTTCCGCCACATTCTGATGCCCGCACTGCGCGACAGCTACCGTGATCTGGCGGCGGTGGCCGAAAGCCCGGACGCGATCATTACTCACCCCGTCGCCTTTGCCGGGCCGCTGCTGGCGCGGCTGCGGCACATTCCGTGGATTTCAACCGTTCTGGCGCCTGCCAGCTTCATGTCCGCGCAGGATCCCCCGGCATTTCCCGGTTTTCCTTTTCCTGAACAGGTGAGGCGGCTGGGGCGCGGGTTTCACCGGGCTTTCTACACCGTGGCCGAGCGCCTCACGCGCCCCTGGCTGGACCCGTACCGCGAACTGGAGGCGGAACTGGGTCTGCCGCCGAGCGCTAATCCAATCTTTGACGGGCAGCACTCGCCGCAGCTGGTGCTGGGATTGTTTTCGCCGCTGCTGGCAGCGCCCCAGCCGGATTGGCCGCCGCAGGCACAAGCCACCGGCTTCATATTCTTCGATCGCGACGAGGTGGAGCATCCACCCGAGCCTGAGTTGGAACGGTTTCTGAATGCCGGTCCCGCTCCGCTCGCTTTTACCCTGGGCTCGGCGGCGGTGCAGGCGGCTGCAAACTTCTTTGTGGAAAGCGCGAAGGCGGCCCGACTATTGCAGCGGCGCGCCGTGCTGCTGGTGGGCAAAGACATGCCGCGGCCGCCGGCAGACTTGCTCTCCTCCGGGATTGTGGCCTGCGATTACGCCCCCTTTTCCCAGCTCTTTCCTCGCGCGGCCGCCATCGTGCACCAGGGCGGAATCGGCACTACGGCGCAGGTCATGCGCTCGGGGCGTCCGGCTTTGGCCATGCCCCTCAGCCACGACCAGTTCGATAATGCGGTGCGCAGCCAACGCCTCGGGACCACGCGCATCATCGGCCGGCGGCATTATCGCGCCCAAAAAGCAGCGGCGGAATTGGAGCGCCTGCTGGGGGACGCGAAGTACGCGAAGCGGGCGGCGGGGGTGGGGGGAAGGATTCAGGCGGAAGATGGCGCGGGCGCGGCTTGCGACGCGATTGAGAGCTTCCTGTCGCGGGCGAGGGCGCCCGCTACACACAAAGACGCTGCCGCCAACTCAAGCTCGCGCTGCTAGCCGCAATTGTGCCTGCCGCGCCGTCTCACGAAGAAGCGGATCCGGATGCTCCAGGCATTTTTGGAGCTCCTGCCTTAGATTTTGCAATCCCAAACTGCCAATCGCAAAGGCGCCGCACGCTCGCAGCCAGGGGTCGTCGCTCTTGACCAAGGCCTCGACAGCTTTTTCCTTGCTGACAACATCGGTGTGGAGGACATTGTTGGCCACGCGGATACGTTCCGCGAGGGTAACTTCCCCATCAATGAGGGGCACCAGAAGGTTGCGTATTTGCTGCCGGAGGATGTTGTCCAAAAACTCAAGGGCGTTATCGTGTACGGTTCTTTCCTTGGATTGCAGCGCGACGTAGGCGCTATGCAGGTCGAGGTGGGGATGCATCAGCGACATCAAGCGGAAGATGCGCTCCACTTCCTGCCTCATTGATTCCCGCAAGCCACGCGTGATGAGATCATCCTGATCGGGAGTTTCCTGGAGCATACCCAGGATCTGATAGGAGCGGTAGTGCCCCATAATCTCGGCCTGCAGCGCTGTATCCAGAAGTTCCCTGTCGAGCGACATTGCGGATGGCGTCTGTTGAAGTTTGTTCAGAGCAGAAATGATTCGAAATCGAAAGGTGTTGTCTGGCTCCAGGAGATTGTCCATAAGTACCCGCTGCGAATTTGCGGTTGCGATGCGTTGCAGCACCGCCGGGATCTCACGCCTCACCTCCATTGCCGTGGCGGGATCGCATAGGCGGTCGCCCAGCGTGCCCACAATGGCATCTCCGAATTCGGCCAGGGCTTCGATAGCAGGTTTGCGCAACTGGGCATCAGGTAAACGAAGCAACACCTCGCTGACAAAGCAGAGCTTCCGATGTTCGCCAACGGCGCGAATGGCATGGAGCACCACTTCCGGTTCGGTGTCAGCCAGGAGCTTCTCAAGCTGCGCCTCGAAGCAATCTGGAAAAATAACCAGCAGACGGGCAGCCTCCTCGCGGTTCTTTTTACCGTCGGGGCCGGTATCCGCAAGCATAGCGTTGAGTATTTCATGGGCCGCTTCCAAGCTCTGGTTCGGGCCTGGACGGGATAAAAACGCCGCGACAGCCGAGCGCATTGAGAAGTCGGTGAAATCACCCAGTTCCTGGATGTGGTCCAGGGGGTCCACATGAGAAAAGTGGGCCAGATACAGCAGGGCTTCGGTGCGGACGCCCAGATGTGGGTCCTGCAGCAGTTCCTGAATCCGCGGTACCACCACCTTGTCGCCAACCTCGGCCAGCATCTCGATGGCTTTCTGCTTCACTTCGGGTGCGGGATGGTTAAGCAGGTCACGAATAACCGGGTGAGACTCCTTTCGTTGTTCCGCATCAAACAGGCTCAAAGCATAGAGAACATCCTTCGGGTCTGTAGCCTTTAACCCGGAAGCAAAGATCTCGGCGGTCGAGCGGTCCAAGACCGGAGCCGACGCGCGTTCGGTGTCGAGCCGATGCTGGTACACACTTTCGCGCAAAGTGGCGATATATTCCCTCCGTGCGACGAGGGCCGCCCACAGCCAGGCGCCCAGTAGAGCCAGCGTTACCCAACTGAGCTGCGGCGCTTTAAGGTGAAGGTAGCTGGCGAAAAACAGGACCAACACTCCCGACAACCCATCTCCCGAACGCCAGATCACCGTATCGATGAAAGGCTTGACTTGGAACTTAATCTTGGGTGTGACTGGCAGATAGAGGAGTTCTACAGTTGATCTGTCCAGGGAGTAGCGTAGAACCTGGTCGCTGCCTTTCAATACGAAAACGGCGGCCAGAGTGCCCCAGATCAGAACTCCGAACGAACTTGCGATGAGCGCGATCGGCACGGCAACTAACCCCAAGCCGATGCCGAAGCGTCGCAACACCCGGCCCGTTAGGAACAGCTGGAACAACAGGCACAGAATGCCGGCGTAGAAGTAAAACGAGCCAAAGAACAGGGCCAGAGCATCCTTGTTTCCCAGGAAGTGCTTAGCGATAGCCTTGAACTGCCACCCTGTCATAGTCGTGGCGTAGGAAGAGAGCAGGACGACCAGGGCAATGGCACGCAGATACTTAGAGTGCCAGATCAAGTTAAGGCTTTGAAACAAGCTCGATACGGACTCTTGGTCGGAGGAAGGCTTAGCGGCTCCGCCTGCGCTTGAGCCGTAGCGTCGAGCCAAAATGTACACCGGAACTGCTGCCGCGGCTAAGAGTATCGCTATGAGTAAGAGTAGGCTCTCCGTGCCGGCGATTTTGGGGAGAGACTTGCATAGGTAGCCCCCGAAGATGCCGCCGGAGATCCCGCCGGCACCGATCACCCCAAAGAGTCGCTTGGCTTCGCGTGTCGTCAGGACATAATTTGCCAGAGTCCAGACCTGCGCAGGACAGACCACACCAAAGATACCTACCCAAATATAAAAAGCCGGAAAGAGCCAGCGCAGGTGGTAATAGTGGCTGAGATACCAGAATACAAAGCTGTTGGCAGCGAAGAAGAGAAGGCTGCCCGTGAACAGAACCGGCGGGCTCAGTTTGCGAGCTATGCGGATGTAGCCGGCTGCAACAAATCCCACGAGCACGGCAATGCTGATATCTACAAAGGGCAGTTGGCTGGCCCGGAACTGGTCGAGAAACAAGGCATCGCGTGCCACTCTACCTGCTACGTACGTGGTAAGAACCAGGAAAAGGTACAAGAACAGTAAGCCCGCGCGGCCGAAATCTCCGCGCCGCAAGTTCAGTACACGCTCAATCGCTTGCGTCATGAAAGGAGCCAGGAGGCGGCTGCCAATCCAGGGAGCAAATTTCGTGCGGCCAAATTACCCAAATCCTTACGCCCAGGCTTCTGAGGCCCAAGAGTGCGCGAATTCTACTCTCAAGCGCCATCTGAATGAAAGTCAAAACTGGCGCCTTCCAGCCACCCGATGCCTGTTCCCACATCAGGCTGGAAGCAGGCTGGCATGCGTTCCGGCCGGGACAAGAGCGGAACGCAAGCTATAATCCCGTCACCTGTTTGGATGTCATCCACGCTGTATGTTGGTAGAAGGAACAAATGGCTGCGCCAGCGATCACTCTTATTGACCCTGTTGCCCGCCGCGCTCGCCGTCGGATTGCCTTGCGTCTTCTCCCGTATGTGTTGCTCCTTTACGTCATTGCTTACCTGGATAGAAACAACCTTGCTACCGCGGCCCTGCAGATGCCCCATGATCTCGGTTTCGATGAGCGCGTAATTGGGCTGGGGGCAGGGATTTTCTCCCTTGGCTACATCATCTTAGAAATTCCCGGCACCATCATCGTGGAGCGCTGGAGTGCACGTCGCTGGATTACGCGCATCATGATTTCCTGGGGACTGGTCACGATGGGGATGGCCTTCATCCGTACCCCGCATCAGTTCTACGCAGTGCGGTTCTTTCTGGGACTGGCGGAGGCCGGCTTTTTTCCTGGAATAATCGTGTACCTGACGCACTGGTTCGTCTATGAAGATCGGGCCAAGGCAGTGGCTGGCTTCATGGCCGCCATCCCCTTAGCCTTCGCCGTGGGCTCACCAATATCTGGATTGCTGCTGGGTGTCCACTGGTTTGGCTTGCGCGGCTGGCAGTGTCTGTTCATCGTGGAAGGCCTGCCCGCTCTCTTCTTCGGCGTTGTGACCTGGTTTTATCTGTCCGATTGGCCGCATGAGGCAAAGTGGTTGCCCACTGCGGAGCGGCAATGGCTCATCAATCAACTGGAAAGCGAGAAGCGGGCTAAAGAATCGGTCCGCGCCTACACCATGTGGGAGGCGATTAGCCACCGCGATGTTCTCATCCTGACTGCATTGCATTTCGTGCAGAATGGGTCCGCGTACGGTATCGCTTTCTGGCTGCCAACTATGCTCAAGCGCTTGTCGGGGGTGAGCGATTTCAAAGTAACTCTAATGGTGGCTTTGCCCAACCTGCTCGGCTTTGTTGCCATGCAGGCAAACGGTTGGCATTCCGACCGCACTGCCGAACGGCGCTGGCACACCGCCATTCCACTTTGGGTGACCGCGGCGGCTCTGCTGGTGCTCTCCGTCGCCAATTGGGGAACTCTGCCCTCTCTCTTGCTATTTTCGGTTGCCGCTGCCAGCCTGCTCGCGTTTTTACCCAGTTTTTGGGCCATGCCCTCCGCGTTTCTTTGCGATTCGGCTGCGGCCATGGCTACCGGCACGATTAACTGTGTCGCGGCCGGGCTCGGGGGCTTTCTTGGTCCGGCCTTGGTCGGGCTACAGGCCGCACGAACCCACTCCTTCAGGTCCGGTTTTGCGGTCCTGGCCGTCGCGCTCACAATTGGAGGTGTATTACCTCTCTTCGTAGGCATTCGTCGTGGCCGCATAGCACAGACTGGAAATTAACACTCACCGTGTGGAGCGCATGGCCAGTCTGGCCAGCATGAGGCGTCCGGCAACCGAACGCTTTGAGCGAACGACGGGCAATCCTTCCAAATGATTCAAACACGAAATAGCTTAATTCTTATGCTCCCACCATGGCCGGCTCTTTAACCCCATAAATCGAGAACCACGGGGTTGCCGCCTTCAGGCGCTGGTTAACATTCTCGATGTTCTTCACTCCTTCGCTCTCCAGCCACTTGCGGAAGGCGCTGGCGCCCTGGCTGGCATAAATCGGGATGCCATCCTTCCAGGTGGCGCGGCCGCAGAGAACGCCGTTGAACTTTACGCCGGACTCAGCCGCCAGCTCCAGTGACTCGGTAAACTCGGCGTTGCTCACGCCCGCGGAAAGATAGATGAACGGCTTGTTGGTCGTGCCCGCGGCGCGACGGAAGTGCTCCATGGCTTCCTTCTTGGTGTAGGCCTTCTGGCCGGCATAGACCTTGGCGCCTTCCACGAACTTCATGTTCACCGGCACTTCCACCTTGAGCACGTCCACGCCGTAGCGGTCCTTGGTGAACTCCTCCATGCTGCGGGCGACAATGTCCGGCTTCTTCCTGGAGAACTCAAGACCTTTTTCGTCCGCGCCCTCTTCATAGCCGACTAGCTCTAGGAAAAAGGGAATGTCGTTGGCGCGGCACTCGTCGCCTATCCGCTCTACCCAGGCGTGCTTCTGGTCGTTGATCTCCTTGGCATCGGTGGGCGTGTAGTAAAGCAGAATCTTGACGCAATCGGCGCCGGCTTCCTTCAGTCGGCGCGCCGACCAATGGTCGAGCAGATCGGGAAGACGGCCGGGCCCGGTTTTGTCGTAGCCTGTCTTTTCGTAGGCCAAGAGCAGCCCCGCGGTGTTGGCACGGCGCTTGGAGGCGGGCAGGCCCCACTCCGGATCGAGCAGGATGGCGCTGGCATGCGGGGTCAGAACCTCCGTAACCAGCGCCTTGAATTCTTCCAGGCCCTTATCGGTGGCATTCGCGCCCAGCGCCTTCTTCAGTGACCCGCGCTGGTCCATGGCGGCGGCGGCGATCACCCCGCGCTCGTTGGAAACGTTCTTCATGCCTTGCAGTTTTCCCGGTGTCAGCTTCATAAATCCTCCTGAATGATTGCGGCAGTCCATTTTAAATGAAAACTGCGCTGAGCTGCGGCCAGGAAGCTCTCTAGCTGGCCAGCTATCTGGCTGGCTAGCTGAGCCGGCATCGCGATATTGATTGGGCACGTAATTTCAGGAATGTCATGCTGAGCGGAACAGGCCGGTTCGCTTGCGAACTGGCCTGTGAAGTCGAAGCACCCCAACGCAGCTCATCCCGTCACTTACGTCACAGGGAATTCCCACATTCGTTTCGATTCCAGCACTATCTTACGACTCAGTGCCAACCTGAGGCGATGAGTTTAGCGGTTCGGTAGAAAGGGATGAATCTCGTGTTGCAACAAGAATCG
>Ga0134128_10004882_pt1 | contig 16335 bp, 24 predicted proteins | sample KB31754_FD_96462 | JGI IMG/M metagenome (GOLD analysis project Ga0134128, IMG submission 96462) | Terrestrial soil microbial communities with excess Nitrogen fertilizer from Kellogg Biological Station, Michigan, USA - KB3-175-4 | ecosystem: Environmental > Terrestrial > Soil > Unclassified ...
ATAGGGTTTTTAAACTGTCCGGGAACCACTCGGCAACTTCGCGGTTAAACCGCGCCATGCCCCCTTTTTCGACAACAAAGGAATGCAAATGCCAGAGCAATTTTACTTTGCCCATGTCATCCGTGCTTAAAGCAAGCCGCAGAATGTCTGTTGCGCTAATCATCGGCCTTTAAAATTTCAGTAATGCGTTTGAGTTTGTCAGGGTCGGCTATCGCGTCCGGATCAACGCCAGCCGAGATCGCAATTCGAGTCGTTCGCCGGCGCTCTTTTGCATCCGCTTCCCGCTGTGCCTGGATCGCGGCGCGTTGTTGCTGCATTTCTGCGCCGGCTGCGGCGAGCTGGGGATTCACAAAAACTTTATGCTCCTGCCGGACTTCATCCAGCAGCTGCGCTCGGTGATTCCCGAAAGTGTTCACCAGAAGATCGCGCTCGTTGCGGATGGCTTCGACGTGCTCGCCGATGCTGCGCCGCTCGGCTGCCAGAATTCCGCTGCCTGGCTCCATCGCCGATTCGTCTGAACTCACTTCCTTTCCAACTGCCATTGTGAAGCGCTGTGAATAATCCATGGTCATGAAAGTCACCATGCTTTGATCCCGCCGACTGACTGCTGCGCGGAGTTGCTTGCCAATAAATCGCACCAGTTCCCCGCCCCGAACTTGAATCACCCGGCCAAAATGTTTGAATTTAACTCCGCCGGCCTTCACGCGGACGATATAGCGCTCGCTTTGTAATAACCACCAAAGCTCAGGCGGCAATTTTATCCAGGGATGTTTCTCCCAATCTTTGCGGCGATCAAATTCCTGCGCCGGGCTCAGGCCGTTGAGACACTGCCTTGGCGTGGAGTTGTACTCAGAAAAAATTGCGGGCAGGACCACACTGACAAACTCGTCATAGGTATAGCGCTTTATCGCCTCGTCATTTTTCGCTCCGCCGGTTCGGATGGCGGATCGGATCGAACGTTGCTCGCGCTTGAATTCGTCGCTTGCATCGAACATTTGAATGCGGCCGGTATATCCTGGGTGGCGTTCAAACTGGCGCTGCAGCAGGTCGAAAGCTTTTTCCAGTTCTCCCTTTGCGGTAGGTTGTCGTTTCGTGAAGTGGCGCACCATGCAGCCGTACGATCGCAATCCCGCTACGATGCTGTTTCCCTCATCATCTACCTTGCCGTTGACGTTGTGTGAGCGCCCAAACACAAACCCATTTTCAAGATGTAGATGGTTCGGAATATCGTGCTTCTCAAAAGCGTCCACCGCAGCAGCGCAAACGAGTTCTGCCGTGGGTGCTTTGATCGGAGCGACCGCGTAGCCCGTAAAATATCGCGATGGCGTATCCATCACGGCGATGATTTGGGGCAGAATCAAAGAGCCGTTGTGAAACACTTCAATTGTCGAAGTGAGATCGTCCATCACCCATCTGTGCATGGAAGAAAGATCGTTTTTACGACGGATTCCACCCATGACGATATTCAAAGCTGGCTTGCCCTGGTTCAGCGCGTGGATGGCTTCGGTTAATTCGCGGTTCACCAGCCGGACCATTGCGTCAGGCATCGTCCATGACAATTTGTAGCGCTTGCGTGTGTATTCGCTGAGGCGGTGATATTCCTCGCGCCACGCTGTATCAAATCGGTTTCCGTTTTTGTGAACCGCTGAATCTCGCAATAAGAGCACGTCCGATTCAGGCGGTGCGAACCGGTTGCCGTTCGTCTTATTTCCGTCCACGCGGCGGCCCTGCGCTTCAATCTCAGCAATGGCGCGGTTGAAACCTTTCAGCATCGCATCGCGGCTGTTTTGCGTGAGCTGTGGCGCCTGGCTCCAAAGAAGTTCCCGCACCGTCCTGGCGGCTCGCTTCTGCGTCTCGCCAGCGTTCAGCAATTCTTTATAGTGATCGTAAGCGCCTTGCCAAATCGCATCCCGTTCAACGCGGGTGAACTTGGCCGGGTTTTTCGACTCGCGAAGCACAGCCGCTATCCCGAGCAGATCGCCGTCCTCATGCAGCGCAACTGCAGGCGCTGATTTCTGCGCGGGCCGTTCGCTGGTGTAAAGTTCCAGGAGATCCAACTTGTTCCGGCCGCCGTCACGCGCCATGGTTCGTTGAATCAACTTCCGGATGTATCGGCCGGAAACCCCGCTCCCAAAAAGCCGCGCATACTCTTCCCGGCATCGAGTTTCTAATTCACCGCGAGGCATGCTGTTGTCATGCTCGCGAGCAAACCAGGGCGCGAGCGCATCGCGTAATTTCTGCGCATGCTCTATGTCGCTCGCTGACATTTCAGCCAGAGATATAGCTGGCTTCCACTGCGGATTTGGATCGGCACCAGGCTGCAACATCGATTCCACATTGCGAAAGCCTTTGGACTCAGCGACGGCGGCAAGCTGCTTCTGGATTTTTCCCGGCAAGGTTTCGAATCGCCATGCCTGGGCCTCATTTCCGTTGACTACCTTGACTGCATTTGCGTTTATGCTCCGCAGGTGCCATGCAACCGTCTGGCGCTTCATTCCAAGCGCCTCGCCGATCTCGCCGGCGGTCAGGTTGAATGGCTCGGGTGTCATTTTACCGGTTTAGCGACTGAAATTTTTGGCCGTCCGCGCTCATTGCAGCCCGCTGCAGCCTGGTTTTTGGGGGGGGTAACGCGAAAACATGCGTCCAAACTCTTTCGGCGCGTCCTAGAGGCGTTTAGGAAGGTTTCGGTTTTCATTCGAGCTTCGCCTCGTTTTCGTAATAGGATTTGGCACGCGCCAAGATTGCCTCTTCGAGTGCGCTAGCAACGGGTAGCGCGTTCGGATCGCGATCCTGGTTCACGCTCTTCTTGAGGACGTATTCGATCACGAGTCCCTTGGCTTCCTTGGCTGCCAGCACGGCTTTCTGGAATGAGCCCTTGCCAACGCGCAGCAAAAACAATTTCAAACCGGTTTCTTGTTCGAACGTCGCAGCTGTGCGGCCGTAAGCCCGCTCTTCGACGGGAATCGTGAGAGCGCCGGCAGCTTTGGCGCGGATAACACCGCCGAAAACTTTTTGAGCAAAAGCCGGGTGTGTAATCGAGACGCTGATGGAATCAATTCCTTCCTGCATCGGATTGCTAACAGTGCGGGATACCGCCAGCCAGAAGTGCGAACGGCGCGGGCTCAGCTGATTCGGCTCTGTGCGGTCCTTCAGGCGGAAATGAGATTTCAACTGATTTGCCAATTCGCGCCCGGAAACCTTCAGCATCGCGCTTGGATTTTTGACTTTCGAAATAATCTCGCCGTATTGCCTGTCGAAACCTGATCGTTGAAATTGGATCGTAATCACTTTGTTCCTCCGCCAGTTGTCATGCTGCTATTGCGGCTTTGGAACCTTTCGAGTGCCTCGCGAGGAATTCTCCAGTTGGCCCGCTTCCCCCGTCTGCTGGAAATGTCGATTGCTTCGAGTTCCCCGCCTTCGATCAAATTGATTATGTGAGTATCAGACACCCCTAGCCGTCGTGCCGCTTCGGAAACCCGAAAGATAAACTGGCCTTGGCGTTTTACTCTTCGGCTCAATTCCTTCATGCGTATCCCCTCCATTCAATCACATCGCCACGGATCGCGATGCGATCCCCAAACACCCCTTTGAGGAAATCCAACAGCGCCGGAACAATCCCGCTCACGCTCGCTTGCAAATTCTCGTTGAAGCTTTTTACCTCCGGCTGCAGGCGTTGATTCGGTGCAAGCAGTCCAAGCGAAACAGCCTCGGTTCGATCCACGTCCTCAACGCTATGGCCGCATCCCCATCCCCACGGCCCCCAGGGAACATGAAAATCTTGATTAATCTGCCGCGCCCAAATCGGATCAGTTTTCAAATATACCTGGTCTTCATATTGGACGTGCAAGGTGCGCGGCTCTTTGACATCGATCACGCGAATGAATCGTTGCGCGGGAAATTCGTTCAACACGTCTATATTTTGTCCCTGCTTCCAATAGCCGTAATCGCCAGCCTGGCGCGTGAGCGTGTCGAAAATCAAACCGAGCCGGCGCTCGCTCGTAATGTCCTGCAGTCCGCCGGCGGATTCCGCATCGAGCGGCCCCATACCGTTAGCCTGGGCAAATTCGCGGAGCTGCTGCACAAAGGCAGCGCGGCCGCCGGTTGCCAGCGCCGTTTGTCCATCCGGCAGCGTGACTTTATTCGCGGAAAGAAAATCAGTGATCGCGTCCTGGGCTCGTTGGAGAAACCGCACGTTCTCGACATTGGCCGAAAATATCGCCCGTTCGCGCAACGCGACCGGCACGTCAGCCCATTGCGATGAACTGAGCTGAGCGCCAACGGGAGATTTGCGCCCGATCTTGTCGAGCGCTTCATCAAATGGAATGGGCATTACGAATTGCATTAGCGGCCCACCTCCGGATTGATCTGAACTTCCTTGGTTACGTTCCCGGCCGCCGTGTTCAGCGCCACAGAAAATTCAGTTTGCCCAATGACATTTTCTCCCTGGCGAACACGCACAATGATTTCGAGAAAAGCGCCCTTCAACGTGTGTTGGCGCTTCAAATAGGGTTCGCATTCGCGAGCCCAGAATTTACAAAGCGCCGTGCGGGATGATTTCACCCCGAACTTTTCCCGCAGCCGTAAAACTGCCTCGGCGTAGGTAAGCCGCTCGATGCAAAGCCAAAAAATAAGCTGCTCGCGCTGCTCATTCGTCAGCGCGTTCAGTTTGCTTTTTTGGTTGTTGCGGGGCATTAGGATGATTTCCTAAACAACAATTCACGCCGATACTGCCGATAAAGTTCGTTGCCCTCTGGCGTGCTCGCAAAAGCGATCTGCGCAGCCGTGGGATTGGTGATGTTGTTCGCCTCTGCGAACTGTTTGGCTTTCGCCGAAAATGCTTGCAGCGCGGGTTTGCCGTTCACGCTGATAGCTTCTGTGCGCTCGTCGGCCTTTCCTTGGCCCACTAAAGATTGGGGGAGGGGCAAGGAAAAGCCACGAATGGCAATGACGGATCGATTTTTAGAATTCATAAACGGGTTTCAGGTTGATTCGTCGGCAAAATGATTGCGGCCGGTTGCTGGTTCAAATGGCAGCAACCGGCCGGTGTATGGACCGCTCGCAACACTAACGTGGAGACGACACGCAACTCCGCGCTTTTCACCCAAGCGCCAAAGAATCTTGGGGAAAGTGATGTGTTGATGGTGGCGGAACGCATTGCAATTACTGGATCGTGTTTTTCAGGTGGTAGCCGGCCTTTGGGGCCGTCAACTTCTCTGCCGTCCATTGCTGGGCTCGGATAACGGTCGAGCCGATCCGATTGGCCGTGTAACTGTCGATCTCCACGCCATCGGGCCTTTGTGCGTCCGCAACAATGAACGTGCGGCCAAAGGAAGGTGATTGCAGGTCCTGCATGTCCGGCTGGTCGTCCACATGGGCAACGATCACTGATTTTCCCAAATCTCCGCAACGTCGATGGGTTGACCTTCGTTTGCGTTGTTGATGATGGCGCGGGCGACTACCACGCGATCCACGTCGAAGAGCGCGGCGAGCAGCTCGGGCCAGCGAGTATCCTTATCGGAAATTTTCACCGCGTCCTTTATCTTTGGATTCTGCTTGAGCGCCTCAAACACGGAACGCGGCAGCGTGATGACGTTGGCCTCCAATCCGCACGATTCAAAGACGGCTTGGCGGGCGGCTGCAATATCTTCAGCCGGGCTCGCGTCGGCTGTATTCCAGGCAACCGCAATATCAGCGCTCGGCACGTCGGCGGAGGTGGCGATTTGAAACGTCCGGGTTTCGTGATTCAGCAAGAGGATGTTTTGCCCCCTGCGAGTAGCGGCCGCCGAAGCCGCGCCGGGCTGCGCGTATTTTTTGTCCTCCTCTTTTCCAACCGGCTCTTCGTGCGTGTAAACCTCCGCATTGTAAACGTCGTCTGCCAATTTCATGGCGGACCTGGCTGCCGGCGCGCCGGGGGCTCGCTTGAGGTTTCGCGGGGCATCCAAAAACGCATCATCACCGAGCACGTAATAACTGCCGGAGGGAAGCGGTGTGTAGAACAAGGGGAATAATGACAAGCCGGCAAAGCCCTTGTGGTCCTGCAGCGTCTTGGCCGCGATCTGCGGCAGCATTTGAGCGAGATTTGATGTCGTATCCATAATCGGTTTTCAGTTGGGGAACGTTTATTTCAGAAATTCAGTTTCAGAAATTCAGCGGCGGCGCTCTCCAGGTCGCGGATGTTCCGGTACTTCATGGATTCAAATTCCAGCTCCTTGAGCCGGCCGCACTCCTGGGTAATCTCCATCGCTTCCTGTGCGCTGCTGCAATAGGGCGTGAGAAATGTAACGATCTCATCCTGCACCAGGCGTCGCTTGTGCAGGATTTCCATCATCTTCGCCGAGTACAATTCCCGCACGACGGCCGTAAGCTCTTCCTTGGCCTCGCGCTCTATCTTTCCGGCTTCGTGGGCATTGGCTTTTGCTTTGGTCAAAGCCTCGATATACCGCCGGGCCGCAGCCTGATCATCCCGTTTGGTGCATCCGCCGATAAACAAATCCAGGGACTCGAAAATGTCCCCGGCGTTTGCAAATCGCGAATCCCGACTCTGCATGAAGTGGATCGCATCGCGTTGTAGGTCGGCGAATTTTTTGCTCAACGGCTTCCTGGCCGCGCTCGCCGATGTGAAGTCATCCAGCAGTTTTTTCAGATTTTGTTTGTTCACATTACGGTTTTGGTTGGTTGTTGTTTTCTACGAAGGCGGCTTGCGGCGAGGCTTTCGCGCTTTGCCGGGTTTGGAAATCGAGGGGATCGGACCAGAGCGGCACGCCCAAGAGATTTTCAATTTTTTCACGAGCGACGGCGGATTTTTTTGCGCCGCAGATCACGAGGCGGAGATAGCCTTGGGTGTAACCCGTTTCCCGTCCAAGCCATGCGTAGTCGTGATCCCCCTCCAGGAGAGCAATCCTGAGCTTGCGCCGGATTCCATTTGTTACCATAACGGGATTTTTGTGTCCTATACACAATCAAAGCAAGTCTTTTTTTTGATTGGTGAAAACGGCATACTTCTTCTGATATGCCTGAAACTCCGGAAGTAATGCCGTCAGAGATTGCCATCTGCGCGAGAGTTGCGACAGAGCGCAAAGCGGCCAAATTTTCCCAAAACGCCTTGGCCGACGCTATTGGCGTTTCCCGTGATCAGATCGCCAGCATTGAAATACACCGCACAGAGCTGCGGTTTCGAATAGGGTGGAATATCTGCAAAGCTCTCAATTTGAACCAATGGTATGTAGCCACAGGGCAGGGGCCTAAGCATCCGTTTCACGATTTTGACCCTCATGCCGTGGCAGGTCGCGTCATAAAGGACACCGCATCATTCGGTGCGGTTTGCTGCCGGCGGTTGGCGCCAGAATTAAAGCGCTTGACGACTTCGTTATCTTCGGATAACTCTAACCACATGCCTGCCTTATGGCCGAAGCTCAAAAAGCGGTTGCAAAATGCGACACAAAAGCCGGGGGAAAAATCCAAGCTGGCAGAGTTCCTTGGGGTCGAACTCATCCGGGTTTCTCAATGGCTTTCGGATAGCAAGAAAACCACTCGTGAGCCGGGGGCGGAGTACGCGCTTCAGATGCTTCGCTGGGTCGAGCAACAGGAGCGCAAATAAAAAGCCCGCCGATGTTTAGACCATCGGCGAGCGGTGGCCCAGATGAAAGGAAATCGTGAAAAATCCAAACAGCCGAGCCGGCAATCATGCTGGCAAAACTCGCCGTTCCGCACAATCCGCAAAATCCACAAAAACCGCGCCGGGAAATAGCGGACAGCATCGTCCCAATGTTTCCCGTGGAACAATCATAAAGCTTAACGAACAGCTTTCAGACGCGGTTTTTAAGATTCTCCAAGCGAACCAGACCGACCACGGTTTGCCTGAAGTCGCCGTTTCGGCATTGCTGCCGTTGTTTCATCAAAAAGCCAACCTTGAGACCGTCCGGGGTGTCTTGCTTAAATTCGAACAGATCGGTCTGGCTGTGCGCGTCGGCAACGGTTGGAAATCAAAATGGGGGACTCAGGGACCGGTCGAACAATATATTGATTCTCAATCCACGGAGGGAATTCTTCAGTTGCTGCAAAGCACGCTTTCAAAACCGTGTGCACAATCGGTCTTTATGAATTTCTTTCGTGAGCTGCCGCGCTTTCAGCTCAATTGCATCGCTGCGGCGTTGATGCGGGTGAAATTCAACGAGTAAACCGGATTCGCAGCGCCGGCGGCCGCCTGGCTGCCGGCGCTTCTTTTTTCCTCCCATGAAATCACCAGCTCCGCAGTTCAGCCGCTCAGGCACAAACGCCGCGATCCTGGTCACGCGCAAAGGGGACCAGCTCAGCCAGACCGTGAAGCGCTTCACCGATCCTCACGCCGCCCTCGATTGGTGCATTAAACGCAAAGCCGGTTTCGTGTACGCGGCCGGCGGCGATGCTCTCATGCCGACGCTCGGCCATAATTGACTTTGAGCCTTGGCTCGTTACTCTGCTTTTAATTCCCCATGTCATCGCCCAAAAAGAAAACGCCTGGCACGCTCTATACTTTTTCGGCTCGGCATTATTTCCGCATCCGCAATCACAGAGAACAGTTTGCCCGCGATGTGGTTTCTCCTATCAAAGCCCTCGGTTACGACGATAAGACGGCGGCTCACTATGCCGAATTGATTGCCAAACACCCTTGCCAGGATCACGAAGGCAAAACCGTCGTCATTGAGATCGATCCCGACTTCCATGAAGTCGCCCATTTGGATTTGAAGCTCTTTCCAAAGGAGACAATCGCCCTTGGGCCGAACCCTCCATTTCCAAATACGCAGCGGTTTCCATGGGCTGATTTGGAGCGTAGTCGTAATGACCGCAAACTACAGCGTCGGCATCCGGTTGCAGACGCGAAGGCGGAATGCCTGGGACATGCCAAATCCTGCCCTGGCTGCGGCTGCGCGGCCGTTGACCTGGCGTGGTTCTATTTTGAAAGTCCTTCCGGTACTTGGAAAGATGAATGCGGCCGCGCCGGATGGATAACCGTTTGCGACAAGTGCCGGCAGCAAGTCGATTTCTTCCTGGAAGTGATGAGCTAATTTAGGATTCTGTTTTCACGATGAGCAAATCAACCAAGGCGACCGCATGGACGGAAAGCCGCCTCAATAAATTGATCGCCGATGGTGTGGAGGAAGGGCCGGAGCTGGAATACAAAGCGGCGCCGGCGCTGGACAAAAACGCGAAGGACGAAATCACTAAGGACGTTTCAGCCTTCGCCAATTCCAATGGCGGCATTTTGATTTACGGCGTCGCTGAATCCAGGGACAAAGCACGCCAGCATTTGCCTGAGCGCATCGATCCGGTGAACCGGATTGCTTTTCCGAAAGAATGGCTTGAGCAAGTGATGGGCATGATTCGCCCGCGGTTGTCCGCTTTGCGCATTCACCCGGTTAAACTGTCTTCCGGCCCGTCTGATGTGGCGTACGTGGTAGAAATCCCAAAGGGCGAAACCGCTCACCAGGCGACTAATTTGCGATTTTATCGGCGGTATAATTTTGAAGCGGTACCGATGCTGGAACACGAAATCCGCGACATTATGAACCGCGGAAAATCGCCCAAACTTTCGGTAGTGATTGAGCCATCAGTTAAGTTCCTCGCGCCCAGGGTCGGATTTGTATTCACCGCATGGCTGCACAATGACGGCCGAGCCGCCACCGCCTATGACGTGACTCTTCACTCAGCGTCTTTATCAAACTCGTTTATAGACCTCGGAATATGGGCAATAAAACAATCCAATTATGAGGCTGGGAAATGGGTTTCTAAGTTTCCGATCAATCCGGGTGAGCGGCAGACAATCGCCAAGTGGCAGATCGGCGAGGCGACTTGCCCGCATGAAACTTGGGATTCTTTGAGCAGGGGACATGCTTACGATCCTCGATTGCATACAGTGGATTTCCAGCACGATCTGTGGCTGATTAACCTGACCGTACTGGCGAAAGACCAATTGCCGATGCACTTCGTTTGTGAGTATTCCAAGGCCGAGATCACGAAGCTCGTTCGCAAAGAGTTTTACCCGATTGATTAGCTAAATAAGTTTCCCCCTGCCGCGTCCGACAGGGGAAATTTCCTCCAGGCAGCACGCCTTTGGTTGCGCCAACATCTGCCGCTTGCGCGAGCCCGCCAACATCCGCACCGGCACTGTAATAGCAAATCCCGGCCACCCTTTCAATCTTCCTTTGCATCGCCGCTGCAGCCAGGCAGCGGCCGAGCTGCAGCGACCGCGCCGATCCGGACGACCTAACCACAATCCGCCAAACGAATTGATCCTAAAATTGTGGTGTCGGCGTTCCTTACACCCGCAAAAAAACGGCCCAAAAAGCCTTTGCACCTTGCACCCCCCCAGGTGACTTTGTCCGGTTTGACGTGCAAAGAGAGAATCGCCTTATTTGACGCGGGTTTTATTCTCTGCACCCCCTTTTTTGATTCCGGACATAGTCACTTTCCTATAAAAGCCGGTTTTCAGCCCAAATCCCCATCGTAAGTCGTTGTCGTTCGAGCTCTATCATGCTCCCTCAGCATCCTTCAGGCTATTCCGGACAAAGTCACCCATCATCGTCACTACTATCCATCCAGTTACTTCTCTCTTGACGCCACAATAATTAGTATGGTACATAAAATTCAACCACCATTAGCTGTGGGACTATGCGTTGCCCCAAATGCGGTTGTCAGGATGACAAAGTGATTGATTCCCGCGCGTCGCGCGAGGGAGCCACGATCCGTCGCCGTCGCCAATGCATCGCCTGCGGCCATCGTTTCACGACCTACGAAGAGATTGAGCATCAAGGGTTAATGGTGCTCAAGCGCGACGGGCGGCATGAGGAGTTTTCCAAGGAAAAGCTGCTTTCCGGTATCAAGAAGGCCTGCCAGAAACGCCCGGTCAGCCCCAAGGTCATGGAGGATTTAGTGGAGCGAATCATGGACGAAGCCACCAGCAAATATGAGCGGGAGGTGCCCGGTGACGTTATCGGCAAGATGGTGATGGAAGGTTTGCGCGCGATTGATGAGGTCGCTTACGTCCGGTATGCCAGTGTCTATCGGCGGTTCCAGGAAGCGACGGATTTCGTGCAGGAGGTCAAAAAACTGGAGGCCCAACAATGATCGCACTCGCTTACGATTGCCTATTGTTCCAAACCAGCAACGGCGAAAGCATTCCGTTCTCGGCGGAAATGATTTCGGTGGAGTTGACGGGCGAGGGGATTGGCGCGTTCGACCCTGAATTTCTCAAGCACGCCGCAAGCGCGGTGTTTCATTATTTCAAACACGACCTCGGTCGTGTGACGGTGACGGTGGGGGAATTTGCGGGGGCGCTGGAAAAGGTGCTGCGCGGGTTTGGGCTGCAATCGGAGGCGGATGAACAAAACGGGGAGCACGGTTTCGAGGACGATAAGGAGAAGGGAATCCCTGAGCGGCGCGTGTTGAAGTCGGATCTGCGAATGCTCGCGTGCGAATCGGGCAAGGGGTTTGAGTTGGTTTTCTTTCCGCGGTTGCGCGACGAGTTGCGGCAGCAATTGTTGCACGAGCCGGCAGTGTTGCATTTTCGCGGGTTGCGCAGTTGCGTGAAGCAATTGACGGGGGCGCGTCGCTGGGGTCCGCGTTGCCAGACGTTACAGGATCAGATCGTGGAGTTTTTGCGGAATTGTTTCACCAGCGAAGCGAGCCAGCCGAGTTGCGCGTTGTTGGTGGAGTAAAGTGACTGTTAAACATATTTCGGATAAAGCACTCTAAGCTTCGCCCCCTGTTCCCCGAGCACCACCTCTCCCCGGCCCTCTCCCCCACTGAGTGGCGGAGAGGGAGACCAATACGCGCGTTCATGATAATTTCGAGTTGCGTGCCAGACCACGCGCAGCCACGTTAGTTCGAAGCCCAAAAGAGAGACAAAGGACGAGTATGACTTTATTCGAGAAAATCATTGCGCGCGAAATCCCGGCCAAGATTGTTTACGAGGATGACAAGGTGATTGCTTTTCACGATGTGAAACCGCAAGCGCCGGTGCACGTGCTCATCATCCCGAAAAAGCCGATCCCGCGCATCGCGGAGGCGCATCCGGACGATCACCAGGTGCTGGGGCATTTACTGATCAAGGCGGCGGCGGTCGCGAAGCAATTGGGGCTCACGAAGAACGGTTTTCGGTTGGTGTTCAATAACGGTCCAGATGCGGGCGAAGCGGTGCCGCACCTTCACTGTCATATCATCGGCGGGCGGAAGATGGATTGGCCGCCGGGTTGAGCCTCCTTGGCCCGAGGGCACGTCGAACGCCGAACGTCGAATGACGGCGGGTAGGGCGCGTCAGTCCTCTGCGCACCGCTACAGTTGCAACAGAACGGCGCGCACGGAGTGACGCGCCCTACCCGCCACAGTTCATTTCGGCGCTGCTATATTGTGAGGATGCTGCACGGCTTCCAAAAATCTTTCCATCGCGCTGTCGAAGCCGGGGCTTTCCCAGGCTTCGTCGTTGTGGCGGCCCTGCAATTCGCAGAAAAACTTCGGCTCGTTGGCGGCGGCGAAATTTTCCTGGCTGTGACGGAAGCCAATGAGGCCGTCTTCCTTGCTGTGCATGACGAGCACGGGAATTTTCAGGCGCGGGAGTTTGCTGCGGGTGTCGTATTTGATGGTGCTGAGCAGGCGAACGGGGAGCCAAGGATATAACTCGCGGCCGATTTCGGGCAGGCTGGTGAAGGTGCTTTGCAGGACGAGGCCGCCGACGGGTTCGCGCGCGCAGAGTTCGCTGGCGATGCCGCCGCCCAATGATTCGCCGTAGACAATGATGTTTTGCGCGGCGAACCCTTTTTTGCGGAGCCATTGATACGCGGCTTGGGCGTCGAGGTAAGTTCCTTCTTCGCTCGGGCTGCCTTTGCTCAAGCCGTAGCCACGGTAGTCCAACGAGAACACGTTCGCGCCGAGAGCGAGCAGCGCCTGGTAGAGGCCGAGACGATGGCTGATGTTGCCGCCGTTGCCGTGGCAGTTGAGGAAGACGAGTTGCGCGCGCGTGGAATTTCCGGCGGCGGGATAAAACCAGCCGTTGAGTTCGAGGCCGTCGCTGGTTTAGAAAAAGACGTTTTCGAAAGGACGGCCGAGCTCCGCGCCGGTAGCCTGCAATTGGCGCGAGGGGTGATATACGCGGCTTTTTTCGAACCAGCGGAGCAACATTGGCCATATGATGCCATATTGGGGGCTCGTTGGCGAGAGGGGGATATCGTGAAACGTGATGCGTGAAACGTGAAAAGACCGGCGAATCACGCCGTTGTATTCTGCGAGTTCACGTTTCACGTTTTACGTTCACGCGGCTCGATTTGCTTGCGTCGTTTTAAACCGAGAAGTAAAACTCGTACATGGCTGGTGAGAAAAATTCGGATGCTTGTCCGCTGGAGTCAGATGCTGGCGAACCGATCGCGGAGCATTGGCGGTGGTGTCCGGGGTGCGGGCATGAGTTGCATAATGAGAAATGCAAGCTGCGGTGTCCGAGATGCCACTATTTTATGAGTTGTTCGGATTTTGATGTGCAGGGCTAACGTGTTGCGTGTTCCGTGTTGCGTGAACACAGTTCTGAGACCTCAAAGAAGTTCGTGCTTCAAAAGTAGCACGAGTGATTGAACTACCGAGATACTCGCTGCGCTCACCGCGCTACGCGCGAAAGTGATGGGTCGAATCGATTTTTACCCGGGGTAGGCCTCGCGGACTCGGCCAACCCCGGGCTAAGTTCCTCGACCTCTTCAGGGTCGTCAGTTTGCCACGCTTCGCGCGGAATAGGGTACTGGTGTGAGGCGCGAAACCTGAATGGAACGCGTCTTAAATTCCAGATGCTGCGAGTGCTCACGCTTCACGGATCAGGCCCCTCTCAGTGCTTTTACCAGCTTTGAAACACGCTGAGGATCTACCGGGTTCGTAAGTTTTCCTTCCGTCTTCAGTGAACTTCCGACGATGAAGCCGTCGGCTTGCGAATAGTTGCGGACGTTTTCGGCGGTGACGCCGCTGCCCAAAAGAATTTTTGCGTTGGGACACGCGCGGCGGACGGTTTCCAAGTCGGAAACGTTCGTGGCCTCGCCAGTGCCGGTGCCCGAGACGATGAGGGCGTCGGCCAGGCCGCGTTCGAGGATGTCGCGCGCGGCCATATCGGCGGCCAGTTGCCGAGGGTGACGGCGTGTTTGACGTGGACGTCGGCCAGGATTTGCGCGCCGGGACACACACGTTCGCGGTAGCGGAGCGTTTCGTAGGCGTCGCCTTCGATGAGACCCTGGTCGGTGAGCATGGCGCCGGTGTGGACGTTTACGCGGATGAAATTTCCGGCGCAGGCGGCGCTCAGGGCGAGTGCGGCGCGGGCGTCGTTGCGGAGGACGTTGAAGCCGAGAGGTAATTTAATTTTGGCGCGAATGGCGCGGCCCGCGGCAGCCATGGCAGCGATGGTTTCGGGAGCGACGCTGGATTTGGTGAAGGGGACGTCGCCGAAGTTTTCAATGCATACGGCGTTGGCGCCGCCGCGTTCATAGGAGTCGGCGTCGTTGACGGCAAATTCGATGAGTTGTTCGAGGTTGCCTTGCCAGCGCGGGGAGCCGGGCAAAGGCAGGAGGTGGACGACGCCGATGAGAGTTTGGTGGCCGGCTTCAAATAGTGACTTCATATTTTAAGCTCCAAGGACCAACGTCCAAGCTCCAGAGAAATTCCAAGTTCGAAACTTCAAGTTCCAAAGGACACGGTTCTTGCGAGCGGTTTTTGTAGGGCAGAGCTTGAACGTGCTTTGAGTGATCATCTCGAAATAAGATAACATTTCCTTCCCCCTCACCTCAATCGTCTCCCTTGGGGAGAGGAGGATACTTGGTCACGTTTTGTATTTTCCATTACGTTTGGATTCAATCCAGCCAAAGGTTTTCGCAAAACGCCGGCGGTCGCCGGCGCTCCCTGGCTATGCGCTGACTTCGTTTTTCTCGCGCAATTTTACCAGCGCGGCGAGGGCGGCTTCGCTTTCGGCGGCTTTTTTGCTTTTGCCGCGGCCGCGCGCGAGTTCGATGCCGGCGTGCGAGACGGTGCATTCGAACATGCGATCGTGGTCGGGGCCGGTGGCGGAGAGGACGCTGTATTGCGGCGCTTCGGAGGAGACGGCCTGGAGCAATTCCTGCAATTCGCCCTTCGGATTTTCCATCATGGGAATCACGCCGACGTTTGCGAGATTGCCGCTGAATTCGCGCAAGATAAATTCACGTGCGGCTTCAAATCCGCCATCCAGAAAAAGCGCGCCGACGACGGCTTCGTAGGCGTCGGCCAACGCGGAGGGTCGTTCGCGGCCGCCGTGGGTTTCTTCGCCACGGCTGAGCGTGAGATGCGCGCCAAGGTTCAATGCGGCGCCGTGGGCGGCGAGGGTTTGCAGGTTCACCAGTTTCGCGCGAGCTTTCGTGAGCGGGCCTTCGTCGAAGCCGGGAAATTTTTCGTAGAGTTCGCGCGTGAGGACGAGTTGCAGGACGGCGTCGCCAAGGAACTCGAGGCGCTGGTTGGTTTGCATGGCCGCGCCCTGCTCGTGCGCGACGGATGGGTGCGTGAGCGCGAGCTTCAGCAATTCCTCGTCCCGAAAAACGTATCCCAGTTTTAGTTCCTGGTTTTCCGACACGTGACTAATCTGCTTTGGTTTCAACGGCCGCTTCGACGGGGGCGGCTTCCGCCGTTGCGGATTCGGGCTGCGCGGGCGCTGCGCCCTCGGCCGGCTGCGGTGCGGGCGCGTTCAACCCGTGTTCGAGCAACGCCGCCACATCGCGCTGGACGACTTCGAGCTGGTCGAGGCGCAAATTTGGATCGGCGATGGTGAAGACGTCGCCGGTCTTGGGATGTTCGTAAATGAAAATGCGCTGGCCCTCGCGCTTGAGCTGTTCCTTCACTTTCAAAATGCGTTTGCGCTCGAGCATGACGGCGAGGATGTAACCGGCCGGCGCGTGTGCGGGGTCGTTTTGCTCGATGAGTTTGCGCAAGAGGGTTTCGGCAGTTTCCTTTTGAATGGCTTCGGTGACCGGCGGCGGGGCTTCGTAGACGCCTTGCCAATGGGAAATCAGGCCGGGCAGCGATTGGGCATCGGCGAATTTCGCCGGCCAGCAGGTGGCGCAGACGTCGGAGCGGCGGAATTCGGATTTTTCGTCCACCAACAGTGTGTGATACGACTCTTTATCGGCAAACTGGCGGCCGCACACTTCACAGCCATGGCCACGCGATGATATGTTCCACTCGGTAATCAAGCAGGAGGAGGATACCGCGTTTGTCCATAGAACTGCAATCTGATTTGGGGCTCTGTTGAGGGTTAAGTGAGTTAAATGAGTTAAATATGTTAAATGGGTTAAATGAGTGGGGGAGGAA
>Ga0134128_10004883_pt1 | contig 16335 bp, 14 predicted proteins | sample KB31754_FD_96462 | JGI IMG/M metagenome (GOLD analysis project Ga0134128, IMG submission 96462) | Terrestrial soil microbial communities with excess Nitrogen fertilizer from Kellogg Biological Station, Michigan, USA - KB3-175-4 | ecosystem: Environmental > Terrestrial > Soil > Unclassified ...
CTATTCCGCGGCGCGAGATGCCACCGGCCGCGCTTTGGCCGACTCGCTTGCGCGCTTCACGCTGTGTTCGGCAACGAAATAGACCGGCCGGCCTTTGATTTCGGACAGCATCTTCCCGACATATTCTCCGAGCACCCCGATCAGGATGAGCTGTACCCCGCCAATGACCATGACGCTGACCACCAATGAAGGATAGCCGGGTACATCTTTGCCGAAGAGAAGCGTTTCAAGCACAATCCAGCTGCCGAAAAATAAGGCCGTCAACGCAAGCAACATCCCAAGGAGGCTCGCAACACGCAGCGGCGCCACTGAGAAAGAGGTCAGGCCTTCGATCGAGAGCCCGACCAGCATGCGTACGTTCCAACTGGTCGAGCCGTGTTCGCGCACGGCCGGCTCGTAGTCGACGCGGACCTGGCGGAACCCGATCCAGCTCGATAATCCCTTGAAAAAGCGATTGCGTTCGGGCATCTGGCGCAACGCCTTTGCCGCGCGTGCCGACAGCAGCCGGAAGTCGCCTGCGTCTTCCGGGATTTTGTGCCGGGCGCCCCAGTTGAGCAGCGTGTAGAACAAGCGAACACCGGTTCGCCGCACCCATGACTCGTTCTCGCGATGTGCTTTGGCCGTATAGACGACGTCATACCCGTCATCCAGCCAGCGCGCGATCAATGTTTCAATCATGCTCGGGGGGTGCTGGCCGTCTCCATCCATGAACAGGATGGCACCAGGGCGCGCGTGATCCAGCCCAGCGAGCAGTGCGGCTTCCTTGCCGAAATTGCGCGAAAGCGTGACGACCTGAATGTCGAGCGGCATCGCCGGCAGGGATTTTGCGACCTCGCTGGTGCCGTCATTACTACCGTCGTCGACATAAATCACCTCGATGCTCAACCCGCGCTTGGCCTGCAGATATCGCGCGACTTCAGCAATGCGTTCGTGAAGGTCGGAGAGGCCCGCTGCTTCATTCAGCAGAGGGACGACGATCGATAGCGCCGAAGCAGACGAAGAAATCCGCGTGCGTGCGCCTGATTTGGTCGGTTTCCCCGCCATTTCCCAGTAACCTGTCGCTTCCGTTTCGTCCGAGATCTATACCGCACCAGAGCTGCGCTGTCGCGCCCGCCCTACCGGCCCACCGTTTGTCGTGCTAAGCGAGCGTGGACGATGATCCCTGCGCCCTTCCAAAACATCCTCGAGCGTCTTTCGGTGGCATGGCACGAGCGCGCCATCGCCCTCAAGGCGGCCAGCTTCGCGCTCGTCGGCGTTGTCAATACGGCAGTCGATTTCAGTGTTTTTTGGACCACCGTGACTTATCTGCATTGGCCGCTGGTTCCCGCCAACGTGCTGGCCTGGCTCGTCGCCGTGACATTTTCGTATGTGATGAATTCCTTCATCACCTTCGGGCCGGAATCCGGCCGCACACTCCGCTGGCGCGACTACGCAACTTTCGCCGCATCCGGTGTCGCCGGTATGGTTGCCAGTACCGCGACCCTTTTTGCACTTTCCTATATCTTCCCGTTATTGGCCGCAAAGCTCGTATCGATTCTGGTCAGCTTCGCCGTCAATTTTTCGCTCTCGCATTTTGTGGTCTTTCGGCCGCGCCAGCGTGGCGAAGACGCGGGTTGACGCGTTTGGCCGTACAAGTTGAACTGGTTCCACCATGCAATACGATGATAATCTGACAGCCAAGCTTCCAAGTTTCGTCACCCATCTTGAATGCGCAATGACCGGCGAACGACACGAAGCCGATCAGATGCATAACTTGTCGCGCGCCGGAAAGCCGTTACTGGTGCGCTACGACCTGGATGGCGTGCGCAAGGCCATGACCAAGGAGGTGCTCGCGCGCCGCGCGCCCGATCTATGGCGCTATCGCGAATTGCTTCCGGTCCGCAAGTCGGAAGACATTGTCAGCCTCGGCGAAGTTGTGACGCCCATTGTGCGTATGCCTCGCCTTTCCATGAAGCTTGGTGGGGGCGAGATCCTCGTAAAAGATGAGGGGCGATTGCCAACCGGCTCATTCAAGGCGCGCGGGCTGGTAATGGCCGTCTCGATGGCGAAGGCGCTTGGCATCAAGCACATGGCAATGCCGACCAACGGCAACGCAGGCGCTGCACTTGCCGCCTACGCTTCCCATGCCGGCATCAGGACCACGATTTTCTGCCCCGAAGACACGCCAGAGGTGAACGTCAGTGAGATCGCACTGCAGGGCGCGGCAGTCTATCGCGTCAACGGCTTGATCGATGATTGCGGGAAGATTGTCGGCGAAGGAAAAGCGAAGGTCGGCTGGTTCGACACGTCGACGTTGAAGGAGCCCTATCGGATCGAAGGGAAAAAGACCATGGGTCTCGAACTTGCCGAGCAGCTCAATTGGCAAGTTCCGGATGTAATCTTTTATCCGACGGGCGGTGGTACGGGACTGATCGGCATGTGGAAGGCCTTCGCGGAATTGGAGGCTATCGGATTTATCGGCAAGAAACGGCCGCGCATGGTCGCGGTACAGGCTGCCGGCTGCGCGCCCATGGTAAAGGCATTTGAGGCCGGCGAGGAACACGCGCCGCGCTGGGAAAATGCGCATACGATCGCGTCCGGGATCCGCGTGCCACAGGCGGTCGGCGACTTTCTCATTTTGCGTGCAGTGCGCGAAAGCGGTGGATTTGCGATCGCGGTGCCGGACGAGGCGATCAGCGCGGCGCTAGATGAGATGGCGCGCGAAGAGGGGTTCCTGCTGTGCCCTGAGGGCGCGGCCACTTATGCCGCGTATAAACGAAGCCTTGCAGACGGCCGCGTAACGCGCCGCGACCAGGTCGTGCTGTTCAATTGCGCGAGCGGCCTGAAATACCCGCTGCCGAAAATCGAACGCAAACTCGATCGCCACAAGGCAATTGATTACGCCAGTTTGTGAGCAGGATGGCCTAAAGCGCCGCTTCCAGCTTCGCAAAGAGGGGATTATCGCGCGAAAATACATAGCCAAGCTCCGCAACAGCGACCGCCTCGGCGCCATTTTCATGAAGGAAGCTCGTGAGCGCGTAGACCTGCTCGGGAGGGCAGTGAAGCGTAAGCATCCCTGAAGACGTGGGGCCGCCGAACGGCGTTTTAATGTTGAATTTGCGCCTCGCGTTTTCGACCAACATGTCGGTGCCGGCGGAAAAGCGTGCGCGCACTTCGCGATAGGCACGCGCCCGGGCCTGCGCCGCAACGCGGTCGAGAATGATGCGGGCGGTATCACGCTCGTTCTTGCCCCAGGCGGCGCCGCGCGCTGCGACGAGGTTTGCCTGCGAACGCAGGATTATGCCGTCCTCGACGATCTTAAGGGCATTCGCCGCAAGAGTAGTTCCGGTGGTCGTGATATCGACAATCATCTCAGCGGTGCCGGCCGCCGGCGCGCCTTCGGTTGCGCCCGAGCTTTCGACAATCCGATAGTCGATGATGCCGTGCGCGGAAAAGAAATCGCGCGTGAGATTGATGTATTTGGTTGCGACCCGCATCTTGCGGTCGTGGTGCTGGCGAAATGCGGTGGCGACATCATCAATATCGGCCATCATACGCACGTCGATCCAGGCCTGCGGTACTGCGACAACCACATTTGCGAAGCCGAATCCGAGGCCTTCAATCAACACCACACGGCTGTCCGAATCCGGAATCATTTCCCGGATGAGGTCTTCGCCGGTTACCCCGAGATGAATAGAGCCGGAAGCAAGCTGGCTCGTGATCTCGGATGCGGACAGATACGCGATCTCGACGCCATCGAGACCGGCGATTGCGCCGCGATAGTCGCGCGCCCCGCGCGGCTTGATCAGCGTCAGACCGGCGCGCGCGAAGAATGCTTCCGCATTCTCTTGCAGGCGGCCCTTGGCAGGAACGCCGAGCACCAAAGGCGTGCTCATGATCTGCCTCCATAGACCGCGAGCCGCTCGATCCAGATCGCGAATCCGACCGCGGCCGTGGCATGAGCGGCACCCAGGCGCACGAGCAATTCGTCGTAGCGCCCGCCGGCCACCAATGGGTCGCCGCTTCGGTTCGGATCGGTCAATTCGAATACAAGGCCGGTGTAATAGTCAAAGCCGCGGCTGAACGCCGTCGAGAAGCGCACGCGTTTCACGTCGACGCCACGCGCCTCCAAAAAGCCGGTGCGGCTCTCAAATTGGTCGAGTGCGGGGGCCAGTGCCGACGTTATTTTGGCTTCGCTGGCGAGCGCGTGCATTGCTGCGGCGGCATCATCGGGATTGCCTTGAATGGCAAGGAACCGTTCGATCAGCGCGCGAATGTCGCGCGGCAACCCGGCGCTGGCTCCGAGTGCCGACTGCTCGAGAAAACGATCGGCAATTTCACCGACGGAACGCCCGCCGACTGCGTTTATGCCGGCGATCGACAATAGGTCGGTAACAAGCGCACGCGCTCCCTTCGGATCAGACCCGGCGAGAGCCGCCAGCACGCCCTGGTATTCGGGCCGGGCATTGTTGCCGCCGAGCACCATGCGATCGAGATCTTGGGCGAGGTTGGTCTTACGATTGAAATCCTTTATCAGCCGTCGCTTCCACGCCGGCGGCAATTCAAGCGCGGCGATGAGGCTGGCGAACAGCGCGACGTCACCGATCTGGATGTCGGGCGCATTGAGGCTATAATGCGCCGTTGCCTCGAGTCCGAGCGCAAGCATCTCCGCGTCGGCCGCGGCTTTGTCGGCTCGCCCGAAGGATTCGACGCCGGCTTGGACAAACTCGGCCGGCCCATCCTTGCTGTGGCGAAAGACCGGGCCGAGATAGCAATAGCTTGCCGGCTTTCCGGCAAGCGGCGAGGCGAGGTATTCACACGATACGGGAATGGTGAGGTCGGGCCTTAGGCAGAATTCGTCGCCGTCCGGAGTTGTCGTCAGGTATATGCGCCGACGAATGTCCTCGCCGGAAAGGTCGAGGAACGGCTCGGCCGGCTGCAGCATGGCGGGTGCAACGCGCGCGTAACCGGCGCGTTCGTAGGAAGCGACCAGCGCCTCCGCCCGCGCATCAGATCCAGTGCTCTGCGTTGTCACGCTTGCGTCCATTCGTGTTCCAAAACCGGCAGCAATCCCGAGGTTCGCGCGCAGGCCTTTAGCATGGCGATCTTAAGGATTCGACGATGTTTGCCGGCTGGCCTTAACGATCGGAGTCGGCAAATGTTTGTCGTCGTTAATAAATTTGCGGCGCGCCCATCCTTGTGGTGTCGCGAAAGCCCGGATTACGGGTACCAAATCACATGTCGCAGGACGGGTAAGGGAATTTCAATACAACCGGCGTTCACTGGAATGTCGTGGAGGCGAAGCCATGAACAATCCGGTCCCGCGGGCAGTAGTCGAGGCATTTTATCATGCCCTCGCCACGCGCGACATGGACACGCTGGCGACGTTTCTTGACGATCACGTGGTTTGGACCATCAGCGGCCCAATCGACATCCTTCCGTTTTGCGGTCAGCGCGTCGGCAAGGACGTGGTCATGAAATTGCTGATAAGCGATATTCCAACGATGTTGTCGGGGCGGCGTTTCACGTCGACCGCCATGTTGGTCGACGGCGACCGCGCCGCAGTGCTTGGCAGGCTTACGGCAACGAAACGCGAGGGCGGCCGAGCTATCAGCTACCGCATTGCGCACTTCATTCAATTTCGCAATGAAAAGGTTGTTGAATATGTATCGATCATCGACAGCTTCGATGCCGTCGAGCAGATGCTAGGCTACAATCTCGATGCGTATGAGGGCCTTCGCGTCGAAGGCAATGTAGTGACGGTATGACCGGCATGTGACGGCGGTCACAGCCGTAGAAGCGATTCGGGACCTAACGTATCCTCGTAATTAATCGAAACTGCTTCGGAGCAAATCCAATGCGCCGCTATCCCGCCGTCGCCGCTGCCTGCGTCCTGTTCGCGTTGCCGGCATTCGCATCAGAGTTGCCGATGCGCAAGGCGGGGCTGTGGGAGCTCAAGATGGAGTTTCAGGGTCGCAATCTTCCGACGCAGCTCATGCAGCAATGTACTAATCCGACAACCGACCAACTGATGACTTTTAATTTCGGCGGTGCGGCCGAACGAAATTGCCAGAAGCGCGATATCCACGCCAACGGCAGCACCATTACTGTCGACTCAGTCTGCAGCTTCGGTGATGCGACCACCACCTCGCACGCGGTGGTTAGCGGCGACTTCAACAGCGCATACACGGTCCAGATCAATTCCACCCGGCAAGGTGGGCGGCCGATTCCCGGCGCGCTGCCGGGCGGCGAGTCACACATGACCATCGCCGCAAAATGGCTGGGTCTATGCGTCGCCGGCCAAAGGCCAGGCGACGTCATGATGGGCAACGGCATGAAGATGAACGTGCTTGACCTGCAAAATGCAGGCGGCATGCCCCAACGACGTCCGTAAGCCAGAGCGGGCTTACACCGGGACCGCAGTTCTGCGGCCGCTTTGCCTCAGCCTGATTTATGGCGCGCGAGCAGTTTTTGCACGGCATCGACAATCGCCGTTTCCTTGACCGCGAATTGCGCCTCGGCCTGCTTCTTCAAATATTCGTCGCGGTCCTTGGTACCAGCAAGCGCAGCACCGAGGATCAGATCCTTGATCTGAACTTCGCCGCGTGCCTTCTCGTCGCCGCCCTGGATGATGGCACAGGGGGATCGGCGCCTATCGGCATATTTGAGCTGCGTGCCGATATTGTTTTTCGGATTTCCCAGATAAAGCTCGGCCCGGATGCCGGCGGCGCGCAATGCCGAAGCGATGCGTTGATAGTCGGCGATACGCTCGCGGTCGAACACCGTCACGATCACCGGACCTGGCGCGGGCCTTTCGCTGACCTTGCCGAGATGGGTGAGGGCGGCCTGCAGCCGTGAAACACCGATCGAAAAGCCGGTCGCCGGCACCGGCTCCCCGCGAAAGCGTGAGACAAGTCCGTCGTAACGCCCGCCGCCGCCGACAGAACCGAACCGTACCGGCCGGCCCTTCTCGTCCTTGATCTCGAAGGTCAACTCAACTTCAAAAACAGGACCGGTGTAGTATTCGAGTCCGCGGACGACAGTCCTGTCAATGCGAATACGATCTTCATAACCTGATGCGCGTACCAGGGCGGCGATTTCCGAAAGCTCTTGCTCGCCGGTGGTTTTCCCGTCGCCACGCGCGCTCTCCTGACCGGTGATTGCGGCGATAATGCCTGCAATTTGAGAATCGGAAAGCTCGGCGCCTTTTGTGAAGTCGCCACTTTCATCCTTGCGACCCTTACTGAGGAGCATTTTGACGCCATCGACGCCAAGCCGATCCAGCTTGTCGACAGCGCGCATGGTGGTCAGCCGTTTTTCCGCAGAAATCTGGAGAGCATCCATCGCGCTATCCAGGACTTTGCGGTTATTCACCTTCACGACATACTGGCCGCGCTGAATGCCGAGAGCCTCCATCGTGTCCGCGGCGAGCATGCACATCTCGGCATCGGCGGCCATCGACGCCGCGCCGACGGTGTCGGCGTCGAATTGCATGAACTGGCGATAACGCCCGGGTCCCGGCTTTTCGTTGCGGAATACCCAGCCGCATCGATAACTGCGGTATGGCAGCGCCAGGTTCTGGAAGTTCTCCGCTACATAACGTGCCAGTGGCGCGGTGAGATCGTAACGTAACGAGAGCCATTGCTCGTCATCGTCCTGAAATGAAAACACGCCCTCGTTTGGACGGTCTTGGTCGGGCAGGAACTTGCCAAGTGCGTCGGTATATTCGATCGCCGGTGTTTCTACCGGTTCAAAGCCGTAGCGTTCAAACACCACACGGATCGCATCGACCATATGACGGGTGGCCGCAATCTCCGCGGGGCCGCGATCGGCCAGGCCGCGCGGCAGGCGGGCTTTAAGCTTTTGCGACTTGTTGGGTTTGTCTGTCATCGGCGGCTTACATACCAGAGTATACAGCCGCGCTGTATTCGTCATGACCGGGCTTGTGCCGGCCATCCACGTCTTTATGTGATATACGCGAATAAGGCGCGGATGCCCGGCACAAGGCTGGGCATGACGACTGGTGACCTGTCATGGCTCAAGCTCAACGCACACCCGTATCGGCGGCGGTTCCTAACGACCTCGAGCCCTATTGGATGCCGTTCACGGCCAACCGGGCCTTCAAGAAGCGACCGCGGCTGATCGTCGGTGCCAGGGACATGCACTATGTCGCGAGCGACGGGCGCGAGCTGATCGACGGGGCGGCGGGTCTGTGGTGCACCAATGCCGGCCACAATCGCGAGCCGATTGTTGCCGCTATCCAGCGAGAAGCCGCGACGCTCGATTATGCGCCGGCCTTCCAGTTCGGCCATCCCAAGGCTTTCGAGCTGGCAAGCCGCGTCACGGCGCTTGCACCGGGTGACCTCGATCATGTGTTCTTCTGCAATTCCGGGTCGGAAGCGGTCGATACCGCGCTCAAGATCGCGCTTGCCTATCACAATGTGCGAGGCAATGCGTCGCGGGTACGGCTGATCGGGCGCGAGCGCGGTTATCACGGCGTCGGTTTCGGCGGCATTGCGGTTGGCGGGATCGTGAACAACCGCAAGCAGTTCGGCGCACTGCTCGCCGGTGTCGATCATTTGTCGACAACCTACAATCGGGAGAAACAGGCATTCACGGTCGGCGAGCCGGAATGGGGTGCGCATCTTGCCGACGAACTCGACCGTCTCGTTGCGCTGCATGATGCCTCGACGATCGCGGCGGTGATCGTTGAGCCGGTGGCGGCATCGACCGGCGTCCTGCCGCCGCCGAAAGGTTACCTCGAACGATTACGCGCGATCTGTGACAAGCATGCCATTCTTCTGATCTTCGACGAGGTGATCACCGGCTTTGGCCGTCTGGGCTACGCATTCGCGGCCGAACGCTATGGCGTTGTCCCCGACATGATCACTTTTGCCAAGGGCATCACCTCGGGCTCCGTTCCGATGGGTGGCGTGCTGGTGCGCAAGGGTATCTATGACGCGTTCATGAAGGGACCCGAACACGTCATCGAACTGTTCCATGGCTACACCTATTCGGCACATCCGCTTGCCTGCGCGGCAGGACTTGCGACCCTCGACCTATACCGCGAGGAAGGCCTGTTTGAGCGTGCGCACAAGCTGGAGGCATCCTGGGCCAAGGCGGCAATGGGACTGAAAGGCTTGCCGAATGTTCTCGATATCCGGCCGGTCGGCATGACGGTCGGCATCGATCTCGCGAGCAAGCCCGACGGTGTCGGCAAGCGCGGCATGGAGGCCCTCGACCTCGGGTTTTTCGAGCACGACGTGATGTTCCGCGCCGTGGGCGATACGCTGGCGTTGAGCCCGCCTCTAATCGTCACTGAAAGCCAGATCGGCGAACTGTTCGATAAACTAGGCCGCATCATTAAGGCGGTAGCCTGAGCAGGCTCGCGAGGCTTGCGATACATCAATATTGCGCTGCCTTTTTGCCCTTACTGCTAAAGGCATGAAACGACGACAATTCCTTGTTGCAATCCTGGTCGTCTCACTGGTCATTGCAGCGGCCGTTTGGTGGCGTTTTGGGCGGGGTGCCGAGGTCGCAGCGGTCGCCGTTACACGCGGCACTGCGGTCGAAATTGTCTACGCGACCGGCGCTGTCGAACCGGTGCACTGGGCCAAGGTCGCGAGCGTCATCCGTGATCGCATCATTGAAATCTGCGACTGCGAAGGCAAAACGGTCTCCAAGGGAGACGTTCTGGTTCAACTCGACAGCCGTGAACAGAAGGCGGGGTTAAAGGAACTCAAAGCCCGCGAAGAATTTCTCAAGCGCGAAATGTCCCGCGTGAGCGAACTCATTGCGCGCGGCTCGGCGACGACACAAGCTCATGAGCGCGCCGGTATGGACCTTCAAACAGTGCAGGGCCTGATTTCGGTGCAGACCGAAAAAATCGCCGATTACACCATCGTTGCACCGATGGACGGCGTTGTTCTGCGGCGTGACGGCGAGATCGGCGAAATTGCTGAAGCGGGGCAGATCTTGTTCCGCATCGGAGTGCCCAAGCCATTGCAGGTTGTGGCTGAGGTCAACGAGGAGGACATTCCGCGTGTTGCATTGGGACAGACGGTTCTGTTCCGTACGGATGCATTTCCTGACGGGCGTCTGGAAGGCAAAGTCAGCGAAATCACGCCGATGGGCGATGTGGCGGCCAAGACATTTCGCGTAAAAATGGCGCTGCCCGACGACACGCCGCTCAAGCCGGGCATGAGCGTGGAAGCTAACATCATCACGCGCGAAAAGCCGAACGCATTGCTGGTACCTGCCGATGCACTGCAGGGCAGCGCCGTTTTCGTTGTCGACGACGCGCGCGCCCGCAAACGCCCGGTCACGGTCGGAATCCGCGGGACGCGCATAATCGAGATTTTTTCCGGCCTTGCCGAAGGCGAGCGCGTCGCTTCGCCGGCGGCGACTGACCTCAAGGATGGCGCCCGAGTGCGCGTCCTCGTGACCCCGTGAATCTCGTTTTCGACATCGCGTGGACACACGTACGCTACCGCGTGCGGCAGACCGGTTTTGCTGTGGCCGGCGTTGCCACTGGTGTCGGCTTTTCAATCATGATGGCTGCGCTCATGCAGGGCTCCCAAAACGATTTCACCAAGCGACTGGTCAATACGCTGGCGCACATCACCGTGTCAGACGAGCGGCGCAATCCGCCGGCGCAGCCGGCCGAAAAAATGTTCGCAACCGCCGAGATTCACGGTTTGACGCCGGAAGCGCGGCGGCCGGGAATAAAAAATCCGCTCGCCACCATGGCGGCGCTGGAGGCCTGGCTTCCGGGCGGCATCGGGCCGTCGGTAAAGGTGCAGGCCATCATCCGCTACGCAAACCATGATGTCTCCACGACAGTCACCGGCATTGACCCACGGCGCGAAGCGAAAGTGTCGGAGTTAGCCCAGCAAATGCGTGGCGCCACGCTTAACGCGCTTTATCGTGCGACCAACGCTATCGTCATCGGTGATCGGCTTTCGGAGAAGATCGGAGCCCGCATCGGCGCCAACATCACATTGCAGACGAGCCAAGGCGCCCGCATTACCGCGCAGGTAGTCGGCTTTTTTCATACCGGCGTACGCCAGCAAGACGAAAGCACAGCCTATGTTCTCACCAAAACGGGACAAATCCTCGCGCAGCAAACCGGCCTGATCAATGAACTGCGGATTCGGCTTGCCGATCCGTTGAAATCGCGGGAGGTCGCCGCGCGGGTGGAAAACGACACGGGCTACAAGTCGGTCTCTTGGGAAGAGGCCTATGAGGATTTGCTATCGACGTTCGTCATTCGCAACCTCATCATGTACGCGGTGGTCGGTGCGATCCTGCTCGTCGCAAGTTTCGGCACTTATAACATCATCTCGACCATCACCCATGAAAAGGCGCGCGACATCGCCATCATGAAGTCGTTGGGCCTGAGGGAATTTACCGTGCGCTCGATTTTTGTGCTGGAGGCGCTGATCATCGGGCTCGCTGGTGCACTTGTTGGATTCTTGCTTGGCTACCTGCTCAGCCGCGCGCTCGGTGCGGTCAAAATTACCAACCCGTTCATCGATTCCGACCATCTGCCACTGGCTTACAGCTACGTCCACTATCTACTGGCGGGCTTTGTCGCTCTCATTTCGTCGGTTGTCGCTGGCTACCAGCCCGCGCGAAAGGCAGCGCGCGTGCATCCTGTCGAGATCATCCGGGGTGCGACATGAGCGAGCGCGCGGCAAAGGCGGCAAGTGCGGCGCCACTGATCGAGGCGCGCGGAATCACCAGGATCCTACCAGGCATCGTGCCGACCACACTTGTGCAGGGAATAGACCTGACGATTCGCACTAATGAGTTTGTCGCGATTACGGGGCCGTCCGGCTCTGGCAAATCGTCGCTGCTTTATTTGCTGGGGCTGCTCGATCTGCCAACGAGCGGCGAGGTGCTAATTCACGGCCGTGCCACGGCGCGAATGGACGAAGAAGAGCGCGCGCTGACACGGCTGACAATGCTCGGCTTTGTATTCCAGTTTCATTTCCTGCTGCCCGAATTTGCCGTGCTCGACAACGTCATGCTGCCGATGCGCGCGTTGGGGCGGCTTTCGGCCGAAGAGATGCGCGCGCGTGCGCACGATCTGCTCGGCTCACTCGGGCTCGGTGATCACATGAATAAGCGCCCGGACCAGCTCTCGGGCGGCCAACGGCAAAGGGTGGCCGTTGCGCGCGCAATGGCCAATGAGCCACCCGTTATTCTCGCGGACGAGCCGACCGGATCGCTCGATTCCAAGGCAAGCGAGCAGGTGTTTGAGGTTCTGCGCGATCTGGTCGAAGAGCACGGCAAGACTGTTGTTGCGGTCACGCACGATCTTGGCCTGGCCGAACGCATGGACCGCCATCTCGAACTGCTCGATGGCCGTATTATCGGCGACGAGTTTCATCACGCCCCGGTCAGGGCCGGAGCCTAGGCCCAGTGGCGTAGGACGGCCGCGGATGGAGGATCGCCCAACCCACTTGGACGACCGAATCGCCACGACGGTCGCGCAGCAGCAAGGGTGGCTGGACGGCGGCGTCGACCGCGACAGTGCGCAATGCCGGAGGCACGGCATTTAGATCACCCGCCGTCCACACAACGACAGCCCCTTTCGTCCGCAGGTCCGCGAGATCAATCCAGGGCGCTCGCTCGGGCTTCCCATCAATCAGCACGCGCGGATGTTCCGGAGCATAATGGGCGACATTGCCGCCATCCCACATGCTGCCGATGACGTAGACAATCGTGCGTCCGGTCACCGCGCGGTAACGTTGCGAGATTTCGCGGCCGAGGTCGCCGCCTGGAAAGAAAACCGCGCGATAGCGGTGATCGTAGTTCGGCAATACCGCGTAGTTGGCGACGAAGGCGAGTACGAGGCACCCGAATACGACGGCCCATGTGGCCACGACGCGCGCGAGCCGGAATTTGTCGAGCCCGCGTCCCGCGATGAGCACCGTCCACAGACCAAGGAATAGCCAGAGCGGGTAGCCCCACATCGCCACGGTGCCGCGCCCGCTGATGGCTGCCATCGCCAACACGGTAATAATGGGACCGAACGCAAGCCACGCAACGATGCGGCGGTCGAATGTGTCCACGGGAGCCGTTTGTGGCTCTCGCCGCGGGAGAAAAAGCGGCAATGCGATGAGCGACGATGGGATCAGGAAGAATGCCTGACTGATGCCGAACTGCAGCGGATGCCAGAGATGGTCGATGAGCCCGCGTGACGGCAAGGCGCGATGTTCGGCGTAGGCAAAAGGGAGAAAATTGTTCTGCACGAGCCACACGAGGTGCGGTGCCATAGCTACGAGGGCCGCCGCCGCGGCAACATAGGGGCCGGGCGTTTTCAGGGCCTTGCGCGCGTCGCGGTCGACCACGAGGAATAGCGCAATTGGAACCGCCAGCACGACCACGAAATATTTGGCCCACAACGACATTCCAATCGCGAGTCCGAGCAGCAGCCAGTGCCCGATCCACCCGCCGCGCAGGGCGCGGTGGAAGGCAAAGCCCGCCAGAGCCCAGAATGGCAGCTGGATGACATCGTGATTGAATTTCGCCGCCGTGTAATTGAGATAATGCAATCCGTCGACGATCAGCACCGCGACCAAGGCGCCCACGGGGCCGATCAGCGGTCTTGCCGTGAGCCACACCAGCCATAGCGCGGTCAGGACGGCAATTTGCGCCAGCAGGTAATACGCAAAGTCGTGACCGGCGACGCGATACGCGATTTCGACGAGCCACCAGGGTAGGGGCGGAAGCTTGTCATAGCCGAGCTGCCATTCCCGGCCATAAGTCAGCGCCTCGATCAGGTCGAGTGGCAGATTGGGGTAAAGCAGCGTGGGAAGGGCGGTCCAAATCGCCGCGTGCAGGAACAAAATAGTCGTCAAGGCGCGCCCGGGGGCTGCTACGATCCGGTCGACAATGGCAAAATGCTGGGGTGGCGGCATCGGCTTGGCGGTCTACAACAAACTGAAGTTCCTGCGAATAACAGCTCAATTCGCGCTACCATAGCAGGACTTCGAGTTGCACGGAGGCGCGCCGTCATGAACATTAGTCTTCGGCCGGGCGAATCGGCAGCGATGCGCCAGTCGCCGGGCTCGGCCCAGGATAGATAGCATGCGTCGCATCAGTGCCATTTTTATTGCGGTCTGCATGATGCTTATCGCCGCCTCGATCGGCGCGGTGCTCTATCTCGGGTTCAAATTTGATGCCAGCACGTCGGCAATCGTGGCGCTCGCCGCATTGACCGGCATGGCGCTTTTCAACACCGTCGGCAACCGCCTGCGCGATCGTGGCGATCTCGGAGATCAGATTGCTGATTTGTCTCGCGGTACCGCCGACCTCGCCCGCCAGGTCGGCGAAATTTCACGGCGCCTGAATGCCGTTGAAAACAAGATTGCGTCGCCCGCCAATCGTGCGCGCGCCGGCGCCGATCCGCTCGCCGCAGAAATCGGCGAGCTCGGCGGACTGGTGAAGCAGATCGCCCAGACCGTCGCCGGCCACGCCGCGGCGCTGCAAAAGCAGGGCGCGTTGCGCGCCGCGCCCGTCGCGCCTCTGGCGGAATCCGTACGGCCGGTCGAAGGCACGCTTGCGTTAAGCGAGAACACCGCCGTCGCCGCGGTGGAACATTTCCGTGGGCTGTCACGCGAAAGCATCGCCGACCTTATCTCCCGGGCCGCCGAATCCAATCGCGTCGATCTCTATCTTCAGCCCATCGTTACGCTGCCGCAGCGCAAGGTGCGCTACTATGAAGCGATGTCGCGGCTGCGGACCGAGGATGGCGACATTATCCCGGCCGTCGATTTTATCGACGTTGCCGAAAGCGTCGGTCTGATGCCCAAGGTCGACAATCTCGCGGTATTCCGCTGTGTGCAGGTCGTGCGCCGCCTCCTGCTGAAGAGCCGCGACGTTGGTTTATTCTGCAATCTCAGCGCCGCGACACTCAATGACGCGCTGATGTTCCGCCAGCTTCTTGATTTCATGGATGCGAATAGGGTGCTTGCGTCTTCGCTGATGTTTGAATTTACCCAGGAGGCCTATCGCAATTTCGGCGCTATCGAACACGAATCCCTCGCTGCGCTCGCCGAACGAGGCTTTCGATTTTCCATGGATCATGTCACCGATCTGCACATGGAGCCGAAAGAACTTGCCGATCGCGCATTCCGGTTCCTGAAGGTGCCCGCCAAGCTCCTGCTCAACAAGGTTGCCGGCGCGCACAACGATATCGACCCCGAAGACCTCGCCGACCTGCTGGCCCGTTCGGGTATCGATCTGATCGCCGAGCGGGTCGAGACCGAGACGACGGTCGTGGATCTCCTCGACTACGATGTGCGATTTGGACAGGGCTTCCTGTTCTCACCACCGCGTCCGGTGCGGGCCGAGGCGCTGCAGGGGACCGCCGAATCCGCAAAACCGGACATGGATGAAAGCCCGGGCGCGCTGCTGGCCACCGGCTGAAAGCCCTGTTACCGATGCGATTCAATTGTTCCGCCGTTGCGGATGTGCTCATTCGCCTAAATTGGGATCGACACCCCGCATGAGCACCGCACTACCGCAGCTGATCCAGAGATTTTCGGTCCTGGCGCCCAGTTATGACGCCGTGCTGTGCGACGTCTGGGGCGTATTGCACAACGGAATTGCGATTTTCGAGCATGCCTGCGACGCGCTGATGCGGACGCGTGCCCGCGGCGGTGTCGTTGTCCTGATCACCAACGCGCCGCGTCCGAGCGAACAGGTGATGCGCCAGCTCGAGCGGCTGCACCTGCCGCGCGAGACGTACGATGCCATTGTCTCGTCAGGCGACGTCACCCGCAGCATCATCGAGCAACGACACGGCCAGACACTCTACCACCTCGGTCCGGAACGTGACCGCTCGATATTCAGCGGATGCAATGTCCAATTCGCCCCGCCCGAAAGCGCCGACTATGTCGTCTGCACCGGTCTGGAAAACGACGAAATCGAGACGCCGGAAGACTATCGTACACGCCTTGAGGCCATGCTGGCGCGCAAGCTTTTCATGGTCTGCGGCAATCCCGACGTGGTCGTCGAGCGAGGGTCGACACTTGTATATTGTGCCGGCGCGATCGCGGATCTCTATGGAACGATGGGGGGTACGGTGCTCTATGCGGGCAAGCCCTACCGGCTGATCTACGACATGGCGCTGGCCAAAGCCGACCACGCCGCCGGCCACAAGGTCGCGCTCAACCGCGTTCTGGCGATCGGAGATTCGGTGCGCACCGATCTCAAAGGCGCCCGCACGGTCGGGATCGATTTTCTTTTCGTGACGTCGGGAATTCACGCCGAAGAGCTCGGCAGCCGCGAGCGTCCTGACGCCGATGCGTTGACAGCGACATTTACGGCAGCCGGCGGCATGCC
>Ga0134128_10004885_pt1 | contig 16328 bp, 12 predicted proteins | sample KB31754_FD_96462 | JGI IMG/M metagenome (GOLD analysis project Ga0134128, IMG submission 96462) | Terrestrial soil microbial communities with excess Nitrogen fertilizer from Kellogg Biological Station, Michigan, USA - KB3-175-4 | ecosystem: Environmental > Terrestrial > Soil > Unclassified ...
CGGCGCAGGCCACCGCGGCACTGGAACGCCGCCGCCTCGCCCGCAGCGCCGCCGAGGCGGAGAGCCTGGCCGCCGCGGACCGGATGCGCACCGCGCTGCTCGCGGCGGTTTCCCATGACCTACGCACCCCGCTCGCGGCGGCGAAGGCAGCTATCGGCACCTTGCGCGACCCGGAGCTCGAGGTGCCCGAAGCCGACCGCGAGGAACTGCTCGAAGCCGCCGACCAGTCGCTCGACCGGCTGACCCGCTTGGTCGAGAACCTGCTGGACATGTCCCGCCTCCAGGCCGGCGCGATCAAGCTGCACTTGGAGGCGGTGGCAGCAGCCGACATTTTGCCGCGCGCCCTCGACGAGGTTCCGGACGCCGCCGAACGAGTGAGCCTCGCCCCGGTGCCGCCGGCCGTGCCGCCCGCGCTCGCCGACGGCGCACTGCTCGAACGGGTCGTGGCCAACCTGGTCGGCAACGCGGTCAAGCACACCGCTTCACCGGTCACGGTCGCGGTATCCGCGCTCGGCCGCTGGGTCGAGATCCGGGTCATCGACCGCGGCCCGGGCATCCCGGCGGCGGACCGAGCCCTGGTGTTCCGGCCCTTCCAGCGGCTCGGCGACCGGGACAACACCGCGGGCGTCGGGCTCGGCCTGGCGCTGGCGCGGGGTTTGGTCGAAGCGATGGGCGGCACCTTGGCGCCTGAGGACACGCCCGGCGGCGGTGTCACGATGGTGGTGTCGCTGCCCGCCGCCGCGGCCGTCGCCACAGCCGGGATCGAAGAGCCGGAAGACGAAGACAGGGAGTTGCTGACGTGATCCGCGTGCTCGTGGTGGACGATGAGCCCCAGCTGCTGCGTGCCATGCGCATCAACCTCACCGCGCGCCGCTACGAGGTGGTGGTCGCGGCCGACGGCGCCGGCGCCCTCGACGCCGCGGCCAAGCACCTGCCCGACGTGGTCATCCTCGACCTCGGCCTGCCCGACATGGACGGCACCGACGTGATCGCCGGCCTGCGCGGCTGGACCAAGGTGCCGATCCTGGTGCTCTCCGGCCGCGCGGACTCCGCCGACAAGGTGGACGCGCTCGACGCCGGCGCCGACGACTACGTCACCAAGCCGTTCTCCATGGACGAGCTGATGGCGCGACTGCGTGCCCTGATCCGCCGCAGCGAGACCGAGACCGCCGCCGAGCCCGCCGTGACGATCGGTCACTACACGGTGGATCTGGCCGCGAAGACGGTGCAGCGAAGCGCCGTGGCCCCCGAACAGACACCCGAACAGGTGCATCTGACAAAAACGGAATGGGCGGTGCTTGAGGTACTGGTCCGAAATCCCGGAAGGCTCGTCTCCGGCAAGCAACTGCTGCAACAGGTATGGGGTCCGGCGTATCAATCCGAGACCAACTACCTCCGGTTCTATCTGGCAAAGCTACGCCAGAAGCTTGAACCGGAGCCGTCTCACCCGCGACAACTGCTTACCGAGCCTGGCATGGGATATCGCTTCGAACCGTGAGAAAGACCAACGTGCGATAGCGCACATCCATCACCGAGTTCGGCGATTGGTCCGATTCGGCCCGGGGGCGGTGTTATCCTTAAAGCACGGTAAAGGCACGATGCGGCTGCGGCATGCATCTGCACTTGACTGAGGGCAGGTCCGGGGTGGATTCTTGCCCTGCTCATCGTATGGGTGTTCGGTGCCGATGACGCGCAGCGCGTGAAGCATCGCAGAGCCCATATACCGGCGGAGCGCTACGGCGCCACGGACGAGGGGAGGCGATGATGGAACCCAGTAGTCCCGGCCATAGTACGGGCCCTGTGAGAACGGGATCCGTCTACGCGCACACACGCCCTCATCCGATTCCGGCGTGCGCGGCGCGCTGAGCCGCTGACCTTCGAAAAGCCTCGCACTCGTACCGAACGTGCCCTGTCTAGAGCACGCTGGGTACGCGTTCGCGCGTTCCAAGGTCTATCGAGCCAGGCCCTGACGCACGCTGCCTGACCACACGTGCGTGCTCGCTCGTGCCAAGAAACCAACCTGGCGCGGACGTGTGCGTGGCGTGAGGAAGGACCGCGCACCATGACCGACCTCATCATCGCCCCGGCCAAGAGCGCTGTTTCGCACCACGCTGCTTCGACGAAGGCTGCGTCGGCTAACACGGTCTCGACGAAGAGCGCAGTACTCGACGACGCCCATGTCGGCGACATCCGCGGGGCGCTCGGCACGATCAAGCATGGCGACACCGCAGCCCGCCAGGGCTTGTCCGCCAAGTTCAAGACGCTGCTGGCGATCGTCGGCCCCGGGTTGATCGTGATGTGCGGCGACAATGACGCCGGCGCGTTCTCCACCTATGGCCAGAGTGGCCAGAACTACGGCACCCACCTGCTGTGGGTGCTGCTCTTGCTCGTCCCGGTGCTTTATGTCAACCAGGAGATGGTGGTACGCCTCGGCGCGGTCACCGGCGTCGGGCACGGCAAGCTGATCATGGAGCGGTTCGGCCGCTTCTGGGGTGCGTTCAGCGTCATCGACCTCTTTCTCCTCAATGCCCTGACCCTGGTGACCGAGTTCATCGGGATCACCCTCGCGGTCGGTTACCTCGGCCTGCCGAAGGCGCCGTCGGTGATCGCGGCCGGAGTGGTCGTCATCGCGGCCGCGTCCACCGGTTCGTTCCGCCGCTTCGAGCGGGTCGTGATCACGCTGTGCGCCGGCAGCCTGCTGCTGATCCCGATCGCGCTGATGCTGCACCCGACCGCAGGGCAGATGGCCCACGGCTTCCTGGTGCCGCAACTGCCGGGCGGCGGAGGTCAGGAAGCCGCCGTGATGCTGCTGATCATCGGCCTGGTCGGCACGACGGTCGCGCCCTGGCAGCTGTTCTTCCAGCAGTCCTACGTCATCGACAAGCGGATCACCCCGCGCTTCATCAAGTACGAGAAGGCCGACCTGTGGATCGGCATCGTCGTCGTGGTGATCGGCGCGGCGGCGATCATCGGCTTCGCCGCGGCCGCCGTCGCGAACACCGGACTCGCCGGACACTTCAGCGACGCGCAGGGACTCGCGCAGGCCATCTCCGCCAAGGCCGGACACGTGGCCGGAATCCTGTTCGCTATCGCGCTGCTGGACTCCTCGATCATCGGCGCCTTCGCCGTGTCCCTGTCCACCGCCTATGCGGCAGGCGACACGCTGGGCATCAACCACTCGCTGCACCGCGGCGTGAAGCAGGCCAAGGGCTTCTACGCGGTCTACGTCGGCCTCATCGGGATCGCCGCGACGATCGTGCTGATCCCCGGCTCGCCGCTCGGGCTGATCACCAACGGCGTGCAGGCCATGGCCGGCGTGCTGCTGCCCTCCGCCTCGGTCTACCTGCTGGTGCTGTGCAACGACAAGCAGGTGCTCGGCCCCTGGGTCAACGGACGCAAGACGAACCTGTTCACCGGATCGGTGCTGGCCGTCCTGGTCACCCTCTCGATCATCCTGACCCTGGCCGTGCTCGACCCGAATCTGACCGCCGGCCAGATCCTCGACATCATCGAGGCCTGCGGCGTGTTGAGTCTCGTGTTCGCGGGGTATGCGCTGCTGAGCCGACGCCGCCGCCCGGCCGAATCGATCGACCGAGCCAGCGCGCTGGACTGGCGGATGCCACCGCTGTCCGTGATCGGGCGCGCCGCGATGCCGACGAGCCGCAAGGTCGGCATGTCGATCCTGCGCCTCTACCTCGCCCTCGCCTCGGTGCTCGTCGTCGTGAAGATCGTGCAGATGGCGCTGCACCAATAAATCAATACGGGCGGCAGCTGTGAGCCGTCACAGCGCCGGTGGCTCTGGCGTCTCCCGAGTCCCATCAGTTCGCCCAGAAGTATGGAGAAACCCTGAAAACGCTGGGCTGCCGCAGACCGGCTCGCTAAGCTCCCGCCGAACGGGGACCGGATGCACGTGCTGACGCGCCGTGCATCCGGTCGAGCGATCCAGCGTCAGGAGTCCCAACCGTGCCCACGCCGCCCGCACTCACGCCTACACCTACGTCTCCACCCACGCGATCGATCGAGGCCGTCGTCTTCGACGTAGGGGAGACCCTGGTTGACGAGACCGTCGAATACCACGCCTGGGCCGACTGGCTCGGCGTGCCGCGGCACACCTTCTCCGCCGTGTTCGGCGCGGTGATCGGGGCCGGCCGCGACCATCGCGAAGTATTCGATTACTTCCGTCCCGGCTTCGACCTGGAGGCCGAGCGGGAGCGGCGGGCCGAGGCGGGGCGGCCCGAGGGATACGGCGAGCGGGACCTCTACCCGGACGCCCGCCCGGCCATGGCCGCGCTGCGCCAGGCCGGATACCTGGTGATCATCGCGGCGAACCAGACCCGCCGCTCGCACCGGATCCTGGACTCGCTGCGCCTGCCGGTGGACCTGGTGACCACCTCGGACACCTGGGGCGTGGCCAAGCCGGACCCGCGCTTCTTCACCAAGGTCATCGAGGTCTGCCGCACCATGCGCCCGACCGCGAGCGCCGAGCGGATCTGCTACGTAGGCGACCGGCTCGACAACGACATGCGCCCGGCCTGGGAGGCGGGCCTGCGTACCGCGCACATCCGGCGCGGACCGTGGGGCCACCTCGCGGCCGAGCACAGTGATCTGATCGCCAAAGCCGACTTCCGGCTGACGAACCTGACCGAACTGCCCGCCCTGCTCGCCGAGGCCTGAACCGGCCTGAACCCAGATCGCAACCCGCCATCCGCAGACGGTTCGCAGGGAATATGGTGGAAGCGGATCACCACCAGGCGGGGAAAACGGCGGATGGGGGCAGTTTCGGCTGTGGCAACGACGACCACGCACGCGCCTGCGGGCATCGGCGAGAGCGGGCTGCAATTCGCCGCCGCGCCGCAGGCCGGCCCTGACCCTTCCGGTCCGCCCAAGAGTCGCAGCCGGCTGACCACGCCGGCCCGGCTCTGGGCCGCGCTGATCGCCGCACTGGTGGCGTTTCTCGCCATCGGCGGCACCTGCGCCGCCACGCTCGCCACGCGTCAGGCCTCGGAGACACACGCGGCCGGTTCCTCCGAGCAGCTGGTGCAGAACGTAAACGAGCTCTACCACGCGCTCGCCGAGGCTGACGCCACCGCCGCGACCGGGCTGCTGGTCGGGCCGGTCCAGCCGACCCGGCTGACCGATCTGTACAACAGCGACATCAACCAGGCGGTCTCCGCGCTCTCGACGGCGTCGCGGGAACTGGCCGGGGACGGCGCGGCCTCGAAGCAGCTGAGCAACGTCGCCGGTCAACTGCCGCTCTACACGGCGTACATCGCGACGGCGCAGGCCAACAACCGGCTCAGCTACCCGGTCGCCGGAGCGTACCTGCACGAAGCCTCGAAGCTGATGCACGATCAGATCCTCGCGGAAGTGCAGAGCGTCGCCGACGAGGAGTCGGCCGCGCAGCGCTCCGGGCAGGCGGAGGTCACCGGCTTCCCGATCTGGATCGTCGTCGTCGGCCTGCTCGCGGCGACGGTCCTGGTCCTCTGCGGCCGCGAACTATCCCGCAGTACTCGGCGGCGCTTCAACGCGGGCATGCTGTGGGGCGCACTGATCGCGCTCGCCGTCGTCATCTGGTCCCTGGTCGCGGTCTCCTCCGCCGCGAATGCGGCGAACCGCGCGCAGGCGGACTTCGACAAAGTCGCCACGACGCTGTGGGACCGCGACAGCCTCGCGCTCGCCGACTCCTACCAGTCGCTCACCCTGGTCGATCGCGGCGAGGACAACGGAACCGACGCACAGGCCCAAGCCAAGGCGCTCGGAAACGTCGATTCGGCGGAGCTGACCGGTGACGCGGCAGCGCTATACACCAAGCTTCGGCAGCAGATGCACAACGTGCAGAGCGCCGTCGACGGCGGCGACTACTCCCACGCCGTCGACCTGATCGTCGGGCATGGCTCGCAGCCGAGCCCGAACACGTTGAACTCCGACGCCGCGGCCTTGGACGACGCGCTCGTCAAAACGTTCAACAATGATCAGGCCTCGTACGCCTCCGACGCCAACAGCGCCTCCTCGGCACTCAGCGGCGCGGTGTGGGGCGGGCTGATCGGCGGCATGCTGGCGGCGCTCGCGGCCGCGTACGGGATCAACCGGCGGCTGGCGGAGTACCGATGACCCAGCCGACGAACACGCGGGGAAACGGGGAGCGGACCATGGTTACGACGAGCGGACGCCCCACCTTGCGGCACTTGCGCAGCAAGCCGCGAACAGCAGCATTCCTCGCCGCGGCGACCGCTTCGGCTCTCGCCCTCGCGGTCTCCGGGTGCAGCGCGGGAGTGGTCGACGTCGGTGCGCATCCGAACGTCTCGGTGCCCCAGCCGGGTGCGCTCGTGACCGGGTCGCCGTCCGCGGGGCCGACCGCAAGTTCCCCAACCTGCAACACCGCGGCGCTTTCTCTCCGTCCGACCGCCGGTGACGCCACCAGCGCCTCGGTCAACTCCATCAGACAGCGAGGCAAGCTCGTCGTCGGTGTGGCGCAGGACGAATACCTCACCGGATACCTCAACGCGTCTGGCCAAGAGACCGGTTTCGACGTAGACATCGCCAAGCAGGTCGAGCAGGCGATATTCGGCAACCAGGACCCCAGCCACATCCAGTTCCGCGCGGTCACCAACGCCGAGCGCATCACCGCGTTGCAGACTTCCGACCCGGCCCAGGCCGTGGACATGGTCGTGGACACCTTCACGATCACGTGCGAGCGCGCGCAACAAATCCAGTTCTCCAGCGTCTACTACAACGCCTACCAGAAGCTGCTCGTGCTCAAGAACAGCGGCTACAAATCCCTCGACGACCTCGGCGGCAAGAAGGTCTGCGCCCAGATCGGCTCGACCTCGCTCCAGAAGGTCACGACGTACAAGTCGCACCCGATCGCCTACGGCGTCACCAATCTGACTGATTGCCTCGTCGCGCTGCAGCAGGGTCAGGTCGACGCGATCTCCACCGACGACACCATCCTGGCCGGGCTCGCCGAGCAGGATCCGAACACCGTGGTGGTCGGCCCGCAGCTCGAACCCGAGCCGTACGGGATCGCCGTCTCGTCCGCGAACACCGACCTGATCCGCTTCATCAACGGCGTCCTGGCGACGATCCGCGGCAACGGCACCTGGCAGCACATCTATTCCACCTCGCTGCAACCAGCACTGGGCCCGCAACAGCCTCCCGCCGCCCAATACGCTGACTAACGTGGTGGCCATGGTCTTCCCCGCATTCGGCCCGCCGACCCGCGAGGCCGTCGACGCGCAGCTCGCGCGGCTCGGACAGGACGCGGCCCGGGTCGCCGACGCGCTGCTCGCGCTCGCTGACCATCCCGGCTACAAGCTGCTCGACAGCGCACCGCTGACCGGCCTGACCGCGCAGCGCTGGCAACGTGCCGCCGCCCGCATCGCCGGGCTCTGGGACGACTACACCGCGTTTCAGGACGTGCTCAGCCGCGCCAGCGAGATCCGCGGCCGGCGGGCCAAGCCGCGCCCCGAAGACCTGAACGCGATCGCCGAACTGTTGCGCGGTAAGTCGATCACGCTCTCCACCAAGCATCTAGCCCTCTCCGAGCGCACCCTGCTCGGCCCGAGCACGGTCAGCGAGACCGCGAGCCTCGCCGAGACGTTGCACCGGATGAACACCGACTTCCAGCTCGCCGCCGACTTCGTCACCGCGGCTGATGCGACCTGGAACCGGCTGTTCCAGCAGGCCGACCCGGTGCAGGAACGGCTCAAGCAGGTCGCCTCTGTGGTGCGCGAGGTCGAGGACCGTGCACTGGCCACCGCACTCGCCGGAATCGGCGACGAATACGCGAAGCTCCGGCGCGACGTCTTCGCCGATCCGATCGGCGTCGCAGCGCCCGGTTCGGCCTTCGCGAACCGGCTCGAGCGCATCCGGCAGGATGTCGAGTCGGTCGCGGCCGCCGCGACCGGAGCCGCCGATCTGCGCGCCGACTTCGAGCGGCGGACCGCGCAGTTGTCCCGGCTGATCGATCGGATCGCCGACGTCGAGGACGCCCAGCGCGCCGCCGAGCGCGAGACCAGGGAGAGGATCCTGGTCGGCGCGCTGCCCGCGCACACCACCCAGGCGCCCGCGCTGCGCGCCCGGCTGGCCGCGCTCGCCGAGCTGCGCGACCGCGGCTTGTGGCGCAGACTCGCCGAGGAGGCCGCGGCGCTGGAGACCGCGCTGGACAACGCGCTGACCGCCGCGAACCGGGTGCACCAGGCGGTCGCCGGGCTGCTCGAACGTCGCGAGGAACTGCGCGGAAGACTGGCGGCGTACCGGGTGCGCGCGGCAAGATCGGGTGCTGCGGAAGATCCGCGACTTGAGGCGCAGTACCTCGAGGCGCACGATCTGCTGTGGTGCAAGCCGTGCGACCTGGCGGCGTCCACGCGGGCGCTGGCGGCGTACCAGAAGGCGGTGCTGGCCCTGGACCAGCCCGGCCGAGGGGGAGGGGTGCGAGCGTGAACGGGGTCAAGTGCGGCCGTCCTGGCTGCGACGGCCTAATCGAGGACGGGTACTGCGATACCTGCGGGCTGGCGCAGAAATCACCAGCGGTCGCCGCTGCTGCTGCGTCCGCGGTCGCAAGCGTGGGCACTCGGGGACCGAGCGCGGTGCCAACGGGAATGTCCGCCGGGTCCGGTCCGCTGCTCTGCGGCCGTCCCCGCTGCGACGGCCTGATCGAGGACGGGTACTGCGATACCTGCGGCATGGCCGCGACTTCCAGGAAGACCTCTGCGACAGCGACCGTTGATCCAGTCGGCGACGCCCACACCGGCTCGGGCACCGCCAGCGCGCCAGACAGCACAGCGCACCCGAACACCGCATCTTCGCGCACTGGTTCGACCCGCGGCTCCGCGGTCTCCAGTCGCACCAGCTCCAGCCGGACCTCCTCCGGCCGAGCCCGCGGTTCGGCGGTCTCCGCACGTACCGCCTCCTCCCGCCCCGGATCCACCCACGGCTCGCGCTCCACCGGACGCGGCGGCCTCGGCCTCGGCCTGGTCGAGATCCCGCAGGTCGAGTACCGCGATCCGAGCGAGGCCGTGCTCTCCGACCCGCAAGTGCCCGAGCACAAGCGGTTCTGCTCCAAGTGCGGCGAGAAGGTCGGACGCTCCCGCGAGGGCCGCCCGGGACGTACCAGCGGCTTCTGCGCCAAGTGCGGCGGCGGATACGACTTCAACCCCAAACTGGCCGCCGGAGACCTGATCGGCGGCCAATACGAGGTGCTCGGCTGCCTCGCGCACGGCGGACTCGGCTGGATCTACCTCGCCACCGACAACAACGTCTCAGGGCGCTGGGTCGCCCTCAAGGGCCTGCTGGACACCGGGGACGCCGACGCGCTGGCCGCGGCCGTGGCGGAGCGCCGGTTCCTCGCCGAGGTCGAGCACCCCAACGTCGTCAAGATCTACAACTTCGTGCGGCACCAGCTCGACGACTACATCGTGATGGAGTACGTCGGCGGCAAGTCGCTCAAGCAGATCGCCCTCGACTACAAGGCCGAGAACGGCAACAAACCGCTGCCGCTGGAGCAGGTGCTCGCCTATGCGGTGGAGATCCTGCCCGCGTTCGGCTATCTGCACTCCATCGGCCTGCTCTACTGCGACTTCAAGCCGGACAATGTGATCCAGTCCGAGGAGCAGCTCAAGCTGATCGACATGGGCGCGGTGCGGGCTTTCGACGACGATGACTCAGCGGTCTACGGCACCGTCGGCTATCAGGCTCCGGAGATCGCGGAGCACGGCCCGTCGATCGAGTCCGACCTGTTCACCGTCGGCCGGATGATGGCCGTGCTCGCCTTCGAATTCAAGGGCTTCACCACCACCTTCGCGACCACGCTGCCGCCGCGCGACTCGGTGCCGGTTCTCAGCAAGTACGAGTCCTTCGACCGCGCGCTGCGCCGAGCCACGCACGGCCAGCGCGAACGACGGTTCTCCTCCGCGGCCGAGATGTCGGTCCAGCTGACCGGGGTGCTGCGCGAGGTGCTCGCGCTCGGCGACGGGGTGCCGCGCCCGGCCCTCTCCACCCTGTTCACCGGCGAACGCCTGGCCGTGGGCACCGATCTGGCGCAGCCGGACGGCAGGCAGTTCGCCGCCGCGCTGCCGATCCCGACCGTCGACCCGACCGACCCGAACGCGGGCACCCTGGCCACCCTCGGCGGCAGCCCGCAGCAGATCATCAATACCCTGAACAACCTGCCGAACCCGTCCACCGAGGTCTACTACCGGCTGGTGCGCGCCGAGATCGAGGACGGCCGGCAGCGCGAGGCGGTCGGCTGGCTCGACCTGCTGCAGCAGCAGGATCCTTACGACTGGCGGGTGCACTGGTACCGCGGCCTGCTGGCGCTGACCCTCGACGAGGGCGCCGCGGCGCGCGCGTACTTCGAGGCCTGCTATGACGAGCTGCCCGGGGAGCTGGCGCCTAAGCTGGCCCTGGCCGCCGCCGCGGAGCTGGCCGGTTCCCGCGAGACCGCCCTGCGCTACTACCAACTGGTCTGGTCGGTGGACCGGTCCTACGCGACCGCCGCCTTCGCGATTGCCCGGCTGCGCGCGGCACAGAAGGATTTCGCGGGCGCGGTGGAGGTGCTCGGCCAGGTACCCGAGTCCTCGATCCACCACACCGCGGCCGAGATCCAGGCGATCACCACCCGCATCGGCTCACCCGGCTTCGCCGACTGGGTCGCGCCGGCCGAGTTGAACGAGCTGAGCGCCCGCGTCGTCGCGCTCGGCCTCGACGGCGAGGCGCACGAATCGATGGTGTGCCAGGTGTTGCTCGGCGCGCTCGGCTGGCTCGTCGCGCACCGGCCGTCCCCTGCCGTCGGGCGCAATGCCTTGCAAGGCCGGGTGTTCGACGCCGACCTGACCGAGCGGCAAGTGCGCCTCGCCCTGGAGCGCTCGTACCGGGCGCGCGCCCGCATGGCCCCCGACCGAAGGAGCCGGATCGAACTGGTGGACCAGGCAAACGCGCTGCGGCCCAGGACACTGCTATGACCGACCCACGGACTCAGGCGCCCCCCGGGCCGCCGGACGCGCGCACGTGCAGCGGGTGCGGCGCTCACGTGCTGCCCGGCGACGGCTACTGCGAGGAATGCGGCACGGACCTGCTGGTGCGCCGCAACGCTCCGCCTGGATCGGCCACGCTTCCGTGCCCCGACTGCGGCGGCACCGCGTTCACTGACGGCTACTGCGACAACTGCGGCAGGCTCGCGCCCTCCCCGCGCGACCGCTGGGAGCGGGACCTGGGCGTCGTCGCCGGGGTGAGCGACCGTGGACTGCGCCACAGCCGAAACGAGGACTCGATGGCCTTCGCGGTCATCGGCGAGGACACCGAGTACCCGGCGATCGTCATCGTGGTCTGCGACGGCGTCTCCAGCTCCATCGATCCGCAGCGCGCCTCCCAGCTCGCGGCGAACACCACGCTGGATCACCTCGTGCGCGCGCTGCGCCAAGGCGAGCCCGCGCCCGCCTCGACGAGCGCCGCGATCCAATCCGCGCAGCAGGCGGTCACCACACTCGCCGAGGAGTATCGCGACCGCTCGGACGCCCCCTCATGCACCATCGCCACCGCGGTTGTGGAACGCGGCCGGGTCACCGTCGGATGGGTGGGCGACAGCCGCGTCTACTGGCTCGCGGCGGACGGCGGTGTCTCACGCCGACTGACCGATGACGACACCTGGGCCGGACAGCTGATCGCCGGGGGAGCGGTCAACGAGGCCGAGGCATACAAGGCACCGCACGCGCACGCGATCCTGCGCTGGATCGGCCCGGACGCCCCGCCGGAACCCCCACACGTGCGCGACTTCGCCCCGGAGGGTCCTGGCCTGGTGCTGGCATGCAGCGACGGGCTGTGGAACTACGTCTGGGACGCAGCCGACCTGGCGGGTCTCGCCGGCCTCACCGCTAACGGATGGAGCGGTCTGGCGGCGGCCTGCGTGTCGCTTACCGCGGTCGCGCTCCAAGGCGGCGGCCAGGACAACATCACCACGGTGCTGGCCTACTACCCGCCGACCGCGTCACCCGAGACCACCGAGATCGTGTCTTCCAACGGAACCGCGCCGTCCGACGAGGGGATCGAACCGTGAGCACGCCGACCCTGCCGCAGTTCACCGTGAGCGTCTACCAGAACGAGTTCCTGCCCGAGGGCGCCGGCGAGGTCAACGCGATCGTGACCGTGACGTCCTCCGGCGCGGTAGCCGGGCCGACCGGCGGCGCCCGGGCCGCCCAGGTGATCATGGTGGACTGCTCAGGTTCGATGGACTATCCGAGCGCCAAGATGTCCGCTGCGCGCCAGGCCACGAAGGCCGCGATCGACGCCATCCGCGAGGGCGTGCCCTTCGCGGTCGTCGCTGGGACGCACGTGGCGCGGATGGTCTTCCCGACAACCGAGTACCTGGTGCCCGCCGACGTGAGCACCCGCGCCGCCGCCAAGGCCGCGGTGGACCGGCTCACCGCCGGCGGCGGGACCGCGATCAGCCAGTGGCTCTCACTGGCCGACCGGCTGTTCACCGGGCACGAGGACGCGATCCGGCACGCGATCCTGCTCACCGACGGCAAGGACGAGCACGAGAGCCCCGACGACCTCGCCCTCGCGATCGCGCGCTGCGAGGGCCGGTTCACCTGCGACTGCCGCGGCATCGGCACCGACTGGGTGGTCGCGGAACTGCGCCGCATCGCCGGTGGACTGCTCGGCAGCGTGGACATCGTGGCCGACCCGATCAACCTGGCCGACGACTTCCGGGCGATGGTCGAGGGCGCGATGGGCAAGGCCGTGGCCGACGTCCGCCTGCGGCTGTGGTCTCCGCAGGGCTCGACGATCAAGTTCGTCAAGCAGGTCGCGCCCACCGTGCTGGACCTCAGCGGCCGCCGCCTGCAGACCGGACCGCTGGCGGGGGACTATCCGACCGGCGCCTGGGGCGCGGAGTCGCGCGACTACCACGTTTGCGTCGCGGTGCGGCCCGGCTCGGTGGGCGACGAGATGCTGGCCGCGCGCGCCTCACTGGTCTCGATCGACGGTTCCGGGCAGGCGCAGGTGCTCGGGCAGGGCCTGGTGCGCGCAGTGTGGACCGACGACGCCGCGCTGTCCACGAAGATGAACCGTCAGGTGGCGCACTACACCGGGCAGGCCGAGCTGGCCGACGTGATCCAAGCGGGACTGGAGGCGCGCAAGGTCGGCGACTACGACACGGCCACGGCGAAGCTCGGCCGGGCGGTCCAGCTCGCGGCGGCCTCTGGCAACGACGACACCACCAGGCTGCTGTCCAAGGTGGTCGACGTGGAGGACCCGGCGACCGGCACCGTGCGGCTCAAGGCACGGGTGAACGACGCCGACGAAATGGCCCTGGACACCCGATCGAGCAAGACTGTGCGGGTAGGCAAGGGCAACAGCCAGGGCTGACCGACCGCAGGGCAGCCAACATCAGGAGCACCGGGGAGGTCCGATGGCGCGGTGTCCGGCCGGGCACGAATCGCAGACGAACGACTACTGCGACACCTGCGGCGCGGTGATGGGCGGCTCGCCGCTCACGCCCGCGCCGGTGCTGGAGAGTACCGCTCTGCTCGGCGCGGATCTGGGTTCGGCCGGGCCCGGTGCGGGCGGTTCCTGCCCGAACTGCGGGGCGGAGCGCGGCGGCCGGTTCTGCGAGGAATGCGGGTTCGACTACGAGCTCGCCGAGTTGCTTCCCTCGGTGCCCGCCGCCAGTGCGGGGCAGGCCGAAGCGGGACCAGAGCTCAACGGCCACGCACCCGCGAGCGCCGCGGCCGCGGCTACAGATCCACCGGCGCCTGAACCAGTTGCCGCCGATCCGATCCCCGCCGAGAACACGCACCAGATCCCTGATGCGCCCTCGACCGCGCGCGCGCTGGCCGTCGTCGTCACAGCGGACCGCGAGTACTACACGGCGCAGGTCGAGCGCGGCGACATCATCGAGTCCGAATTCCCGTTCCCGAAGTACCCCGGCGAGCGCCGTTTCGCCCTGGACACCGACGTGATCCGGATCGGCCGGGCCTCGGCCAGCCGCGGCATCGCGGTCGAAATCGACCTGACCGGGCCGCCGCTCGACCCCGCGGTCTCGCACCTGCACGCGCAGCTCTCTCGCGACCAGGATGGCGGCTGGCGGCTCGTCGACCTCGGTTCCGCGAACGGCACCAGGCTCAACGGCGCCGAGCAGCCGGTGCCCGTCGAGACCGAGATCCCGGTCGCCGCGGGGGACCGAATCCACGTGGGCGTCTGGACCACGCTCACGCTCGAAGCGTAATCAGATTACGAACGTTGCCCTGCGCAGCCAGAACGCGCTCCGGTTGCGTCCGCAAGTGCAAGCGCTCGTGCGAACGCCGCCCGGCCCCCGCACGGGCCGGGCGGCGTCCAATGCGCCCGATTCACAGGGCGCCGGCGCCCCGCGAACCTGAGAGTGCGCCCGGCTGACCGGAGCACGATGAATCAGAGCACGTCGTCGAACTCGCCGTCCTTGATGCCGGCAAGGAACGCGGCGATCTCGGCCCGGGTGTAGATCAGCGCGGGCCCGTGCGGGTCGCGCGAGTTTCGCATCGCGACGCTTCCGTCGGCCAGCGGCGCGACCTCGACGCAGTTGCCGTTGTAGCCGCTGTAGCTGCTCTTACGCCAGGGGGCGCCGACCAGCACGTCGGCCGAGATGCCGTTGTCGAAGTTCGTGGTTTCGCCTGCCATGACCTCTCACTTTCCGACCGACTTGCACGGTCCGTATGCATGAGTCACTTGCATGTGCATTGAAGGCACTCACGCAACGTAGCACCGCAGGATGAGGTTGCATACGAATAGCTTGAGAATCAGACCGTTGCGGACCCTGGCGTGAATCCGGTCGTGGGCGCCGATTCGGCGTCGCGAAGGCGACGACGCGGCAACGAGCGCGCGCCGTCAGACGGCCCGCCGTCGTGTCAGGCTATTGTGTTCACGGCAGTCACACGTGAACGAATGTGCGTAGACTTAGATGTCCTCGCGCGCCTTGAGCAGAGTCTGCCGGGTGCGTTGCGGAGTCTCCGCTTCCACGGCCAGCCGGTCGAGCGCGCGGCTGTAGATCTCGATCTCCTCGGCCTTCTCCAGATACAGCGCGCCCGCGAGATGCTCGACGTACACGATGTCGGACAGCTCCTGCTCGCCGAAACGCAGCAGCGTGAACGGCCCTTCCGCGCCATAGCCGCTGGTCTGGTATGGCACCACCTGCAACGAGATATTCGGCAGCGTGGTCATCTCCAGCAGGTGATCCAGCTGCATGCGCAGCACCCGCGCACCGCCGATCCTGCGGTAGAGCACTGACTCGTCGATGACCACCCACAGCCGCGGCGCAGACTGACCCAGCAACACCTTCTGCCGCTGCATGCGCAAATGCACTTTGCGTTCGGTGTCGCGATCCGCGTTCTCCGGACGGCCGCGGCTCGCGATCGCCAGCGCGTAGTCCTCGGTCTGCAGCAGTCCCGGGACGAACTGGTTCTCGTACGCCTTGATCTGCGACGCCGACTCCTCGAGGCCGACGTAGTCCTCGAACCACTTCGGCATCAGGTCGCTGTAGGCGTGCCACCACCCCTGCACGTTCGACTGTTCGACCAGTTGCAGCACCTTCGTGCGCTCTTCGTCGTCCGTGACGCCATACAGCGTCAGCAGATCCGCGACGTCGCGCTCCTTGAAGCCGACGCGACCGCTCTCCATCCGGCTGAGCTTCGATTCCGAGCCGCGGATGCTGTACGCCGCCTCCGCACGGGTGATCTCAGCCCGCTCGCGCAGCCGGCGCAGCTGCGTGCCCAGGATGAGCCGGCGGACGGTCGGGCCGGTCGCAGGCTCAGCCCGTCGATCGTCGAACGTGCTCATCAGAACCCTCCCTCGAACTGCCCGCGTACGCTTACGATGTTATTACGGCTCCTTACGCTAAGTTAAGCGCCGTCAGCTTTCTGGTTGTGCAAATGAGCCGGGAGAACGCAATGACCGATAACGCCACCACACCGTCGAGTGTCACCGTGTCGGAACGCTCCGTGCCAGTCGGTGTCGATCCCACCAGGGCCAGCATCGCACGAGTCTACGACGCCTTCCTCAACGGCAAGGACAACTACGAGGTTGACCGCGAGGTGCTGCGCGGGGTGCAGAAGGCGGCTCCCGAGGCGATCGACCTGGCCACCGAGAACCGCGGCTTCCTCATCCGCGCCTGCCGATTCCTGGCCTCGCAGACCGGGATCGAGCAGTTCCTCGACTGCGGCTCCGGCCTGCCGACGGCGGAGAACGTGCATCAGGTAGTGCAGCGGACGAACCCGGACGCCACCGTCGTCTACATCGACAACGACCCAGTGGTGCTCGCGCACGGCCGCGCGCTGCTGGAGGAGAACGAGCACACTCAC
>Ga0134128_10004886_pt1 | contig 16324 bp, 11 predicted proteins | sample KB31754_FD_96462 | JGI IMG/M metagenome (GOLD analysis project Ga0134128, IMG submission 96462) | Terrestrial soil microbial communities with excess Nitrogen fertilizer from Kellogg Biological Station, Michigan, USA - KB3-175-4 | ecosystem: Environmental > Terrestrial > Soil > Unclassified ...
AATATGTGCCGTTGATCTCTATCGAGGTCAGCTTCCGGCTTGCATATTCGAGCTCTTTTTTCTGCGCCAGCCCGGGCGGGTAGAACATCCCGCGCCAAGGCTCATAATTCCATCCGCCGATGCCGACCCGGATCATGCTCCCGGTCTCATGATTTTACCTGTTTAAGAGCTAAAGTCCGACCACCGGCACATCGGCAGGTGCCGTCACGGCGTAGCGGAAATCGATCACCCGTTCCTCTCCCGGCTTGTACAGGAACTTCCAGGCAAGCACGCCCTTGCGTCCGTCAAAATCGCTTTCCGTCGGCTTGAGACCGGCTTTAAGCAATTCAACCGATATGCGCTCGTCCTGGGACACCGGAATCTGGTCGAGCACGGTGATCTCGATCGGCCGATCGTGGTGGTTGGCGACCGCGATCCGGTATTGCCGCTCAATTCGTCGGGCGGTGGAGATCAAGCCTTGTTCGCTCTGTCCGTTGCTGACCAACCGGTAGTCGATCTTGACCTTGTCGTCCGCGCCGAAGGAGAGCTTGAGCTCCGAGCCGGGCGGCGTCACCCCGATCTGTGACAGCCCCACATATGAGCCGTCACGGAACACCGACACCGGACCTGGCAGCAAGGGTTCCTCTGCGACATGCGTTGCAGTGGCGATCAAATAACCCACGGGCGCATAGCGCGGGGTCGACACCACGGAGAGCGTGGATTTCATCCGTCGGTCAGAGACCGTAAAACGGTGCGCGGAGCCGTCAGCCGGCACGTTGACATCGCCCGGGACACGGTACTCGGCGGCGAACTCACTGCCGATCAGGAGTGCGGCTCCAGGGTTGATGGGTTGGCTCGCAGGTGTTGAAGGCAGGGCCTGCGGGGCTCCGCGAGCCTCATCTTTCTTCTTCTGTAGTGCATCCAGTTCGGAAACTTTGGCCGCGTCTTCCAGTCGATTGTTCGCCACCTCGGCAGGACCGATGAACCACGTCTCCAGCTCCGGCACAACCGCGCCCAGGGCTGGGCGCGTCGTCGACAGCGTCAATGTGACTTGCGACCAATCCTCGCCCGTATGCTGCTGGACCTCGGCAATCGTCGTGAGGTTGACCTCGCCGGTTTCGGTGTTCAGTCGTGCTTCGTAGAGCGGCCGCCAGGAGGCGTTCGGGACTTGATAGCTGAGCGCCAGCACGGCGCGCCCCGGAGCGGAGGCTTCGAGCTCGATGCTGACCTCGACCGAGCCGCTTCCGCCCGAACCCAGCAACGCTTGTTCCTGCTGCTTGGCGGCGAGCTCGCGATCGATCGAACGCTGCGCGAGCTGGGCCTCGCGGATTCGCCGCAACGCATCGGCCGTGCCGGTGGAGACGGCAGTCCAGGACTGCTCCCAGCTTTTCGGATCGAGTACGCCTTGGGCCAGGTCCTGCACCCCGAGCGTTGGCCCCACATGGCCGAAACCTGCGATAAAATCGAGCTGCGCCTGCGCTGACCGGATCTCGTCATCCAAGGCGCGGCGGCGATCCTGCAAGGCCTCAATCTCGTCCTTTAGCCGGCGCTCGGCATCGGCTCCGCCCTGGGCACTGAAACGATCGTGGATCTCCACCGCGCCGAGCCGGACGGCCGACGCCGCACTGCCGTCGACGCGAACCGATTCCCGCAACAACGCGGCCGGCAGATCATCCAGCACGATCTTGTTGATGCCGGCCACGAGGTCGACTTGGATCCGGCGGGTGACGGCCGCACGGTCGGGGTAGACCGTGACGGCGGCGATGGCATCGTCGGCAGAGACCGCGGCTCGAGCGCTTGCGCCAAAACCGACCATCAGCAGTGCAAGCGCTATAATATGGACGCGATTCATCAATTCCCCCCCAAAGTACCGGCACCGGACCCCGTCCCGGTGAGCTAGATCTCGACCACCACCCGTCCTTGCACCTCGCCCTTGAGGATGCGCGATCCCAGCTCCGGCAGGTCCTTCAACCCGACTGTGGTGGTCATGCGGTCGAGCAGCTCCAGCGGCAGGTCCCGGACGATGCGCGCCCAAGCCTCCAGCCGCTCCGGCATCGGCGCCATTACCGAATCGATGCCGAGTAAATATACCCCGCGAATGATGAACGGAAAGACAGTGGTCTCCAGCTTCGACCCGCCGGCAAGCCCGCAGGCGGCAACGCTGGCGCGATAGCGCATCTGGGCGAGGAGACTGGCGAGGGTAGTGCCGCCCACCGCATCCACGGCGCCGGCCCAGCGCTCGCTGAGGAGCGGCTTGTCGGGCGCCGTCGCGAGCCCCGCCCGATCGATGATCTTGCCCGCCCCCAGTTCGCGCAGGTAGCCGTGAGTATCGAGGCGGCCCGTGGAGGCAGTGACGGTATGGCCACTCGCGGCCAGGAGGGCGACCGCAACCGAGCCCAGCCCGCCGGCGGCGCCGGTCACCACCACCTCGCCCGCACCGGGAGCGAGCCCGTGCCGTTCCAGGGCCAGCACCGACAGAGCGGCGGTGAAACCCGCGGTGCCGACGGCCATCGCTCGGGCGGGGGAGAGCCCGGCCGGCAGGGGAACCAGCCACTCGCCGTTTACGCGAGCCTTCTCGGCGTATCCTCCCCATTGGTTTTCGCCGACCCGCCAGCCGGTCAGGATGGCCTTGTCGCCGCGCTTCCAGGCGGGATGCGAGGACTCCTCGACCTCGCCCGCGAAATCCACTCCCGGCACATGCGGATATTTCCGGACCAGGCGCCCGAGCCCGTTCAGGATCAGGCCGTCCTTGTAGTTCAAGGTGGAATGACTGACGCGAACCGTGACGTCGCCGGGAGGCAGACTTGCCTCGTCGAGCTGCTGCAGGCTCGAGCGGATGTTTCCATCTCTGTCTTCGAGCACCAGAGCGGTGAAGGTCATGGCCTGATTTCCAAAGCGAAGCTGCGGCAAAAAACGCTATTGATTATCACAAGCGCAACAATCAATCACCTGTTGCCAAGGACAATGTGAATATGCAAGGGAGATGACGTGATTGAGGCAATATCGAGAACTCAATTTAAAGATTACTTGAAGAAAAAGCGGAACTTAAAAAACTATCCGAAGGAGACTTTGTCCGCAACGGATCGTCTGTTTATGATGTTTAGAGCTTGCTTCTCAAAGTCGGGCGAATAGAACCACGAGCATCCATCAAGGGGTGTGGGCCCGACATGTTAGGGATCACCAAATTCACTCGGGAACGGGAGACAGGCCCATGGCAGAAGGCAAGAACGACAAGTCGCGCAAGGACGAAGCGCAGAGCGGTGGCCGGCGCGCCGCAGCCGCGGCCCATAATTTCGCAGAGGCCAGCCGCGATGCCGCAGAGGCGGGACGGCGTGGCGCTGACGAAATGCGTCATAGCGCCGAGCGTGCCGGACAGGCCGCGACCGATATCTATTCGCGCTCCGCACGCGAGACCACGCAGGGATTGGAAGCTGCGGTGAAGTACGGCACGGTACTGGCCAGCGGCATGCAAACCTTTTGGCATGAGTGGATCGGCTGCGCCCAAGACGTGATGCAGCGGAACGTGGACGCGGTGCAGAACGTGTTGCGCTCGCGTTCTCCGAGCGACTTCTTCGCCGCGCAGAGCGATCTGCTGCGCGACGAGATGCAAGCGATGATCGATTCCGGCAGCCGCTTGTCGGAGGTATCCGCTCGCATCGCCAGTGACGCCGCACGCGCCTTTGGCGAGCACTTCGAAGGCGAGGCGGGTGAGAGCCCCGGCGAGCGCCGCGGCCAGTTCGGCCAAGCCGGACGCGGGGGTGGATCACAGGGCGGCGGATCGCAAGGCGGAACCTCCCGCACCTGAGCGAAATGCGTCAGCGCTGGCCGGGTATCGATTGCCTGGCCAGTGCTTCCGCGGGTTTAGCCAGGGTATCGTGAAAGCGGGCTGGGCGCCCACGGGGATGTCCCTGTGGCGCGCCGTCGCGCATGACGGCCGCGCCGCGTAAGACCGTCATAACCGGCCAACCGGTCACCGATATATCCTCAAAGGATGTCCAGCCGCATTTGCTGGCAAGCTCCGCGGCATGGATGGTCTTCCTCGATTTCAGATCGACGATGGCGAGGTCGGCGTCGTACCCGACCGCCACGCGGCCTTTCGCCGCGATTCCGTAAACACGCGCCGGCCCGGCGCTCGTTAGGTCTACCAGCCGCAACAGGCTGAGCCGGCCGGCGGCAACATGGTCGAGCATGATTGGCAACATCGTTTCGACCCCCGGCATGCCGGAAGGGCTGGTGGGGTAGGGGCGGGCCTTTTCCTCGCGCGAGTGCGGCGCGTGGTCGGAACCCAAGCAATCGACAATGCCTTCCTCGATTGCGCGCCAGAGCGCATCGCGATGCCGCGCGTCGCGGATCGGCGGGTTCATTTGAGCCAGGGTACCGAGATTGCGGTAGCAGTCGGGTGCGGTCAGCGTGAGATGCTGCGGGGTCACTTCGACCGAGGCGATGTCCTTGTTGCAACCCAGGACATCCATTTCCTCTGCCGTGGTGACGTGGAGCACATGAACGGGTCGGCCGCATTGCCGGGCCAGCGAAAGCAGCCGCAACGTCGCCCTTAACGCGGTTTCCTCATCGCGCCAGACCGGATGCAGGGCCGGATCGCCGCTGTCCCGCACCAGGGCCAGGCGTTCGCGTAACCGAGCCTCGTCCTCGGAGTGCACGGCGATCCGCCTGCGCCCGCTCCGCAGTACTGCCTCAACGCCCTCGTCCTCTCCGACGAGAAGAGTGCCGGTGGAGCTGCCCATGAACATCTTCACGCCGGCGCAGCCCGGCAGCTGCTCGAGATAACGCAGCTCTTCTGCGTTCTCCTCGGTCGCGCCGACAAAAAAGGCGTGATCGCACCAGGCGCGCCCCTCCGCCCGGCGAAGCTTGTCCGCGAGCGCCTCGGCGGTCGTGGTGGGTGGAGTGGTGTTCGGCATCTCGAAAATGGTGGTGACGCCGCCCTTGATTGCCGCCAACGTCCCGCTGGCGAGGTCCTCCTTGTGGGTGAGCCCTGGCTCCCGGAAATGCACCTGCGTGTCGATGACACCCGGGAGCACGGTGAGCCCGCGGATTTCGATCTCTTCGGCCGCGGCGATCTGGCCGATCGGGCCGATCGCGGCGATGCGACCCTCGGAAATCGCAAGATCTGCCTCAACGAGACCGCCTGGGGTCACGATCGCGCCACTGCGGAGGACCAGGTCAACGGAATGAGGCATTGCGGTCTCGCCTTTGTCGGACTGTCGAGGGCTTCTCATGCCAGCGGCCAAGGCCTGGGGCAAGCTGTCTCTTAAGGTCTCCCCGGATTGCCAAATGAGCTTTCTCTCGGCAAGTTTGCACGCATGGATCACCTTATCCCAGACCAGCCACTCTTCTTTGCCGATGAAAGCCGCGGCGTGATCTCCGTCGAGGGTGAGGAGGCGCGGAATTTCCTGCAGGGCCTCGTTTCCAACGACGTGACGAAGGCCGGCCCCGATCGCGCCATTTACGCTGCGCTGCTCACGCCGCAAGGGCGCTATCTGCACGATTTCTTCATCGCCGCCGGACCGAATGACGCGCTCTGGCTCGAGTGCGAGGCCGAGCGCCGGCAGGACCTCATGCGCCTGCTGATGATCTATCGGCTGCGTGCCAAGGCGCGCATCGCGGACAGGCAAGGCCTTGTCGTTCTGCGGTTCTATGGAGCCGGTGTGCTGGAGCTGCTCCAGCTCCCAGCCGTGCCGGGAGCGGCGCGCATGCAAGATGAAGGTGTTGTGTTCGTCGATCCCCGGCGCGCGGACCTCGGCGCACATGCGATTCTGCCGCAAGCCGCGGCGGTGGCGCTCACGAGTGCCTTGAGTTTCCGACCCGGCAGCGTCGAGACCTATGACCGGCTGCGTCTCTCGCTCGGCGTTCCCGACGGCAGCCGCGATCTCGAAATCGAAAAGGCGCTGCCCATGGAAAGCGGCCTCGATGCGCTACACGGCATCGACTGGGAGAAGGGCTGCTATGTCGGCCAGGAACTGACCGCGCGCATGAAATACCGTGCCCTGGTGAAAAAACAACTGCTATCCGTCACCATCGAGGGTCCGCCCCCGGAGCCTGGAACCCCGGTCTTGCTTGGAGAGACCGAAGCAGGGGTCATGCGCACGGCGCGCGATGGCTACGGTCTTGCACTGCTGCGCCTCGATAAGGCGGAGGAAGCGGGCGACCAGCCGCTCACGGCCGGTCAGGCCAAAATCCGCGTGCTGCGCTCAGCCGACGCGCCGCAGCGAAAGGCGTGACCACACCGCGCTCAGTCCTTTGATAAGGTCATCGATCATCCCTTCGTCATGCAAGGGCGAGGGCGTGAGGCGCAGCCGCTCGGTTCCGCGCGGCACTGTCGGGTAATTGATCGGCTGTACATAGATGCCGTGGCGCTCGAGCAGCTCGTCCGTTGCGCGCCTGCAAAGCGACGCATCGCCGACCACCACCGGAACGATGTGGCCGCCGCAAGGGAGAATCGGCAATCCAGCCTCAACAAGACGCCGCTTCAGTTCCGAAGCGCGTTCCTGGTGCTGTCGACGCAAATCCTGCGCCGATTTCAGCACGCGTATCGATGCCAAGGCTCCCGCGGCGATGGCGGGGGGCAGGGCGGTCGTGAAGATGAACCCGGGCGCGGCGCTGCGGACGAAATCGACCAAGGCCGCCGATCCCGCAATGTAGCCGCCCATCAATCCCACGGCCTTGCCGAGGGTGCCTTCGATGACATTCACCCGTGCCGCGACCCGGTCGCGTTCGGCGATGCCGGCTCCGTGCAGGCCGTAAAGCCCGACGGCATGCACTTCGTCGAGGTAAGAGAGCGCGCCGTGCCCCTCGCAGACCTGAAGCAGGTCTGCTAAAGGAGCGATGTCGCCATCCATCGAGTAGATCGATTCGAAGGCGACCAGCTTCGGCCGATCTGGGGCCGCTTGCCGGAGCAATCGGTCGAGATGGGCGGCGTCGTTGTGGCGGAAGATCAGTTTTTCCGCCCGCGCCAGCCGGATACCCTGGATCATCGAGGCATGGTTTCCGGCATCGGATAGCACCAGACAATTGGGAACGCTCTGGGCGAGCGTGGCCAGCGTCGCCTCGTTCGCCACATAGCCGGAAGAGAACACGAGCGCTGCCTCTTTGCCGTGCCACCGCGCCAGCTCCTCCTCGAGGAGGACATGATAGTGAGTGGTGCCTGAGATGTTGCGCGTGCCGCCGGCGCCGGCTCCGCATTTCTCGACCGCCTCGATCATCGCCTCGCGCACGAGCGGATGCTGGCCCATGCCGAGATAATCGTTCGAGCACCAGACCACGACCTCGCGAACACGGCCATCCCGCTGATGCAGGCGGGCCAGCGGAAAGCGCCCGGACTGGCGTTCGAGATCGGCAAAGAATCGATAGCGTCCTTCGGATTTGAGCTGTCGGATCTGAGCGCTGAAAAAAGAATCGAAATCCATGCCGCCTTACCAGAGAAAGCAGAGGTCGCAAGTATCCTTCGCGAACATCTCGTCCGGGGCTGCGGCTCACCGCCGCAGCCTTTAAGAACCGGAGCCTCTATGCCGCTTTGAGACCCTGAGCCTCGACCCAGGACAGGGTTTCATCTAGCACGGGATCCCAGCGACGGAACAGCTCATCGATTTCGCCCTCGGTGATGATGAGCGGCGGGCAGAACACGATGCTGTCACCCACTGCGCGGACCAGAAGCCCATGCGCTTGTGCCCGTGCCTGAGCATAAGGTCCGACTTTGGGCGGCAACGCGAAGGGCATCTTAGTGGCCTTGTCCGCCACGACCTCGAGAGCGCCGAACAAGCCCAGGGCGCGCGCTTCTCCGACGAGAGGATGTCCCGCGTAGCTGCGGAGTTTCTTCTGGAAGTGGCCCATGACCGAGCGTACATGGTCGACGATTTTGCGCTCTTCATAGATCTTCAGTGTCTCGAGGGCAACGGCGGCAGCGACCGGATGGCCTGAATACGTGTAGCCATGGCCGAAGGAGAAGTTCTTGTCCGAGTTTTCGCGGATAGCCTGATAGAGCTTCTCGTTTAGCAACACCGCCGCTATCGGCTGATAGCCCGAGGAGAGCGCCTTGGCGAGGGTGATCATGTCCGGCTGCAGGCCGAAGGTCTGGGTGCCGAACATATTGCCGGTCCGGCCGAAACCGGTGATGACCTCGTCGGCGATGAACAGCACGTCGTATTTCTTCAAGATCGGCTGGATCTTCTCGAAATAGGTCTTCGGCGGCACGATCACTCCGCCCGCACCCTGCACCGGCTCGGCGATGAACGCGGCGACGGTGTCCGGCCCTTCCTTCAGTATCAACGCTTCCAGGTTCTCGGCCAGGCGCGTTGCGAAATCTTCCTCGCTCTCGCCGGGCTGGGCGAACCGGTAGTGATGCGGGCAATCGGTATGGAGAATGTTCTTGATCGGCAGGTCGAAATCCGTATGCAGCAACGGCAACCCCGCAAGGCTGGCGGCCGCGACCGTCACGCCGTGATAAGCCTTCATGCGGCTGATGATCTTCTTCTTGTTTGGCCGGCCGATGGCGTTGTTGTAGTACCAGACGAGCTTGACGACCGTATCGTTGGCTTCCGAGCCGGAATTCGTGAAATAGGCCTTCGACATCGGCACCGGCGCCATCTTCACCAACGTTTCGGCTAGCTCGGTCAGCACCTCTGGAACCTTATGCGCGAAGCTGTGGTAATAAGGCAGCGTGCGAAGCTGCCGGGTGGCCGCTTCGACCAGCCGCTCCTCGCCCCAGCCCAACGATACGCACCACAGCCCCGCCAGGCCCTCGAGATAGTCTCGGCCCTCGTCGTCATAGACGAAGATGCCCTTGCCGGAGGAGATGACCAAGGGGCCGTCGACCTCGTGTTTCTTGGCATTCGTGTAGGAATGCAGGTGATAGGCAATGTCGCGGCGCGCGGCCGAATTCGCGCGGATGGTCATCGAAGGCTTCTCCTCATCTAAAACAATCACGCCGACGGAGGCCGCCGGCGCGAAGCGCAATTCCATAGAGTATGAAACTCAGGTTGATATTTTACGACGAGGCTTAGGGGGCTGTCCATCCGGGGCCCCAGCCCTGGTCAGGCGCGCTGCGCCGCGATAAAACAGCTACAAAGAAGGGGAGGAGCTCATGACCATTGGCATCTGCGTGGCCGGCGCAACCGGCTGGGTAGGCGAGGCGCTGTGCCCCGCCATCGCGGCCGCGAGCGATTTACGCCTGGCCGGCGCCGTGGCCCGCAAATCCGCTGGACGGCCAGCGCCCGGGGTGCCGGAGGTCAGGATCTCCGGCACGGTCGAGGAAGCGTTGAAATCGCCGACCGACGTCTTGATCGATTACACCCACCCGGCTGTGGTGAAGGCGAATACGTTGACGGCGATCAATGCCGGCGTTTCGGTCGTAATCGGCACCTCCGGTTTGAGCGCGCAGGACTATGCCGAGTTGGACCAAGCGGCACGCCGGAAGAAAGTGGGCGTCATCGCCGCCGGCAATTTTTCGGTGACCGCGGCGCTGTTGCTGCGTTTTGCGCTCCTCGCCGCCGAGCACGTCCCGCAATGGGAGATCATCGATTATGCGAGCTTCACCAAACCCGACGCGCCGAGCGGTACCGCACGGGAAATGGCGGAGCGCCTGAGCGAGATACGCAAGCCTAAGATCGGCGTGCCCATCGAAGCGATGCATGGAGCGAAGGAGGCACGCGGCGCGGACATTGCCGGCACGCGCGTGCATTCGCTGCGCCTGCCGAGTTACGTGATTGCCTGCGAGGCGCTGTTCGGCGCCGAGAGCGAACGCCTCGTCATTCGGCACGAGGCCGGAACCAGTCCCGCGCCCTATGTTGCCGGCACGCTGCTGGCTGCGCGTAAGGTCCGGGAAGTGACCGGGCTCGTCCGCGGGCTCGATCGGCTCCTGTTCGGGTAAGCCCCCACCCGGCTCGCTGAGGCTCGCCGACCTCTCCCGCGTGAGCGATGGGAGGATGAGGGTTGTATTCAGCTCACGCCGCGCGTTCGGCAGGAACCGCTCGGGTGAGGAAATTCGCAAGGAGATCGTGACCGCGTTCGGTGAGCACGGCCTCGGGATGGAACTGCACGCCCTCGACCGGGTGCGTGCGATGGCGCAAGCCCATGATCTCACCCTCCGGGCTCAACGCGCTCACCTCCAGTTCGGACGGGACCCGGCCGGGAGCGGCGACCAACGAGTGATAGCGCGTCACCCGCAAAGGGTTGGGCAGGCCCTTGAATACGCCACGGCCGTCATGGCTCACGAGCGAGGTCTTGCCGTGCATGGGCCGGCGGGCCCGCACCACCAGCCCGCCATAGACCTCGGCGATGCATTGATGGCCGAGGCAGACGCCGAGAATTGGGATGCGAGCTCCTAGCGAGGCGATCACCGCATTCGAAATGCCGGCTTCTTTCGGCGTGCACGGTCCGGGGGAGAGAATGATTGCCTCAGGGGCGAGCGTCTCGATCTGTTCCAACGTCACCGCATCGTTGCGCACCACCTCGCGCGCATAACCCAACTCGCCGACATAGCGGGCGAGGTTGAAGACGAAGGAATCGTAATTGTCGATCAGCAGGATCAAGGTGACTCACCGCTGGCACGCTTACGCTTTACGATAGCACCGCCAGTGCGATAGGAGCTAGCGAAGGCGTTGGAGGGGATTTCAGGTGCAACTCGAGCGTATGGTGCGGCCAGTCCTTCCGGTGCTGACCGCGGTGGTGTTCCTTGAACTGGCCATCGGTGCGCTCGGACCCGTCGCCGGCGTGCAGCTCGTCGAACGCGGCGCGTCGGCGAGCATCGTCGGTTTGGTTTCTTCTGCCTATTACGCCGGCTTCCTGATCGGCGCTCTGTTCGGTCACCGCGTGATCGACCGCGTGGGTCACATCCGAGCCTTCAGCGCACTTGCCGTGCTTGCCGCGGACGCCGCGCTTTTGCATCCCTTGATCGGAATGCCCTATGCCTGGGCCGCGCTTCGAGCGGTGATCGGGGTGGCGGTCGCCGGACTCTTCGTGGTCGTGGAGAGCTGGCTCAACGACAAATCCGACCGTGAGACGCGTGGTCGCGTCTTTGCGACTTATATGGTGGCGTCCTGGGCGGCGGCCGGCATTGCTCCGTTGCTGCTCAGTGTGGCCAATCCCAATAATCCGCTTCTCTTCACCGCGGTCGCGCTCGCATTCGCCACGGCGGTGCTGCCGATGGCGCTGACCACGGTCGGCAATCCCGAGATCGAGAGCCGATCGCATTTCGGGATTTTCCGGCTGTTCCGCATCTCGCCCCTGGGCGTGGTGGCCTGTTTCGGCACCGGTCTCGTATCCAGCGCCCTCTACGGCATGGCGCCCGTCTATATCGAAGGAATCGGGCTCGGGGCGCGGCACCTTTCCGTGTTCCTCAGCGTCGCCATCCTCGGCGGTTTGCTTGTGCAATTCCCGATCGGCTGGCTCTCCGACCGGTTCGGGCGGCGTCCACTGATGCTCATCTCCGGCGGTCTTGCTGCGTGCTTCGCAATCGCGATCACCTTCTTCGACGGCAACAGCTTCCCGACCATTCTCGCCCTGGCCTTCTGTTTCAGCAGCGCCACCGCGCCCTTTTACGCGCTCGGGGTCGCACAGATTAACGACTACATCACCCCGCGCGATTTCGTCGCCGCGTCGGGAGGATTGCTCTTCGCCTGGGGGTTGGGAGCAAGCGCCGGTCCAAGCGCGGCGGGGTGGCTGATGCAATTCTTCGGACCGAAGGGGCTGTTCTTCTATCTCTCGGGAGTGCTCGCAGTCATCGCGCTTTTCATTGTCTATCGCATGATGAAGCGGCGGGCGAAGCCGGCGGCTCTGCAAGGCAACTTCCTACCCATCGAACCGCAGACATGCGCCGCCCCAGGTCTCGACCCGCGTAGCGCCGACGGCTCACAGCCGAGTGCGCAAACAGCGCAGGCCGGCTGATGCGCTATTGGCCAGGCACCGGCGAGGCTGCAAGGCGTGCCCGCGCCACCGATCCGACCGCCTCGGCAAAGGCGGCATCGCTGTCGAGAAGCTGGCGAAAATCGCGCGCGCGCAGCATCAAAAGCCGGCAATAGCCGAGCGCGGTCACATCGGCGCTGCGCGGTTGATTGGTCAGCAGCGCCAGTTCTCCGAAGAAATCGCCGCTTCCCAGACGTAACGGAGCCGGGTCAAGCTTGACCTCAACGGCGCCCGAAGCGATGAAGTACATCGCATCGCCACGCTCGCCCTTGATCAGGATCGGCTCTCCTGGGAGTGCAAGACGGGGGCGCAGCAGTTTCGCAATCTGGGCACGCGCTTGGGGACCGAGCGAGGCGAAGAGCGGCACCCTGGCAATCTGATCGGGCACCGGCATGACAAGGTCGAGCGGCGGCGGACGGTCGACGGCACGCCAGCGCTGGCTCAGCTCCTGGTTGAGGTCCTTGTGCACCTCCTCGCCGATCACCTGTTCGGCCAGGAGCTCGTCGTATTCGGCCTGCTCGAGCCTCAGTGCAGTGCGGCCAAGCATGCGCGCCTCCAGAGCGCGTGCATAGCGCGGATATTGCAGCCGCAACGCCTCTAACGCCTCAACCACAGCCTCGAGCCGCGCCTCCAGCAGAGCGCAAAGATTGACGGCGGCGTCACCACCGAGCACGGGGGAAACTCGGTCGCGCGTGAAGGAGAGGAGCGTCGCGATCGCCAGCTTCATGATTGCGAGCCGTTCAAAACGCTGAGCGATCAAATTTGAAAGCGGGCGTTCGACCCCCAAGCGACGGTTGGCGAGGAGAGCGAGGCGCAGCATGCGGGAAAACCCGACTGATCGCCGCGCTGCGGCTCGATACCCTTCCACGCCAGCCGACTTCGCCGCATCCTGTAGCCTGCCGGTCTCGGCCACGAGTTGAGGAAGCATCCGGCCCGCAATCAGCCGATCGCTGCGGTAGCCGAGATAAAGCCGCTCCTCGCGCCGTGCCAGAGAGAGCAGACCAAGTTGCAGCCGTGCTTCGGTTTCCAGCCTTGCCATCTGGGTGCTGGTCAGCGCGGCGAGGCGGTCGCGGTAGGGACGGCTGACCGCCTCCACGGCTTCTATCGGCACGTCCAGTTCCCGCGCCATCTCGCCGATACGCGCGGCCACACGGTCCAACGCGAGCCCCAAGGCACCTTCACGCACGGCGCGTTCGTCGTCGGTCAACCGGTCGAGGCCCAGCAAGCGGATGAGCGAGCGCAGGCTCGGGCCATTGACGAACAGTGTGAAAAGGACGAACCCGGTCGCGAGGAGGGGCACAAAGCGCCGCGTGTCGGCATCGAGCCAGCGAATCTCACTCGCAGCCAGAGCCAGGGCCAAGGACACCGCTCCGCGCAGGCCGCCCCAAAGGATCACCAGCTTCTGCGCGTTGGTGACGCTCTGCGCGATGCGCATCGTGCTCATCGCCGGCAAAAGGCCGAACAGCACGATGGCACGCGCCCCGAGAGCGGCCAAGATCAGCACGGCCAGTCCCAGGATGTCCTGCCAACCCATCTTCGGGATCAACTTAGGCACGATAAGACCCGCCAAGAGGACGATCAGCGCGTTGGCCCAGAAGCCGAGTTGGCCCCAGTTCTCCACCAAGGCTTCCCAATTGGCCTGCGTAACGCGGATCCGGCCCGCTGTCCCAAGAACCAATGCGGCCGTTACCACGGCGACCACACCGGAGACATGGAGATACTCATCGGCCGCGATGAAGGTGAGATAAGCGAGCGCTACGGTCAGGGTCATCTCGGCTTGGCGAATACCTTTAAGGAGGCGCAGGACCGCAACACCAATCCAAGCAACAGCGAAGCCAAAGCCTAGGCCACCCAGGAAGCTGACAAGAAACTCAATCACCGTATTGGAGATGGTCGCATCCTGTCGTCCGCTGAGGAGGCCGGCCAGAAGCCCGAACAGCGCAATGGCCGCGGCATCGTTCAGCAGGCTTTCGCCTTCGACCAGCGTGGTCAAGCGTCGCGGCGCGCCAAGATCACGAAAGACCCCGACCACCGCCACCGGGTCTGTGGTCGCAATGATCGCGCCCAGCAGCAGGCACACGATGATCGGCTTTCCTGTCACCGCCGCCACGGCCCAGCCGACGATCATGGTTGTCACCAACACGGCAACAACCGCGAGCAGCAGGATCGGCGCAAAGTCGTCGAGTAGCCGGCGCAGATCGGCCGAGAGCGCCGTCTCGAAGAGCAGCGCCGGGAGAAAGAGCGAGAGCAGGACCTCCGAGCTCAAGGGCATGGTCCGGAGCGCGTCGAAGAAATCGGTCAGCACTCCGGGCGGAAGATAAGGCGCTGTGACGCCGATCGTGATCCCAAGCCCGCAGCCTACCGCCGCCAGCAGGACGGTGAGCGGCAACCGCAACCGCGGGGCCAAGGGCGGCAGCAGGCTGGCCAATGCGAGGAGGCCGGAAATCCCGAAAATAGTGAGGACGAAGGGCGGCAAAATTCCCTCGTGTTGACCTTCTGGGAACGTTCAGACTAGGCCCTGATCCTCCTCGCCCACAACCGACGGGGTGAAAAGTTGGAGCGCGTCAGCGCGGGCGCGGTCCGCGAGCGCGTGGAGCTCTGTCGCTGTCGTGATGGTTAAGGCGATCCCCGCGCGAGGCAGCAAGCCCATCGGGAACGTCGATGCCGTCTCGGACTGTCGTTGCCCCAGAGTTCTCGGCGATCAGAACGGTTGACCCGGCGGACACATCTTGCGCGGCCAAGTTGCCCTGGGGCTGCACACGATCGAGCCAACGGCGCAGCATAGGGGTATCAGTCGAATGGCAAATCAGGCCTGCTGCTTCAGTCGGCTTTCCGCCAATTCGCCGGCGCCTTCCAGAATCGGGTAAGCGACCGACGTCAGATGCGAGTTGATGCGCTTCAGATCGCGCAGCACATCGAGATGAAGCGCGCTGGTCTCCAGGCTCTCGATTTTTCCGCTGCGCAGCCGCGCGAGATGGCTCTCGGATGCCGCGCGTTCCATTTCGCGGAACTGCACCTTCTCCGCGATCAGGCGCCGCGCCATCGGCGGGTCGCCGGCGATGAAAACATTCAGCGCAAGCTTGAAGTTGTCCATCAGCCGTTCGTGCATCTGCACGATCTCGGAAAAACCTTCCGCGGAGAATTGCAGGCGGTTCTTGATCTTCTTGGCCGCGAGCTCCATCAGGTTCTTGTCGATGATGTCGCCGATATGCTCGAGATTTGTGGTGAAAGTAATCACGTCGATGCAGCGGCGGCTTTCCTCAGGATCGAGGGATTCCCGCGAGACCTTGGTCAGGTAGAGCTTGATCGTCTCCTGCAGCCGATCGACGGTGTCGTCCATATGCTCGACATCGCGCATCAGCCGCCGGTCGTCTGTGCGAAACACTTCCATCGTCTTGCGCAGCATCTCGGCAACGATGTCGCCGAGGCGCAGGGTCTCGCGTGCGGCCGAGGCGATAGCAACAGACGGCGTATCGATTGCCGACGGATCGAGATAGCGCGGACGGCTGCTTTCTTCGGGCTCCGGGCGGTCGGGCCAGATCCGCTCGAGGAATTTGGCCATCGGCCCGATCCAAGGCAGGAACACGACCGCCAGGGCAATGTTGAAGACCGTGTGAAGATTGGCGATCTGGCGCTCTGGGGCCGGCTCGAACGCGGCAAGCCACTCTGCGATGAAACCGAGCAACGGCAGGGCGACGATCACCCCGGTCAAGCGGAACAGAAAGTTGCCGAGCGGCACGCGGCGGGCGCGGGGTTCGGCGCCGGAGGTCGCCAGGATCGGCGTGATCCCACCGCCAAGATTGGCGCCGAGCACGAGCGCATAGGCGAGCGGCAGCCCGATCGCTCCCTCCGAAACCAGCGCGATGACCAGCAGCACGACGGCGAGGCTGGAGGCGGAGAGCACGGTGAGCACCGCCGCGACCAGCACCGCCAACACCGGCTCACCGGCAAGCGCGGCGAGCAAGTCCTGTACGGCCACCGACTCGCGCAACGGCACGGCGGTGGCCGTGAGTTGGCGCAAGGACAGCAGCATCAGCCCCAAACCGACGATGAGCCGCCCGACATCCTGAAATCGGGTGGCACGGCCGCTCATGAAAATGGCGACGCCGGCAAGGATCAGCAGCGGCGAAAGCCAATGAATGTCGAAAGAGAGGGCCTGCGCGACGAGGCTGGTGCCGACATCGGCGCCAAGCATCACCGCGAGCGCAGCACCGGTGCCCACCAACCCACGTCCGGCGAAGCTGGCGGCCATAAGCGCGGTCGCCGTCGAGCTCTGCAGAGCGAGAGTGATACCAAGTCCGGCAAGGAGAGCTGCGAAGCGGTTCTCCATGCTCGCGCCAAGGCGCCGGCGCAGCACCGCGCCATAGGCGCGCAGCACGCCGGTCTTGACCATGCGCAAACCCCAGAGCAGAAGGGCGGCCGAGCCCAATAG
>Ga0134128_10004887_pt1 | contig 16323 bp, 16 predicted proteins | sample KB31754_FD_96462 | JGI IMG/M metagenome (GOLD analysis project Ga0134128, IMG submission 96462) | Terrestrial soil microbial communities with excess Nitrogen fertilizer from Kellogg Biological Station, Michigan, USA - KB3-175-4 | ecosystem: Environmental > Terrestrial > Soil > Unclassified ...
ACCTGCCCCCGTCACTGGACCTGCCCCGTCACTGGATCTGTGCCGCGATGGCGCGCAGCGCGAGGACGTACGACTGGAAGCCGAAGCCCGCGATGATTCCGGTGGCCGCCCCGGTGATCACCGAGTCGTGCCTGAAGCCCTCCCGCGCGGCGATGTTGGAGATGTGCACCTCGATGAGCGGCGCGGTCCGCATCTTCACCGCGTCGAGGAGGGCGTAGGAGTAGTGGGTAAGCGCGCCCGCGTTGAGCACCACGGGCGTCTGGTCGTCGCACGCCTGGTGGATCCAGGTGACGAGCTCGCCCTCGTACTCGGTCTGCCTGACCTCGACATCCAGGCCGATCTCCTTGCCTGTCCGCAGGCACAGGTCCGCCAGGTCGGCGTGCGTCGCCGACCCGTAGACGGCGGGCTCGCGCTTGCCGAGGCGGCCGAGGTTGGGCCCGTTCAGCACGAGCACCCTCGTTCCCGCGCTCATGCGGACACCGCCAGGTATGCCTGCGCGAGCAGGTCCTCTGACGGGCTGTCGTAGATGACCGGGTTCCCCATGCCGTCCAGGATTACCATGCGGAGCCGCGCGCCGCGCGTCTTCTTGTCCAGCGACATGGTCTCGCGCAGCGCGGGCCAGGCGGCCTTCGGGTAGCGGACAGGCAGTCCGACGGCGGTGAGCAGCGTTTGGTGGTATGCCACGTCCGCCTCGGTCAGGTGCCCGGCGAGCCGTCCTACCTCGGCGGCGAACACCATGCCGATCGCCACCGCGTCGCCGTGCCTGAACTGGTACCGCTGGAGCTTCTCTATCGCATGCCCGAGGGTGTGGCCGTAGTTGAGCGTCTCCCGCAGGCCGGACTCGCGCAGGTCGGCGGAAACCACCCGGGCCTTGACCGCGATCGCCCGCTCGATGAGCGTGCGCGCGTGCGTGCCGTGCGGCTGCGCCGCGCCGTCGGCATCCGCCTCGACGAGCCGCAGGATCTCACCGTCGGCGATGAAGCCGGCCTTGATGACCTCGGCGAGGCCGGCCACGTAGTCCTCGCGCGGCAGCGTTTCCAGGGTGGCCAGGTCGGCGAGCACCCCCGCGGGCGGGTGGAAGGCGCCCACTAGGTTCTTGCCCTCGGGGATGTCGATCGCGGTCTTGCCGCCGACCGCCGCGTCCACCATGCCGAGCAGCGTCGTAGGCACGTGCACCACGGCCACCCCGCGCAGCCAGCTTGCCGCGGCGAAGCCGGCCAGATCCGTCACAGCTCCGCCGCCGACGCTGACCACGCAGTCGGTCCTGCTGACCCTGGACTCGGCGAGCCAGGACCAGAGCCGGGCGAGCACCAGCACGTCCTTGGCCGTCTCGCCGCTTGGCACGCCGGTCACCGCCACCCGGTACCCGGCGTCTTCGAGCACCCGGCGGGCCGGCCGCGCCACCGCGCCGAGCCGCTCGTCGTGGATGACGGCGACCGTCTCTGCCCGCTTGCCGACCAGGTCCGGCAGGATGCCGAGTACCCCGGTGCCGACGATCACCTCATACGGCTTATCCCCGCCGACGGCGATCCGTGTCTCGGTCATCCGCTTATCCGGAGCCGCGCGGCCAGGCCGGCGGCCACCTCGTGCGGCGTCATGTCGTCGGTGGCGACGGTGAGCGTCGCGAGCTCGGCGTAGACCGGGCGGCGCTCGTCAAGCATGGCACGGAGCCGCCCGCGCGGGTTGCCGGGAATGACGACCCGCGGCCGGTCCATGCCCGTGCGCTTGGCGACAGTGGCGAAGCCGGCGTCCAGGTAGACGATCACCTGCCCGGCGATCATCCGCCGCACGTCGGGGTCGAGCACGGCACCGCTGCCGAGCGCGAGCACGCCGCCCTCCGGCCTGACCGCGTCGAGGCCGCGCGCGACCGCGCCCCGCTCCAGCTCGCGGAAGACCAGTTCGCCGTCGTCCACGAAGATGTCGCCGACCGGCTTGTCCGCCGTCCGCGCGACGAGCGCGTCGGTGTCCGCGAACGGGACGCCGAGCTCCGCGGCGAGCAGCGCCCCGATCGACGACTTGCCCGCCGTCGGCGGGCCGACGAGCACGACGCCGGTGCCCGGCGCCCGCACCGGGCCGCCGCCCGCGTCCTGCCCCGCGGCCTTCGCCGCGCCGTCCACGTCGGTGCCCGTCAGGCCGGTGCCCGTCGTGTTGGTGCCCGTCATCAGGAGATCACCAGGCTTTTCAGGTAGCCCTCCGCGTTCCTGCGCAGTTCCTCAACCGAGTCGCCGCCGAACTTCTCGGTCGCCGCCTCGGCGAGCACGAGCGCGACCATCGCCTCGGCGACCACGCCGGCGGCGGGGACGGCGGTGACGTCGCTGCGCTGGTTGATCGCCTTGGCCGGCTCGCCCGACGCCACGTCGATGGTCTCCAGGGCACGCGGCACCGTGGAGATCGGCTTCATCGCCGCCCTGATCCGCAGCACCTCGCCGGTGGACATGCCGCCTTCGATGCCGCCCGCGCGGTTAGAGCGCCTGCGCACCCCGTCGGGCCCCAGGTAGATCTCGTCGTGCGCGGCCGAGCCGCGTCGCCCCGCCGTGGTGAACCCGTCGCCGAACTCCACGCCCTTGAACGCCTGGACGGAGATCAGCGCGCCGGCCAGCCGCGCGTCGAGCTTCCTGTCCCACTGGGTGAAGCTGCCAAGGCCGGGCGGCAGCCCGTACACCACCACCTCAACCACACCGCCGAGTGTGTCGCCGTCCCCGCGGGCGGCGTCCACCTCCGCCACCATCAGCGGCGCCGTCGCGGCGTCGGCGCAGCGCACCGGGTCGGCGTCGATGCGCGCCAGGTCGCCAGGCACGGGCACCGGCGCGTCGTCAGGGACGGCGACGGACCCGAGCCGCACCACGTGCGACAGGACGTGGACGTCCAGGGCCTGCTCAAGCAGCTTGCGCGCCACCTCGCCGAGCGCGACGCGCGCCGCGGTCTCCCTGGCGCTTGCCCGTTCCAGGATCGGCCGCGCGTCGGCGTGGCCGAACTTCTGCATGCCCGCCAGGTCGGCGTGGCCGGGCCGTGGCCTGGTCAGCGGGGCGTTGCGCGCCTGGCCCGCGAGCTCCTCAGCGGAGACGGGATCGGGCGACATGACCGTCTGCCACTTCGGCCATTCCGTGTTGCCGACCCGGATGGCGACCGGCCCGCCGAGGGTCACCCCGTGCCGCACCCCGCCGGTCAGCTCCACCTCATCCTGCTCGAACTTCATCCGGGCACCGCGGCCGTAGCCCGCCCGCCGCCGCGCGAGCGCCGCGGCCACGTCCTCGCTGGTGACTCGCACCCCCGCCGGCACGCCATCACAGATCGCGGCGAGGGCTTTCCCATGCGACTCGCCCGCCGTCAGCCACCGAAACATGCTGTTCACCCTATCGTCCTGCGGCGATCGGGCTCGCGTCAGCCTGCGCGCGCGCCGCCGGATAACCGTGATCCGGAACGGTTGCGGTGTCCCCTCATCGCACCGCAGCCTCCGTTGAGCGGCCGCCTTACGGGACGGTTCTTGCTGTTATCCACCCGCGTGGCGGCTCATCCGGGCCGCCTCGTGGAGATGTACTGACTTTGGCGGGACGAACGGGCATGATTCGGACGGGTTTTTGCCTCGAACGCGGTATACGTCGCGGCGCTTGCGGCGCGGCGGGAGTCGACTAGCCGAGGCGGAACGCGATGCCGCGGCGCAGCCGCGGCGCGAGGCTGGCGGCGATGGCCTCGGCGGCCGCCCTAGCCTGGTCCGGGCCGGCCACGCGCAGCGTGACTGTCAGGTCCGCGTTTTCGCCGCCAGGACCCAGGTCGAAGCCCGCGGGCTCGCCGCCAAGGCCTCGGCCGAAGTCCGCGTTCCCGCCTGGCCGCGGGCCGAAGTGGGCGGCGACCGCGGCGACCTGCGCGTAGATGTCGGGATCCGCGTGCGGCGGCGGGGCCGGCTCCCCCGCGGCCAGCGCTCGCAGCCTGGCGCCCTCGATGACCAGCGGGACCGGGCCTGCCACGTCAACGACCACAGCGTCGGCCTCCTCGGCCGCCACCGCCGGCCACAGGCGCGCCGCGGGCACGGGGACGGGGCGGGCGTCCGGGCGCCAGCGGGTGACGGTCTCCACCCCGGTGAACGCGATGACCGCCTTCCGCCCGTCGTTGCCTATCAGGGTCGGCAGCGCCATCTCGGTTTCCTTCTCCGTGCCGTCGGAGTCCGCCTCGGCGAGCACCGCGACGACCGGGACCAGGAGACGGGCGGCCGCGATGGCGGCGAGCACCGCGGTCTCCGCGGCCTGCCCGGCCGCGTACGCGGCGAGGATCGCGGTCACCGCGGGGTCGGCGCCGCCAGTGTCACCCGCCGGCCTGCTCGCTGGCCCCTTGCCGGTCGGGCCACTGCCGGTCGGGCCACTTGTCGGCCCTGCGCTTGTCGGCACGAGACGACCCTATCCCGTGCCGCCGCGAGCCGCGGCTGGCAGGCACGACAGGACTCGTGGCGGCTACTGAATGTAGTGAAAGCTATGAAAGCCGCATTTAACCGTGGGTATCGTCGGTCTCCACGGCAGAATCGGTTGAGCGCACATGTCGGATATGGAAATCTCATGACCTGCGGCGACGCGCAGGCCTCCGGGCCCGGGTTGGCAGGGTGCGGATCAGAGGTTGCGGCGCTAGGGAGGGAGCGAGATCCGTGGGTTCTGCACGCGAGCCGGCGCAAGCCGCGCGGATACTTCCCGGCACGCCGATGCGGAAGGTCGTACCGCCGCGGATGGTCGGACCGTACATGAGCGGGCAGCGCGGGGTCATCGCGGGATATGTGCACCGCGTTCGCGACGTCGTCTTCAGGAACCCGGCAGACGCGTTCTACGCACTCGGCCTAGGCTACGAGGGGTCGGACTTTAAGCCCGATATGGCGGAACTGTACTTCCTGTGCTGGCGGTCGAGAGAGATCGACGGGTACGTGCCGGTCAGCACCCGGGGAGTTTCCGGCCGGGTGGAGTTCTACCTAGAGCCGATCCAGATTCCGGTCGGCACCACGCTGTGCCGGCTGGCTGATGCGGGCGAGGAACCGGTGGCCCGGTATGACGGGCTTGCCTGGCGGCGACCGAGGGAGGGGCAAGGCTGATGCGGTACCGGCTCATGGCCTCCTACCTGGGCGCCTCCTATCAGGCCGCGGTCGGCCCGTCCGACCGCGACGTGACGCTGTTCGCGGCGCCGCCGCCGCCCGAGGAGCACGGCTTCTCGCCCGCTCCCGGCGGCATATGGCGAAAGCAGGTCCGGCTCGACGATCTCGACGCGCTGTGGGAGTCGCGGCCCATCGGGTCCTATCACGGCGAGCCCTGCCTGGTTCTCGACGATCTCGGAGACCGGCTGCACATCGTGTACCTGGGCATGGACGAGCGCCGTGCGGCGCAGCTCGGGTACTGGGAAGTCGACAAGGGAGTCTTCGAGGTCGTCGTGCTGCGGCACGACGTGACGGACCTGGCCGAGGAGCGGCACGAGTTCCCGATCTCCCTGCTGCTGTCCGCGCTACCGCGGGCGCTCGGCGCCGGCGACTCCGGCGGCGGGAACGCGGGTGCCGGCGCGGGCGCGATGCCCGCGTCGCTCGGTCCCGGCTCGGGTGGCGCGCTCCCTGCCGGCCCCGGGTCCGGCGGCCGCCAGGGCACGCTGAACCCGGCGGGCGGCGGATGGAACGGGCAGGGGACAGGCCAGCCGGCGGTCCGCGGCCAGCTTCCGCCTGGTGGAACCGCGCAGCTTCCCCCGGGATCGCTGTCGCAGTCACCCGCCGTACAGCAGCAGCCGGCCGCGTACCAGAACGCCGCTTCCGGCCTGCCCTCCGGCACCGGGATGCCGCAGCCCGCGGCCGGTACCGCGATGCCCGGCGGCCCGCGGCCGCCGGCCGCAGCGCAGGCAGGGGGCATGCAGCAGGGACCCAGCACACAGCAAGCACCGGGCGTGCGGCAGGGACCCGGTACGCGGCAGGCTCCAGTGATGCGGCAGGCGCTCGGCCCAGCGCAGATCGGGCCTGGCGGGCAACCGCAGTCGGCGGGGACCGTAGCAGCGCCCGTCACCTCGACACAGCTTCCCGCGGCACCGCAGGGCGCCGCGGCGCAGTTCGCGCTTCAGCCTGGGCAGGCACAGTCCTTCACCGTCGCCGCGCCCCTTCCTTCCGCCGCTCTTCCTCCCGCATCACTGCCTCCCGCGCCCCTGCCCGCCGCACAGCAGCAGCCTGCTCCGGCGCTTCCTGCCGTACAGCAGCAGGCCGCACCGCTCCAGAGGCCGGGCGGTGGTGCGCAGAACTCGCAGCCGCCAGCCGCGGCGGCATGGTATGGCTCGCCGACGCCCGACGGCAGCGGGACGTGGTACTACCAGCCGGCCGTCGATCCACAGCGCGGCAGTGTCGCGCCCGGCGGATTCGCGGGCAACGACGCCGCGCAGAACGGCTATCCACAGCAGGCCCAGGACGCCGCGCAGAACGGCTATCCACAACAGGCCCAGGGCGGTACCGGCTATCCGCAGCAGGCACAGGACGCCGCGCAGAACGGCTATCCACAACAGGCCCAGGGCGGCGCCGGCTATCCGCAACAGGCACAGGACGCCGCGCAGAACGGCTATCCACAACAGGCCCAGGGCGGTACCGGCTATCCGCAACAGGCACAGGACGCCGCGCAGAACGGCTATCCGCAGCAGGCCCAGGGCAGTTCACAGAACGGCTATCCGCAGCCGGAGCGGGATGCCGCACGGAACACGCCGCCAGGGGGCCAGTCCGCCGTCGCGCAGTACGCGCAGGCCGGCCAGCCGGCGGCTGGGATCATGTACCAGCAGGCGGCGCAGTTCCCGCTGGCCGCACAACAACAGCCCCAGGCGGCACCCGGTCATCTCCCGCCTGGCCAGCCAGCGCCGGCTGGCCAGGCGATGCCGATGGCACAGCCCCGGCCGACGCTGGCCAGCCCGCCCGCGCTGACCGGCCAGCCGGCGCCGCAGACGACGTTCCCTCCGGTCCAGCCCCACGGCCAGGGCCACGCCACGCCGCCTGGCGGCGTGACAGCGGGCAACGCCGGGCCGCCGTCCGGCACCGGCGTGGCGGACAGCGGGGGCATGCCGGTGCTTGGGCAACCGCAGGCGTTCGGCCAGCAGTCGCCTGCCACGGCCAGCCCGCTCGCACCCCAGGTTCCCGCTCCCCCGCAGCCGGGCAGTTCCCTGCCGGCTCCATCGCTGTCCGCACCCTCCATGCAGGCTGCCTCGATGCCCGCGCCATTGATGCCAAGCGCGCCGCAGGCGGCGGTGCCGGACATGACGCTGCCCGGAGCATCCGCCGTCGCCGTCCCGGTGCCGACGGCGCCCGCGGTCCAGGCGCCCGCGGTCCAGGGCCTGGCGCCGCCGCAAGGCACCACGACGAGTCCGCAGACGACACCGCCGCAGACGACACCGCCGCAGACGACACCGCCTGATGGCGCGGCCGCGGGCCGCGAGCAGCCTTCGCCCATCGGAGCGGCCGCCGGCGCGCTCAGCAAGCTGACCGGGGCGGTCCGCGGCCGGCGTGCCGCCCGCAAGCCGCGGCTGGCCATGTCGGCGATCTTCGCCGACCTCGTGGACATGGCCGACATTCCCCGTTCCGCATACGCGGTCGACGAGGAGGTCACCGGGGCGATGTGCCTGTTCAAGACCGACGGCGGCTACGAGGTGTTCAGCTGCGCGGAGGATGCCAGGCACGAGGTGCGGTTCTTCGAAGACGAAGAGGCCGCTTACTTTTACCTTTTCGGTGTGCTCGCAGCCGAGGCACTGCGCAACGGCCGCCTCAGCCCGCGCCGCGGCTAATCCCCGCGCTCCTCGCCGCCCCCTGACTCGGCGCCATCCGGGTGCCCGCGCGCGTACCGCGAAAACGCCGTGTCCGCCGGCGGAAGGGACTGCGGTGGCGGTCATTTCGCGCCGCGCATAAAGTGCCGCGACCATGCCGCTCCGCTGAGAATGGCCAGAACAGTACCGCTGACCACTGGTGGGAGGCTACTCTTTAAATTGCCGACGGGGCTGACGGTCCCCCGCTCCCCAAGCAGCCCCGTCGGCCCTCCACCCCAGAAAACCGCACGACGGTGTCCGTATTCTCACCATGCGAGAAGGCAAAACGGGACACGCGACTGGGCACGGAAAAGCAGCCGACGGCCGCGGCTGGAGCGTTTTCTCCGCAGCTCACGTGGCTCACGTAAAGGTCAATTCGCAACTCTAGCGCACAATTGACATTTAAAATCTAAACAATCGATTACAGGAACATCGGAAGACTCGGGCGGCCGGGTGGGACGCGGCCTGCGCGGCCGGAGTCCCGGATCGTATGCTGATCCGCATGACGATCCCGCTCACGGGCACCCAATACGAGATCGAGGCCGGCGACTACCGCGCGACCGTCACCGAGCTTGGCGCGGGCCTGCGCGGCCTGCGATTCGGTGAGACGCTGCTCATCACCGACTTCGACGCCGACGAACTTCCGCCGCACGGCAAGGGGCAGCTGCTCACCCCGTGGCCGAACCGGATAGACGGCGGCCGTTACACCTTCGGCGGCGAGGAGCACCAGCTCGCGCTCTCCGAGCCGACCCGCGGCAACGCCATCCACGGCCTGACCCGCTGGGTGCCGTGGACGAGGACCACGCATGACACGGACGAGGTGACCCTCAGGTGCCTGCCGCACGGGCAGCAGGGGTACCCCTTCGGCGTCCAGGTGGACGTCACGTACCGGGTGGCCGCCGAGTCCGGGCTGCATGTCACGGTCACCGCGACCAACAAGGGCAGCCGTCCCGCCCCCTGGGGCGCCGGGACGCACCCGTACCTGTCGGCAGGCACCGCCACCATCGACGACTGCGAGATCGAACTGCCCGCCGGCCATTGGCAGCCCGTCGACGACCGGCTGATCCCGACCGGCCCGCCGCAGGACGTGACCGGCACCGGCTACGACCTGCGCACCCCGCGCAAGCTGGCAGGCATCAAGCTCGATACCGCGTTCACCGGCCTGCGCCGGGATGGCGACGGTCTGGCCTGGGTGCGGCTCACCGCACCAGGCAGAATCACCGCCATGTGGATGGACGCGGGCAACCCCTGGCTGCAGGTGTTCACGAGCGACCCGCTCGAGGAGGAACTCCGCCGGGTCGCGGTCGCCGTCGAGCCGATGACATGCCCGCCGAACGCCTTCGTCACCGGCGAGAACCTGATCGTCTTGCAGCCGAGGGAATCGGTCACCGTCCGCTGGGGCGTGCGGGCGGAGTAAGCGCCCGGACCCTGTCGAGTTCCTCCGGCGTGTCGATGTCGTCGGGGCTGCCGGTGTCACCGCACTCCACGAGCGTGATGAGGTCCGGGTGCGCGCGCAGGAACGGGCGCGCGCCGGCATCGCCTGCCGCCATCGCGGCGACCTCGGGCCAGTGCTCGCGCGCGATCAGTACCGGGTTGCGCGGTTTGCCGTCGTAGGCGGCGACCGCCACCGACGCGCCCGCCGCATGCGCGGCGATCAGCCGTCGCACCGCCTCAGGCCCGATCAGCGGCTGGTCCGCGAGCGCGATGACGGCGGCCGCCACACGGGGCCCGCCGTCGGCTCCCCGAGCGTCGCCGCGGGCAACCGCACCGTCGCCGCCGGCTCCCGCGCGGTCGGCACCAGCCGCTCGGAGCCCGGCGACCAGGGACGATCCCATGCCGGACGCCCAGTCCTCGTTCGGCACCGTCACCACGCCGGTGAGCGTGACACGGACCGCCCCCGTCACCACGAGCACCGGGTCAGCGCCGCCCGCGCGCAGCAGCGCGACGCCGCGCTCGGCCAGGGTGGCGCCGTTCAGTTCGACTGTCGCCTTCGGCTGGCCGAGCCGGGTGCCGTCCCCCGCGGCGAGCAGGATGCCCGCGATCCTTGTGACCACGGCCCCACGGTAGCCGAGGGCAGGCAGGCGGGCGCCAGGCGGGACCGGCACGCGCCGGGGCGGAGAGTTTTCAAATAGCTTGAAAGTCAGGGAGTTTGGAAGTAGTTTGAAAGTCATGACGGCTATTCCGGCTGAGGCGAACCTCAGCGACCTGCTGAACAAGCCGAAGGCGACGCTGGCGCGGCTGGCGAGCAGCCGGCGGATCCTGCTGCACCGGCGGGATGCGGAGGATCTGGTGATCACCACCGCGGAGCGGGCGGCGGCGGACAACGCGGTTGTCCGTGACACGACGCGGCTGTTCCGCGAGATGATGCGCCAGGACCCCATGGTCATGTCGCTCGCGGCGCAGGTGCTTCCCGCGGTCTTCCCCTGGATGCGGCACCTGCCGCAGGACGCGTGGCAGGAATTCGCCGCCGAGTGGCTCGACGCGCTGAGCGCGGCGGGCGAACTCGACAACGGCGCGGCGGTCGAAGGCTTGGTCGCAGGATGGCGGTCGACGGCCGAGATCTACGCTGATCCCGAGTTGTACGCCAGGCTGACCCGCGATCTTGATGGCACCGACTACGGCCCGGTTCCTCCCCCGGTGATCCCCGAGTGAGTCCGAAGCGCGGTGAGCGGGTGGCGCCTCCTGCTGGTCGCGGCGAGTGGGAAGTCCGTTTCGCAGACAACGACGCCGCGAGAGGGTGGGAGGAACTGTGCCGTCAAGCGCCTGACAGCACTCTCGCTGCGTGGACCACGATGCGGCGACACCCCACTCCGATCGCGCAATCCTTGCGCCAGCACAGGCTGCACTATGACCTGGCGCAACGAACGCTCAAGGGACAGATCCTTGACCATTGGCAAATCGAGGTGACCGGCAGTGGCCGGATCTGGTACTTGGCCGACCAGGACAAGATGACGATCTGGATCGACTACGCCGGGCCTGGCCACCCGAAGGCAACGGAATAGCAGGCAGGCCGGGGACAATCGGGCGTTCGCGAGTCCCCGGGGGGCGGCCGCCGACGGCCGCAAAAAGCTGGTGACCGGACTCGCGATGCGGGGTTATGGTCGGACGATGCCAGTTACCTCGCACCTGCTCGCGTTCATCGTGACCGCGGCCGTCTTCATCGCCATCCCCGGGCCGAGCGTGCTGTTCGTGGTCAGCCGGTCGGTGGTGCACGGGTCCGCGGCCGGGGTGGCTACCGTTCTGGGCAACACGGCGGGGATCTTCGCCCAGATCGTCGCCGTCGCCTTCGGGATCGGCCCGCTGCTCGAGCGGTCCGTCATCCTGTTCACGGTGCTCAAGCTGGCCGGCGCGGCCTACCTGATGTTCCTCGGCGTGCAGGCGGTCAGGCACCGCCATACGCTCGCGGCGGCGATCGGCGTGCCCGCCGAGCGCAAGACCCAGGCCAGGATCGTGCTCGACGGCTTCACCGTCGGCGTCACCAACCCGAAGGCCGTCGTCTTCTACGCCGCGATCCTGCCGCAGTTCGTCGACCGCCCGGCCGGGCACGTCCCGCTGCAGCTCATCATGCTCGGCACGATTATGGCCGGCATCGCGCTTGTTTCCGACAGCGGCTACGCGCTGGTGGCGGGCCGGATCAGGAACTGGCTGTCCGGCTCGCCGCGACGGCTCGCGGCCGTCGGCGGCACGGGGGGCGTCGCGATGATCGCCATCGGCGCCCGGGTCGCGCTCACCGGCCAGCACGACTGACGTGGGCGGACGGGTGGAACCACGTACCCGTTCTGGATGAGTAACTGGACACAAGCCCCAGGCAGGCCCGCAGCCTTCCGCGGCGGGTCAGGCGGGGGCGTGCTCGTGGTGGATGCGGCCCTCGGTGCTGGTCAGGGCCTGGCCCGAGCCGCCCCAGCGAAGCTGGATGAGCTCGGCCGCGATGGATACCGCGGTCTCCTCGGGCGTGCGGGCGCCCAGGTCGAGCCCGATCGGTGAGCGCAGCCGCGCAAGCTCCTGCTCGGTCATGCCCACGGCGCGCAGCCGCTCAAGCCGGTCTTCGTGGGTGCGTCGCGAGCCCATTGCGCCGATGTAGCCGGCCGGGGTGCGCAGTGCCACCTCAAGAACGGGGACATCGAACTTGGGGTCGTGGGTGAGGACGCAGATGACCGTGCGGCTGTCGACCTCGGCGTCGGCCAGGAACCGGTGCGGCCAGTCGACCACTACGGTGTCCGCGTCGGGGAATCGCGACTTGGTCGCGAAGACCGGGCGGGCGTCGCAGACGGTCACGTGGTAGCCGAGGAACTTGCCGACCCGGGCGACCGCGGCGGCGAAGTCGATCGCGCCGAACACGAACATCCGCGGCGGCGGCGCGAACGAGTTCACGAACAGCGCGAGCTCGTCGCCGCGCCGTTCGCCGTGCTCGCCGTAGTGGCGGATGCCGGTAAGGCCCTGGGCGAGCATGCCGCGCACGTCATCGTCGACCGCGGCGTCAAGCCGTTCCCCGGCACCGAGGGTGCCGCCGGATGCGCGCGCGGTGTCAGCCCAGACGACGCGCCTCGCGCCGACCTGACCAGGACCGGAAATCACGGTCGCCACCGCGACCGGCTCGCCGCGCTCGACCGCGTCGTGGATCTCGCCGAGTTGGGGGAAGGACACCCTGCTGACCGGCTCGACGAAGATGTCTAGAATTCCGCCGCAGGTCAGTCCGACCGCGAAGGCGTCGTCGTCGCTCACGCCGTAGCGCTGGAGCACCGGCTGGCCGGTCTCGGTGACTTCCGTGGCCAGTTCGTAGACCGCGCCCTCGACACAGCCGCCGGACACCGACCCGATCACCTCGCCGGCGCCTTCGACCGCGAGCGCCGCTCCCGGCTCGCGCGGCGCGCTGCGGAACGTGCCCACCACCGTGGCCAGGCCGAACGTCTCGTCTTCCGACCACCACTTGGTGATCGTGTTCAGGATGTCGCGCACAGTTCCCGCCTTGTAGTCTCACTTGTCCTACCACGCTACCGAGCGGCACAGGAAACCGCCACGGCAGGTTAAGCAGCCACTTCATTGAACTCGCGACGACCGCGGTCTATGCCGCGGTCGTCGCGGGGATCACCGGCGGCAGGGCAGTGCGGAGTCTCACTCCACGATCTTGGAGATCGGGATCTCCAGGATGTCGTGCGCGCCCGCCGCCCGCAGCGCGGGGATGAGCGTGTTGACGCCGCGCTTGGGCACCACGGTCTCGACCGCGTTCATGCCGCTGTTGGCGAGCGCGGTCACCGTCGGAGACGACATCGCAGGCAGCATCGCGGTCACCGCGGCGAGCTTGCCTGCCGCCACGTTGAGCTTGAGCAGGACCTGGCCGCGTGCCTGGATGGCGCCGCGCAGCAGCAGCGCGATGTCCTCCATCGCGACCCGCTTGTCCGGGTCGGCGTAGGCGGCGCCGCAGGCGACGAGCTCGGTGTAGCTGGTGAGCAGGGTCTCCAGGATGCGCAGCCCGTTCTTCCGCAGCGAGGAGCCGGTTTCCGTCAGGTCGACGATCGCGTCGACGATGTCCGGGACCTTCGCCTCGGTCGCACCGTAGGACGGCACGATCATCGCCTTGACCCCGTGCTCGGCGAGGTACCGCTCGGTGAGCGACGGGAACTCGGTGGAGATCCTGATCCCCTCGGGGAGGTCGGCGGCCGAGCGCCACGGCGCGTTCTCCGGCACCGCGAGGATCACGCGAACGGGGTTGGAGGTCTGCTTGGAGTACTGCAGTTCGCCGAGCGAGACCACGTCCGCCTGCGTCTCGGTAATCCAGTCGCGGCCGGTGATGCCGATATCGAACAGGCCGCGCTCCAGGTAGGACGGGATCTCCTGGGGACGCAGGAACCGCACCCTGTCGATTCGCGGGTCATCGATGGAGGCGTGGTAGTCGCGGTCGGACGACCGGCGCACGGTGAGGTCGGCGGCGTCAAAGAGGTCGAGGGTGGCTTTCTCGAGTGAGCCCTTGGGCAGTACGAGTGACAGCATCGGAACAATCTCGCTTTCCGTAACGAACGAGGGGTAACCAGGACGCGAAGAAGCGCGGCTACCGTTCCAGGGCAAGGCGGCCGGGCACCGTCGTCACCTCGCGGCGCCCTCCGCGCGTGGCTGCCCGCGCGCGGAGGGCGCCGGACCAGCATGGCTCGCGGGAACGGGTTCAGGCCGCGGGGCATCGGGGGCCGCCCCTGGGGATAACCGCGCTGCTAATGTCGCGCGTGCTCGGTCTTGTGCGGCTCGGCTTCAGTCGTGCGAAGGCTGGCGGTCTTGCGAAGGCTGGCGGTCTTGCGAAGGCCGGCAGAACGCAGGTCGCGAAGCAGGATGGCGGTGTCAAGCGCGGCCACGACTGCCTCCCATCCCTTGTCCTCGCTGCTGTCGGGCAGCCCGCTGCGATCGCGGGCCTGCTCAATCGTGTTACACGTTAGCACGCCATTGCCGACGGGCGTTCCCGAGTCGAGGGCGACCCTGGTCAGGCCGGCGGTCACCGCGTCGCAGACGTACTCGAAATGCGGCGTGCCGCCGCGGATCACCGCGCCGAGGCAGGCCACCGCGTCGTACTGCCGGGCAAGAGCCTGGGCCACGACAGGGAGTTCCACCGCGCCGGCCACGCGGACCACGAGCACCTCGCCGACGCCGCAGGCCTCGGCCGCGGCGGCGGCGCGCTCGACCAGCGAGTCGGTGATGTCCGCGTGCCAGCGGGTGGCGGCGATGGCGAGCGTCAGGCCGGCCGCATCGACGCACCCCAGCCGCGGGCGTCCCTGTCCGCTCACGAGGACACCTCGCTAGCGCTCGGAGTCCGCATTCGCGGACGCGCTGTGCTTGCCAGTTCGCTCACGGTCTCCCCTTCCGCTGGCGCCAGGTGAGGCTCCGGCCGTACGTCAGCGATCTTAGTGAAGTGCGGGAAGCCAGGTCAGGAGACCTCGACGGCTGCCCGCTGCTCGGCGTCGAGTGTCTCGAGCTGGTGACCGAGGCGGTCGCGCTTGGCGGTCAGGTAGCGCAGGTTGTGCGGTGTGGCGAGCGGCGGCAGCGGGATCCTGGTGACGCCGAATCCGTGCTCCGCGAGTGCCTCGACCTTGGCCGGGTTGTTGGTGAGCAGCCGTACGGAACGGACGCCAAGGTCGTCGAGCAGCTGAGCGGCGACCGAGTACTCACGGGCGTCCACCGGCAGGCCGAGCTTGAGGTTGGCGTCCACCGTGTCCTCGCCGCCGTCCTGGAGCCGGTAGGCCTGGAGCTTGGATACCAGGCCGATCCCCCGGCCCTCATGGCCGCGCAGGTAGAGCACGACGCCGCGGCCGCGGGAGGCGATCTGCGCCATGGCGGCGTCAAGCTGCGCACCGCAGTCGCAGCGCTGCGAGCCGAACACGTCACCCGTCAGGCACTCGGAGTGCACCCGGGTGAGGACGTCCTCGCCTTCCTGCGCTTCGAGATCGCCGAGGACGAGGGCAATGTGCTCGGCGCCGTCGATGTCCGAGCGGTAGCCGTAGGCGCGCCACTCGCCGTAGGCGTTGGGTATCACGGTCTCCGCCGCCCTGGTGACCAGCCGCTCGGTGCGGCGTCGGTGCTCGATGAGCTGCTCGACGCTGATCAGCGCCAGGCCATGGGAGTAGGCGAACTCGCGCAGCGCGGGCAGCCGCAGCATGGTGCCGTCGTCGCCGATCACCTCGCAGACCACGCCGGCCGGCGGCAGGCCGGCCAGGACAGCAAGGTCGACGGCAGCCTCGGTGTGCCCGCGCCTGCGCAGGACGCCGCCCTCGGTATAGCGCAGCGGGAACACGTGGCCGGGGCGCACCAGGTCGCCGGGGATGCTCGCGGGGCTGGCGAGGAGCTGGATGGTCCGCGCGCGGTCCGCCGCGGAGATACCCGTCGTGGTCCCGTGCCGCGCGTCCACGCTGATCGTGAACGCGGTGCCGTGATGCTCCTGGTTGTCGCTGGTCATCTGGGGCACGTTCAGCCGGTCGAGGTCGGAGCCGAGCATCGGCACGCAGATCAGGCCCCTGCCGTTGCGGATCGTGAAGGCGAGCAGTTCTGGCGTGGCCTTCGACGCGGCGAAGATGATGTCGCCCTCGTTCTCCCTGTCGGCGTCGTCGACCACGAGAACCGGACGGCCGTCGGAGATGTCCTTGATCGCCCGGGCGACCTCGTCAAGCGGCACTTCGGCGTCAGTGTTGTCCATGGGGATCCCAATTCGCGTCGGTTGCGGCAGGTGGATGGCCGGCTGGTCGCTCATCGGGTGCTCCCAGTGAGCTTCTCCACGTACTTGGCGATCACGTCCACCTCCAGGTTGACCTCGGCGCCCGGCTGCTTGATGCCGAGGGTGGTGCGCTTGAGCGTCTCGGGGATGAGGCTGACCTCGAACCAGTCATCGCCGATGGCGGACACCGTGAGGCTCACCCCGTCGACCGCGATCGAGCCCTTGTGCACCACGTATTTGGCCAGGCCGTCGGGCAGGGCGATCCTGACGACCTCCCACATGTCCTCGCGGGGGGTACGGGGGGTCGTCCCCCCGGGAGAAACTGCAGGATGCACCCCCGATACGGTGGCGGTTTG